>JAEEGF010119575.1_pt1 | contig 21942 bp, 17 predicted proteins | sample 9134171 | NCBI WGS metagenome assembly JAEEGF01 (sample SAMN16246542, study PRJNA631951) | gut metagenome | biome: gut microbiome; feature: rumen; material: AP-attached | host: Bos | place: Iran: Karaj | collected 2018-10 | reverse complement strand
TCCAAAAATTGAATCTGCGAGAAGATCGGCAAATTCCCTCAGCCTTGAGAACAGCATAAATGACGCTGCATTGTTTTTTATATCTTCGGTCCTTCCGTTAAACAGGACCTGAAGCACCGACATCGGCCATACGATCAGATATGTGATAGCTGTGATGATCTGACTTAATATATATTTTCTGACAGTCATTTTATGTGCCAGAAGGGTAATAACTGTTATGCAAAACAGCGGGAAAATAAATATGGCAGCGTAGAACTGTGTCAGCATGGCAAAAAATTCAACTATGCAGATCTTCAGCAGCAGATTTCCATCCCACCGATAATTGTTCTTTACCATCGACAGATACAAATACAGAAGTAACACAAGCCAGAAAGTAAGCAGTGCATACATCCTGATATACATGGCGGAATTGATAAAGTCGTAGCTGAGTCCATAAAACAAAACTCCCAGGACACCGGCAAAACGGTCTTCAGTGAAGTAAAGAACTATTCTGAAAAGGAGAACGCATGTAAGCAGAAGTGCGATTATGTTTATTATAAAACCCACATGCATCAGAGAGACTCCCGCCAAAAGAGAATTAAACACATTAAACATCAAATAGTAAAATGGGGGATGGGAGTCGGGAACCGTCAGTATCAATGTGCTCAAAAAAGTGAATTTCCCGCCCTTTTGAGCATCGAAAATTTCGCTCACTTCATCATATGTGTATCTCTGCCCCAATAGCATCGGCGCTTTATTATATTCTTCCCAAAAGGTTTTAAGAACTGAAAAGTTGTTATCGGCAAGATGCTTCCCGAAATCACCTATACTTGTATAACCTGCATTGGCTATATGAAACGTAGCTTTTTCATCAAGGAAGAAGCTCTCCTTTCTGGATTCAAAAAAAACCGCATTTGCCAGAATCAGTAATACCGCTACTGCCAATAAAAGAAAATCATTGATCTTTATTTTTTTCATAATGTCTCCTGTTGCTATGTTTTATTGCATCTTTAAAGCGCATCATGCTCTGAAACATCTTTTTGCCATGCTCTACGCCAAAAGTTCTGTTTAAAAACTGTCGTATCTTATTGTATATGGCAGCATTTTTACCATGCCAGCTTGAATCGAAATGATGAATGCTGTAGGTATTTGCGGTAATGTTCATTCTTCCGGTATCGTAGTTAAGAGGGCAGAAATAATCAGAAGGAAACACTTCCACTCCATCGACCTGCTGCCTTGTTCCGTCAGGCACCAGACCATGTTCCAGAAGCACCCTTGTCCGCAGCTTGGGGCTCTCGGCATAGCATCTTACTCCGTCTATTGTTTCAAAAGCTGCATCGCCATCATAGCAGGCCATCATCTCACCCAGCACAGGCATTTTCGGCTCAAAGCCAAAGCCCTGCCCGTCATTCACCTTTCCGGGTTCCTCAAATCCCATGAATCCCCTGTAGCAGCAAAGGGGTGAGAGGTCCTTAAGAACCTCAACATCGGTGTCCAGGTATATCCCTCCATATTGAAAGAGCACATCCAGCCTCGCATAGTCAGAAACAAAAGCCCAGTGTTTTTCCTCATACGCCTTCTCCATGTATGGATGCTTATGGATATCATAATTGTCCTCATTCCACTCTTTGATTTCAAAATCCGGGCAGAACCTCTTCCAGCTATCTATGCACTTTTTTACCGATTCCGGCTTTTCGCCTCTTCCGAACCAGAAATAATGTATTGTTCTGGGTATAAAATACTCGTTTTTATCTTTCATCAATTGTCCTTTGTATACACGACTATATCCATGCCGGTTCAACCACAATACAGTAATATGACAGATTGCGCCTCTATATTCAAGCCATTATAATAATTTACATGAACAATACAATCAGCACAATCATCCCATTTTATAACTGTAAAAACGCTTTATCCGGAATGCTTGACAGCATTTTGGCCGGCACGGTATTGCCTTATGAAATCCTTCTCATTGATGACGGCTCTGATGACGGTTCTTCTGATGTAGCATGGAATTATGCGCATAAATACAGCTTCATCAAAGTTTTTTCTCAAAATCATCAAGGCGTATCAGCAGCAAGAAATCTTGGAATCAAAAACGCAGCAGGATACTGGATAAGCTTTCTTGATGCAGACGATTATATTGAACCTGATATGTATGAGAAAATGCTCGAAGCCATTTCCACCGCATCTCAAAACTGCTCTGATGCCGCCATATCCATAGATGGCTGCCTTTGCGGCTACTATACCCACAAAGACGGTGTGGTAACTCCCTACTCATATTCAGAGTCTTACACCCTCACTTCCAAAGACATCCTCAGACTCATGTTCACAGATGATAGCGTAAGAGGCTTTCTTTTTATAAGGCTCTTCAAAACCTCTATGATAAAAGAGCTGTCGTTTGATACTGATATCAGGATCTGCGAAGATCTGCTTTTCCAGACAAAGTTCTTTTCAACAACAGACGCCCGATTCGCATGTCTTCCTGTGCCAAAGTATCACTATATACAGAGTCAGGCTTCTGCCACCGTTACACGCAACTTTTTTGAACATGATGTCTTCATCTACAAACCGGCCTTTGAGCGCATTTCGAAATGTATCAATGAAGACTATGTGCTTGACAACTACAACTCCATATTGGAGTTTACAATGTACACTCTTCTTGATCATTACACAAAAGACAAAGACCGCAACGCTTTTACACAGATAAAACTTCTTCAAAAAGAACTGCAAAAGACAAAAACGCCTTCCACCAGAAAAAGTAAACGACGCATAGGTTATGAGTTAATGCCTTTTATCACACATTTTTTCCGTTGACACCGGAATTGTATTGATATAAATTATATCCGTCATGTCACACTATATAATATGAGGTATTTATGAATTCCAAGAAGATACACCTGATGTTTTTTATATACTGTATATTGGTTTTTATCATATTGTTTTCTTTTTATTCCATCATAGATCCAATTTCAATTTTTGATACTGATGACTGGTCGCATAGTTATATCCTAAGAATACCTGTTCCTATTATCAGAGCCTGGAATCCAACAAGGGTTTTTCCCGAAGTTTTTGAACCATTGGTTGCATACTTTGGTGCCTATGTAGTTTATCCCATAACAGGTAACTACACGCTTTCTTTATCAATCGTTCATTCACTTTTTGTAAGTCTGATACTTATGGTTTATTTTTATGAATTTGTATTACTGATATATACCAAGGTATCACACTCTGTCAAAAACAGTATTTTTACAGGATTTCTGTTTTTAATAATTCATTTTGTTATATTTCTTCATCCATGGGGATATAATACAACTCTGTTACATTCCTGGGACTTATCCTGTCTATATTACTACACTGCGTCTACAGCATTAAATGCTGCATTAGTAATGCATATTGTATCCCATGGTGGAATTGATGCAATAATAAATTATTCAATTCCTCATAAAATATTGCTGATACTCTGGTGCTATTTTTCTATTTTTTCTAATCTGTATTCAAGTATAGTACTTGCTTCATTTGCCGGTGCAGAAACAGTCATCAGATTCACACGAAAAATTGCTCAAAAACAGTTCTCCATCAAAAGTTTTGTTATAGAAAATAAAATCCATTTTCTGATACTTGGTATATGGATGCTGTCTCATATCATTGAAAAAACCGGAGGACGCTCAGGAAGCCGAGCCGGAAACATCCCGGAAAACGTCGTTAAAACATTTCAAAATCTTATTTCAGTTATTTTAAGTCTTAATGTTTTCTTTTCAATATTTGCAATTGTCGTTGTAATTCTTTGGCTTTTGAAATGCGAAAAGAAGAAAAAGCAGATAATTAAAATGGCATTATGCTTCTTTTTGACAATTGCTTATCTGTATTTACTGTGCGTGGTGGTGGACAGCTTATATATCACACGTTCCGATGTAATAATTGCTTTTGCCTTTTGGGTTCTTGTCGCTTTGATGAGCTGTTTTGCACAGCTCCTGTCTGTAAAAAGCTGCTATGGACTGGCAGCAATAATACTGTTTGGATCGATAGCCATGTTTGTAACCGGACATGGTAAAATGTTCATACCAATGAACTACGGAAATTTACAGTATGAACAATGTGAGGCAATAATTGAGGACATAATCGCGCAGTTTAAACTGGCTGAAGAATCAGGTCAGGATGAGATTGATCTTGTTGTTCCCCAATTTGACTCTGAAAACAATTGGCCCATCTCTGCTTCTGAATATGCCTGTGAAAGATATCAGGAAGTGATATACCGCCATCATTTGGTCAGCAGGAGAATTCGGGTAAAATCAGTGATTCCTTCACAGGAAAAAGCAGAAAAGTTTTTGCACTGAGCTATTTACTTGGTCAAACGCCTGTATTCAGCATACAGGTATCTGTTCCATGCATCATTCGCCATCTGATCTTCTTCAGTACTGCTAATTGATCCATCATTATTGATGAATACTCCAAACGTCGTTTTACCCGGCATTTCTTCATGGAGATCCATAATCTGCTTATAATAGTCATCCAATTCGATGCCCGCGGCATAAATAACTGAAGGTACCAGATCCGTCATGCTTGTATACTGCGTAAACACTTCGGAATTGATTGGATAATTGGCCCACACAAGATATGGAACTGTTCGATTGGAAATTTCTTTTTCTTTTCTTGTATCAGATACCGTATTCAGAGTTTCTGAATATGAAAACGTGTGATCACCAACCATGCATATGATCACCGGTCTCGAAACTGACGAGAAGTAATCGGTCAACTCCCTGAACGCATGTGATGACAGCTCTACACTTGATAGATACTCATCTATAATTTCATTGGACACTTCATATTCTCCCTTAGAATGAATTGTGTCATACTCCGATGGGTTCTGCTCATATCCTCCATGGTTCTGGTATGTCAAAAGATACATAAACTTGGGAGAATCCGGTGACTCGTTATATATTCTGAAAACATCTTTATAGTTGTCTTCATCAAGCCAGTCTCTGTTGCCATTCTTACTGTGATACTCATACTCATCACCGCCGAGATAAACATTATCAAATCCCATAGCCGGATATGCAATCTTTCTGTTGTAGTTCTCTTTAGAGAAGCAATGAAATGCATACGTTTTATAATCATATTTTTCCAGATAAGAGACAACTGAGTCATTATGCTTTTCAAAGTTGATATAGTTAAAAGGTGCTCCGACAGATAATAGTGCTGTTGAGTTGGAGGTCAAAAGCTCATATTCAGATGTGTTCGTACCGCCTCCGGCATTGGGTGTGATACAGTAACCTGCATAGAGATTCTCAATATTGCCAAGTTCTTCCAGGGGATCCTTATCGGTTTTTACATCACTGTACTTGGTTATATCGCTGAAGGATTCATTCAGGATCATAATTATATCAGGGTGCGTATCTGAAATATTATCATCCCACCCGGTTAAACCGGTGGGTATCAGCTCCTCATCATAACCGGCAGGCTTGCTGAAGTGGTTGAAACAGTAAATGCTGTCTGTTATCAGGTATGAACAGTAACCGCGCTGTTCAATCAAAAAGAATGGTGCCCAGCTCATATTTGTAGATGCTATGCGATACGAAAAGACAGAATAGATTGCAAAAAGAGCTAAAAAAGAAATCTTGCACAGTAAATTGATCTTAATATAACGATATCTGTCCAGAAGTTTACCGGGGAAAACACATATAACCCCCATGGTTGCTGCAAAAACAACTACCAGCAGGAACACCCTCGTATCAATTGTTATATGATAATTATCAATAACTGTGACTGCCGTCTTGAAGTTCTTGAAAAGACTAAAGCAAAGGGGGCTCCCATGCAGCTGCAAAACAAAGTGAGAAATGATACTCCATATCGATGCAACAGCCGCCAGTATTATCAACGACCGTTTCTTTTTGAATATGTTAAATAAAAGAATGGATACAAGATAGCAGATCATTATATTGTGGCCCCAATACTTGTTTATTACGATGCTGTTAGAGGATCCAAGCAACAGCTCCAGATATAACAAGACACTGAAAATCCCGAGCCAAATATATGTACAGAAAACTGTAATAATTCTGTCCTTTTTCATTTTAAAGCATGACCTTTCCTGTTTATAATTCCATCAATATAATCTTCTGCTTTTTTAAATGCTATTGCCATTGCCAATGTGAGAGCTAAGGATAATGCAAAATAAAGATATTTGTACACCGCTACATTTATGAGAAGGGTCATCGGAAATCTCTGCAGTATATAGATTTCAAACACATACCCTCCAAGCCACTTAAGGACAGGATTGCCAATCACCAGGATCCAGGTCACAGACACAATGGTCCACGCGAAAGCAATACTCTTTATTTCATATAAGAATATCTCTACAGCTGAATTGTCAATATACCAAGGAAGCTTGTGGCAAAGCAGACAAATCCCAAAAGAAATCAGTATGTTGGCAATATATAGAATCTTTTTATCAAAGGCTTTCGTGATTATCTCATAAAACAGCGCAAAAAGCATCCCTGCCGGAAAGCATAATACAGTGTTAAACCAATAGTCCGATTTTCCAGCCGCATCCAGCAGAATAATGAATAATATGCTTTCAATGCTCACCAGTGTCACGAGTACTTTATATTGGTCTTTCGCTATAATCCCGGCTATATACACAAAAACATATAAGCACAATGTTGCAAATATAAACCAGGTACTGTTTCCAATCGTATCCCATCCAATTAAGGCCAGCAGATAAGTACTTATCGGAAAGCGCACTCCGATTACCAATCCTCCGATCAAATAAAACAAAAGCGCAAGATCAAAATGAATCAACAATTTCAGAAATCTCAAGGGAACAGTCTTTACATAGTTCTTTTTGTTCATTATGGAAAGCATTATTCCATAACCTGAATAGAACAAAAAAGTCACAACGATCAGCTGTTCCATGCGGTAAGCAAATTTCTGAAAAATCCCATCATATTTTCCCATGGCGACATACTGCTTAAAATGATTTAAAAAAACCAGCATGACAAAGATGCCGTTTACTGCAGATGTCTGCTTACGGTCCATGAAACTGCCATCCTCTTCTTTTCGAAGATGACAACCATACAATGCAATTATAAGAACCAGAAATAAAACAAAATCCATTATTTACCTCTCCACCACAAAACCAGAGCCGTTTTAACACTTAACATGATTTTTCATTTTTATGCACAACCATTTATCCGGTCAACACACTTCTGTGATTCATTGATCTATCAAAGTCTTTCAAATCACCATCATAATCTACAACAATAATTCCTTAATGTCTACAAAAACTACTAAATCAAAACCATAAATGATAAAAGAGGAATGTTCACAAAATTTTCACACATGCACACAATTAAATCGTGTTATAATCTTTTGCATATATATACATTTTTTTATGTGGAGGACAACAATGGACAATTCCTTTCCCGAAATCATGACCTTTTTTGGTTTTGGATGCATGAGATTACCCATGAAGGGCACTGAAATTGATATGGACCAGTTCAAGGGAATGGTTGATTTTTATCTGGATAACGGGTTTAACTATTTTGACACAGCTCGCAGCTATCATGGTGGCCAATCCGAAACTGCTATAAGAGAGGCTCTGACCTCCAGGCATAAAAGAGAAGAGTATCTGCTTACAGACAAACTGACTGAGCGCTACTTCAAAAAAGAAGCGGATATAAGACCATTCTTCCAGTCGCAGCTCGATGCCTGCGGTGTGGAATACTTCGATTTCTATTTGATGCACGCACAAAATGCACGAAATTTTATACATTTTCAAAAACACAATGCTTATGAGACCGCCTTCAAACTAAAAGAGGAAGGTAAGATCAGACATGTTGGGATTTCCTTCCACGACACTCCGGAAGTCTTAGACATGATACTCAGTACATATCCACAGATTGAAATAGTACAGATTCAGCTTAACTATGTCGACTATGACAGCCCATCGGTACAGAGCCGCAAAGTTCTCGACGTTTGCCGCAGGCACGGTAAACCGGCAATCATAATGGAACCGCTGAAGGGTGGGAGTCTTATAAAACTTCCGGAAGATGCCCAGAAGATATTTGACAGTCTGGAAAGCGATCTTTCAAATGCAGGCTATGCCATCAGATTTGCCGCTTCCCATGAAGGCGTCCGGCTCGTTCTGTCAGGCATGAGCGACATGGAGCAGCTCAAAGATAATGTCTCTTTTATGAAAGATTTTAAGCCACTTACTCATAAAGAACAGGAGGCAGTTGCCCGGGTTGCTGCGATTTTCAGAAGCCTTGATATGATACAGTGCACTTCATGCCGTTATTGCATCGAGCAAAATCGCTGTCCAAAGGATATCAGGATCCCGGATCTCTTTGCCTGTCTCAATACCAAGAGAGTTTTTAACAACTGGAACCAGAACATGTATTACAATATCGCAACACATGGTCACGGAAAGCCCAGTGTCTGTATACAATGCGGCGGCTGCGAGACTGTATGTCCTCAGAATCTTAAGATCCGCTCTTTACTGAGGGAAGTCACTTCAGAATTTGAACCTAATTTATCAGAAGCAGGTTAAGACTATAACCTGCTTCTTTTATTGCCCAATATGCTTTCTGTCTCATATTGTCAAACTGACATGCCCTGAATATCTGGTCGGGAATGAACTCATACCCCTAACTCATCGCGCCGTATATTCATATACATCAAAGAAATCCGTTGAATACCCACAACTAATTAATGGACAATCCGCATTTTCAAAGTCCTGTAATATAGCGTCAGCATCACAATACTGATTAATATAAACCACATGATCAATGTTCTTTTCAAAATCATCCTCAAGATAATCCGAGATGTGATCGTCCTTAATCAGTGTCCAAAACGGATGCTCAATATCGGCCACAACCTCCAGATATTCTGAATCATTAACAGGGTCGATCATAAGAGCATCATAGCTTTGATAAGCATTAGCAAATTCTGTCTTCTCCGCCGTTATTGGAAAGGCATAGTTAGGAGACAAACGTAATGAACTTACATATATCAATGAAATAAAAACTGATATCAGAGCCGCACACATATATCTGTTCCTGACAAAAATCTCGGCTCCATTCCAAAAAACGATGACAACAATCGCACATATAAACGGAATCGCCGGCATAACATATCTATCTACTACCCATGGTGAGATATATGCCGAAACGATATAGAAAAATGCCGCGGGTACTACAAGATATGCACTCAGCACAAATCTGTCCGAAACAAGAAATTTGCGAAAACCATTTCTGATTTCCTTAATAAATCTGAACAAGCCATATGCCACCAGCAATGCTGCCACAAGGAATAGCACTTTCTTGCTTCCTGCAAAGATTGAATTCCTAAGAAGCGCGGAAAAACTTCTAATTCTTGAAAAAAGCATAAACGAGGCTGCATTATTTCTAATATCTTCGCTTCTTCCATTAAACAGTACCTGATAAATCGACACGGGCCAAACAAGCAGGTATATTACAGCTGTCACAACCTGGCATAACAGATAATTTTTAAATGTTTTTTTATGTGCCAATAAAAACGCAACAGTTAAACAAAACAATGGAAATATAAATATAGCTGCATAAAACTGTGTTAACATTGCAAAGAATTCCACTACGCATATTTTCAATAGCAGCTTTCCATCCAATTGGAAATGTTTCTCTACCATGGACAAATATAAATAAACGAGCAACACGATCCAGAACGTAAGAAGAGCATACATTCTGATATACATTACAGAATTAATAAAGTCGCAGCTGAGTCCATAAAACAAAACTCCAAGAACGCTGCATATACCGTCTTTAGTGAGGTAGAATACAATTTTATACAGAATGATACATGTCAGCAAAAGGGCTAATATATTGATGATAAAGCCTACATTCATCGGAGAAACTCCGGGTATAAGAGAATTAAACGCATTAAACAACAAATAGTAAAACGGAGGATGCGAATCAGGCCATGATAGCAATAATGTGCCCATAACAGTGAACTTATCGCCTTCCTGTGCATCAAGCATTGATTTCACTTCTGAAAGAGAATACCTCTCCCCCACTACCATAGGCGCATTGTCAAGTGTACCCCAAATAGTCTTAAGAATCCGAAAATCATCATCTGACAGACGATTCCAAAAGTCGCCTACACTTGTATAACTCGCATTAGCTATATGAAATGTAGCTTTTTCATCTAAGAAGAGTCCCTCTTTTCTTGATTCAAAGCTAACGGCATTTATAAAAATAATTATTAGCGCCATAGCTAACAGAAATACATCCAGAACCTTTTGCTTATTCATAGTATACCTTTACCTCTTTGCCAACATTATTATCCTGAAGTTTCAATATTCGACATATCAAACGCCTGCCGGTTAATTCTCCCTGCAAGCGTTTCTCCACCTCTTTGCGATTAAACATGAAACAATAAGTACCGAGACTCCAATAAGATATATCACTGTATATGGCAATATTATTCGTAAACCAAAACATGTAATATACTCTATCAAACAAACCAAGCACCAATGTATAAAAAATATATATGGTAAGCTCCTGCTCATAGTTAAGAAAACATTTATCCTACTGGCCCCAACACGTTGAACAAGAAAATAAAACAAAGCGAGCATGAATAGCGTTAACGATAAATAACCAACTGCCTCTAACGGACTCACTGAGTAATACCGATTATACTTATTTGAAAAATACATTCCATATTTCGCAGTTCCAAATGAAAATGCTGCTGCTATCAAACCGGAAGCCAACATCAATCCCAAATAAAACCGACGTTCATTTCTTACTCGCCTTATTATTTGCGCAAAAACCATTCCGGCAGCAACAAAAACATACCAATTAAAAAAAGCAAAGTGAGAAGGTACTTTTGAAGCCGTCACAAAGGTACTCATAAATAAGTCAAATGCTTTGTTCCCGGAATTGATATCAGGAATTATGCTTTCAATGCAAGATAATAGTATCCCAACAACTAATGCTCCAATCTCACTCAGCTTTATCTTCCGAACAAACGCTGTAAAAATCATTGCCAACCCTGCAAACTGAAAAATATCCTGGGAGAACAAACCATGCCATAGGCTCTGATCATACCCCCACTTCAAAACATAATCTAAAATTGAATAAATTCCAAAGCGAAAAAAATTGAGAACATATCCTAGAAAATACACAAATACGCCTCTTCGGACAAGATCTTCAGGCGAACTTTTTTTGGAATATGAAATACCTACTCCCATGGCGAACATAAAAGTATACGCCCCTGCCAGGACACACCCCAGAGCAGAATCTGCGAATCGATACCAAAACTCACCTGAGTAATCGGGCCTATGTTCAGCCAGTCTTATAACCGTATGGCATAAAACCATGCATATAATATTTTCTGCCTTTAGCAAATCCAGATGATACTGTCTGCCTGTATTAACTTCATCATTAGAAAGAAAAGATGACATATCAATAACCTCACTTCCGCAAATATAGCATATCACCTGTGATTAATCCAGTTATCATTTATTTTATCACTACTATTTATATTCAAATTCGTATGTCAGCAATCCTCCATCACCCGCTACCGGTCTTGAAATCACAGTAAAATACCCACTCTCTCCCTCAGGCAGAGTAATATCTTTATTCGATGAAAACTCCTGCAGAACATATTCATCTTTGCCAGTTGGCTGCACTGTGATTTTATACTCTAATTCTCCGACACCATTTGAAATGATTGTTCTGCTCTTGTCATCATATATAGCAATTCCCAGAACTCTTGCTTTCATATTATCAAGCTTTTCCACAATTTGCTCATAACTGATATCCTTAATATTGAGCTCCCCTTTAACTGTTTTGGAAAACAAATTACCAAAAGCTTCAGCACCATATTTGTTCAAATGTATTGGGTCCATATAAAACTCGGCATCAGTGGACATGTATTCTTCTTTGACATAAATAAAATCCCAGAATTTACCGCCCAGTTCATCAGCCGCATCCTGCATATATGCATGGTAATCATCGTACCAGTCTCCGATTGTAAGTGTGAAATCAGGGAGCGGTGTGCAGACTAGAGTAAGTTCAGAACCATATTCTTTACATACATCTGCTATCTTTCTTATATAATAAAGCCATCCATCTTCTATGGCATCCATGCTGTAACCGTTGCCAAGTCCGTAATTGGAGAATCCACCTTCCGGAATTCTTATATCCGACTCAACATATCCCTTTCCCATATATCTTTTTGTCCCATGGTCAAAATACTTATAACCATACTGGCCATATGAGATATCACCTTTTTTCGTCAACAGAGTTAAGGTCTTTTGAATATCGAATATATCCTTCCAGTTCCTTCGAGCCGGCAGGATACTATTGATAAATGTATCCGGTTTCGATCCTCTCAATAATGTCGCAATCCTCCTTGGTGACCATTTCATATAGTCGCCTATTGTATATGCACTAACCATATCCTCTGCTTCTCTTTGGCCATTGTAAGTAAGTGCCATAGAAGGACCAACATCCAAAAAGACTTGCAAAAATAATATTACTTTGTTTTCTAATTCATTGGATCGCAAAGAAAATTTCTAACGACACAAATAAGCAAAATACCATCATAATCATCACAGTATTACTATATGTATTCATCGCCAGAAAACTTGGCGTCAAAACACAATGGTACACAACTATTGCATGCTATCCGTTAGGCTGCATTTATGCGCAGCCTGCAGTTTTTAGCGCAATTATGGATTTCTTTTCAAAAAGAAAACTGTTTAGTTTTGTATTATTCCTTATGTCATCAGTACTTGCAGTGACGCAATCGTACAAAATATGGATTATTACGTTATTTTGTCCCATATTTTTCTCTTTAGCCTGCTATTATTTTACATTTATATTCAAAACAAAAAAAATTCTTTCATGGATTGGCTGCAATAACAGTTTTGAATTTTACATATTCCACTATATTTTTCTGCAGGTTTTTTATGATCTAATCGACGTAAACCTTTATCTGTACTCTTGCGGAATACTTCTATGTGTAGTATGTACAGTATACTTATATTTATTATTTAAAAGTAAACTGGCTTTTGCATTGCGTACCTTGCATAATTAGACATACTTACAGAACCTGCGCCTCCTAAAAATTCATTTCAAGGTTATAACAAAAAACCTGTCGGCATATTCAGTCCGACAGGCGTTTTTCCATCTTAAAAGACTTACTTTATCTTCTTTTCTATCAGCTCAATTAATTGGCCGACAGTCTCAAGTGTCATAAGTTCATCAGTTGAAATCATAATATCGTATGATCTTTGTATTTCAGCAATAAAAGACATTATTTCTATAGAAGAAAGATCTAATTCCATCAGAGCTGAATCAGTATTCACCGCATTCAGATTAATTTCACTTATCGCACCGAGTATCTCTTTAATTTTCTTCAAAATATCTTCTTTCATATTTATTCCTTTCACCAAAACTCTCTGAGTCTTATCTTTTTATTTTACCATTTCCCGTTTTTTCAAACTCTTTATCAGTAAAATCTATGTTATTTATCCTTTTAAAGATCGGAAGCGAGGCATTTAGTTTTGATACAAAGTCTCTGATTTCATCATGATACTCTGTATCTGCGAAAATTCCCGCACTTATTCTGTCATTTTTCTCGTAAACCTTGCACTCTTTAATATGCTGATCAGCATACAGTTTTTTCTCCAGCTCCTCAGGGCTGACATTTTCTCCGCCTGACAGAATAATAAGGTTCTTCTTTCGTCCGGTAATATAGAGATATCCATCTTCAGCAACATACCCCAGATCTCCTGTGTGCATAGCACCGTCTATAAGACACTCGGCTGTTGCCTCGGGATCATTGTAATACCCTTTCATAGCAAACTGGCTTTTAATACACATTTCGCCGTCTATAAATATTATCTCTACTTTCGGAGCAGGAATGCCAATTGAATCTGAATGCCCCATCGGATCCGGATTAATGGTTCCGGCTCCTGCTGTTTCAGTCATAGCATACCCATCCATACACATCACGCCCATGTCCGCCAGGCGTTTAGTTATTTCATTATTGAGCTGTGCTCCGCCTGCTATAATAAATCTCAGAGCATCTAACTCATTCTTCTCGTTCTTTCTGATATATACATCAATCATTTTAATAAAAGCAGGTGTAGCGACAACTAATTCAGGATTAAAGACTTTCAGATCATGAAGCATATCGCCTACATTCTGATTGGTCTGGACCACCCATTTACAACGAACAGCACCAAACCAGTAAAAAATACCCATGATATGGTACAGTGGCACTGTCAGATACATTCCCTTGATCTTATCGGTTATTTCTGTATAGCCGCCCAAGTCTGTATCTACAACCCCTGTAATATTCGTAAATGGTAACACAACGCCCTTTGCCTTCCCGGTTGTTCCGGATGTATAAACTATCAGATAACAGTCATCTGTAAATTCATCCATACTTTTGTCATAAACAAAATGCTCATTACGTACACCGGTAAGCGCTTCAGATATTTTAACTGTGTTTTCAGCCTGATATTTCTGATAATCATCAGATATCATCAGAATCTCTACATCAGCATTGACAATTATGTATTCAATGTTTTCAGAGGATTCGTACTGATTGATAGGCACAACTACAGCCTTCCCCAAAACAGCTGCTATCATTGAAACCATTGTCTGATACGGTCTGTTGGACAACACACCTATATGTCTGCCTCTTATATCACCATATTTCCTGTTCAGATAATTAAAGACTTCGCAGACATCATCAGCAAATTCATTATATCTGATTTCACAGACATTACCGCTTTCGTCCAAATATCTGTAATAAACTCTGTCCTTTCCATTTGCTATATACTCAAAAAAATTAAACATGTTCATTTTCCCTCCATTAGTTCATTAATTAATTGTTAACATGTTCCAGATCTTTCAGATCCAGCCTGTCAAATATTCGTGTCCCCCGATCCATAAACTCCGTTTCGGGTATGGATTCCGCTATTTCCCTGTATATGGCTTTGGCCAGTCCGTCATCTTCAAAACTCTGTGAGATCATCATACGAATAACCCCCTTAACCTCACAGGCCGCTATCATAAATGGTACTTCGCTTTCGCTCACGCATGCAGTCATAGATACAATATAGGGTTCTACCGTTTCAGCAAATGATATGTTTCCGGGATAAGACAAGCCATAAGTATATGGCTGTACACTCTTTTTTCGTGCCTTTACCCAGTTTATCATATCTACAATCTGTTCGATGGGATAAGGCTGTGCATCAGCCTGTTTATAGGGCTCGCAAATGTCCTTGATCCCTTGTCGGATATTCTCAGGTCGTACCTGGAATTCAAGTATTCGCCGTAACAGTGCAGCTCGTTTCCCAAGATCCAATTCATCCATCATGGCGCGGTATGGAAGTGCAACCATAGAAGATGCGTTGTGTTTAGTATCACATCTGAATATTCGGCGCATATCAACCGGTGTAAGACCGACAATCATCCTGTTTCCGACATCATAATATTTCCTTATGGCACCTCCTATCATAGCCTCGAACAGTGGAAGAACTGACGTGCCATAGCTCTTCGCCAAAGAAAGAATTGGCTTAAGCGGTACATCTATTTCAAAAGCTTTGAATTTTCGTGACCTTTCTTCAAATCGTTCTTCACTGATATAGAACACTTCATCCTTGTGATTTTCTGGTACAAACCTGCCAATAGTCAGATTATCTGAGGCACTTTCCAGAACAGACTCAAATTTAGAAAAATCATCCGGCATACATGGTTCAGGCTGATCATACTCAACTCCTTCAGCTTTCTGAACATAGCAGTTTACCACTGTAACCAGAAACTCCAAACTTGGCATACCATCTGTCAGTCCATGAAAAATATGGAAAACCAGCGCATTCTTACGATATGAAAAATAAAAAAGATATCCATTGGTTTCCGAAGTCCCTATCCTGCGCGGTTGATCATCCGATGCAAAAACAGGCACATTAGATATTTCATCATCTATGGATATTTTAACCCTACCTTCAACTATTACAGGGTGTGACCTGAAAATGCCATGAATCTGCATAGCCCTCATAACTGCATACTTTAGTATTTCTTCCTCCACGTCATTCTGAAGAACAACTTCAAGATCAACAGACGAGGTATGATCACCAGAAGAAAACCAGTAACAAATCTGATCCATTACACCTAAATTATTCAGCATATTTCTCCTCTACCTAAATCATAGGTTATCAAAATCTCTTTTTACCGTCCTTTGTATACTGTATCATGCAAAGCATCTTGCTGATATTAAATCGAAGCATACAGTAAGCATCACTAAACTTCTTTCCCGTTATTTCTCTTCGGAAAACATAGGAGTAATAATTTGTGGTTTCCCATGAGATAAAATCCACAATCTGAAATCCCAATTTCAAATAACTCTCTACGAGCGCATCTGCCTCCGTCGATGTATCTGTGAAAGCCGATTTGCACTCTTTAACTTCCTCCAGGGTTGATGCCTTCATTGCCATTAGTACAAGTGCCTTTGATTTTCTGTAAGAAGGCAGAACTGCAAGCTGACCTATATACAGGTAAGTATCATCTTCATACCACTTTCTATTGTGAACATCCTCTTTGTGGTATATACGAAAAGACAAAGTTCCAACTAATCTGTCTCCGTCATATGCCACTACGCAATAAGTTCCTTCCAGTCTTTCCCTCGTCTGTTCTACAGTCTGAATTGCTGCAAAATAACGTCTTCCGGCTTCTAAATGTTCTTTATAACTCTCATGTAGTAATTCTGTTATTTCCTCGCAAGGAAAGTCTTTTAAAAGAACTTCAACACGCATATTCTTTAAAATCCTCCATCTCCCATTTTTAATACACAATATCATTTAATATCACAACAGCATTTTTCAATCTGATCAGCCCATCCTGAAGAATTGACCTGGGGCATGCAACATTCATCCTCAGGAACGTATCTCCCTCTTGTCCATAGGCAGAGCCGGCAGATAAGTATAATCCCGTCTGCTCTCTTACAAATGCTGCAAATTCCTCACTTTTCACATTAAGTGCACTTATATCTATCCAAACGAGATATGTCGCTTCTCCTTTCACCACAAAAAGCTTTGGTATATTGGAAGCAATATAATCCTCTGCAAAATGTCTGTTGTCAAACAGATATGCCCTTACCTCTTCAAGCCACGGTTCGCCTTTAGTAAAAGCTGCAACTGCAGCATGATGTGCAAACACATTGGGCTCAGCGACTTCATCGGTGTTGATTCCGCGCCAGACCTTATGCCTAAGGAACCTGTTTGGAACGACTATTGCTGAAGTCTGTATTCCGGGAATACTGAATGCCTTAGTCGGTGCGATACATGTTATACTGACATCCCTGCATATATCTGAAACAGAGGCAAACGGAATATATGACTTACCGGGCTCTGTGAGGTCACAGTGTATCTCATCCGATATCACTGTCACACCGTATTTTGAAGCGAGTTCACCCACTCTTTGAAGTTCCTGTTCAGACCAGATTTTTCCCACAGGATTATGAGGGTTGCATAATATCATAAGGCTTGCCTGTGGATCTGACATCTTTTTCTCAAGATCCTCGAAATCCATGGAGTACTGTCCGTTTTCATACCTTAGCGGGCTCTCCCACACTCTGCAGCCATTATTGATGATACTGTTAAAGAAGATATTGTAAACAGGTGTCTGAATAATAACCTTCTCATTGGGAGTCGTGAGCTTCCTTACTATGGATGATATCGCAGGAATAACGCCTGTGCAGAACATCAGCCAGTCTCTGTCGATGATGAAATCGTGTCTGTTTTTCCACCATCCGATATATGCGTTATACCAGTCATCGTCCACATCTGTGTAACCAAAAACTCCGTGATCTACTCTCTGACTTAAGGCATCAATGATCTCGGGGGCAGTCTGAAAGTCCATGTCTGCCACCCACATTGGGAGCTCATTCTCCTTTACTGCCCATTTGATGGAATCACTGTCTCTTCTGTTTACCGGTACATCAAAGTTGTACTTACCCATTTTGGCCTCACTTATTACTGCTTTGGTCTTCTCCACTCAACAATTTCTTCTGTCTTGCCAACAACCTTACAGGTTATTTTCGTGTTCTCGGGATCCACTATGTCTTTTTCAACTATAAGAGTATCTATTTCGGGTGCGTTTATGGTTCCACTGACAGGGTTAAATACGCTGTCGATCTTTGTTGTGATATCTGCATCGATTCCTTTTGAGAACTCAAAGGAAAGTGTTGTATTTATCAGCTTGCAGTTCTTCATAACAAGGGTGTCAATGTAGCAAAGTCCCTGCAGACTCTCAATTGTGCAGTTCTCAAAGGTGAGGTTCTTAGAATTCCATCCCAGATACTCACCGCAGATGTAAGAATCACGCACAATGACATTCTCTGTATTCCAGAATGAATCCTTGGAAAGAAGGACTGAATTCTTTATGGAGATATTCTTTGCTCCATCAAAGGAATAGTTGCCGTCAAGACGAAGTCCATCTATCTCGATATTCTCTGAATTCATTCCAAAGTAATGTCCTTTTGCATTGACCCTGTTAAGCTTAATATTCCTGCATGACCAGAAAGTCTCTTCCGCATTGGTCATGTCCACATTCTCAAGTGTGACACCGTCACATCTGCGGAAATTCTTGGGGGCTGTAATGAGGGAATCCTTCACATGGATATTGTTGGTGTACCATACCCCCGAGCGGGCCATCTCAAACCAGTTGCAGTTTTCCACCTTGACATTGGTGGAGTACCACATGGGGTACTTATACTTAAACTGTGAGTTATAGACCTCTATGTTCTTGCTCTCTTTGAGAGGGGACTCACCATCATCAAAGATACAGTCATAGATCTGCGCTCCATCCTCAGCAAACAGCGCACGCTCTCCTGTAAACAATTCTAATTCGTACTTCATAATCTTTCTCCTTTGTGAAAAACTCTTCTGCCGCAGCAGAAATCAATTGAAATCGTCCCCTCATATAATAGTTACTTATTATAACTCTCTTTTTCATTATACCGTCTGAAATCGGATAACGTATTTGCAGTCACTTCACGGATCACTTCCTGATAGCCCTGCTTTGGCGGCATCAAATCTCCTACCAGCTCAGTGCTGAATTTCTGAAGATCTGTATCAGAAAGAGCCGTCTCTATAAGCTCCCTTAAGTTGCTTCCATTGCCAAAGACCAATCCCCTCTTCTGATATCTGGCAATTATTGATTCCTTCCAGACCCGCTCCATCGGAAAATCACTTAATACTACGGGCTTACCTGCAATCATGGCTTCTTCACACAGCGTGGAATAGTCACAGATTACCACATCGGCAGCTGATATATATTTTATACTGCTCTCTCTTGGGTTTCTTATAATAAATCCTTTTGATGAGAGCGATTCAATGTACTCACCAAGTGGTTCAGTAGTCTGGTCGTACCTGGCATACTCTTTGGGGTGGATAGACAGGATGAATCTGTACCCTTCCTTCATAAGCTGTTCAGCCCCGGTAATAAGTGCATTTCCCACTCTGTGAAACAGGCTGTCCGGTCCCCAGGTCCCAAATACAGCGATCAGCTTTTCATCTTCTGCAATCCCAAGCTGCTGCCTGAACAGTAATTTATTATGACTTTCCCTGACGATGCTGTCTGCATTCTTATAGCCGGAGTGTACTATGAGATCTTTCGGATATTGACGCGCCATCTCATCGGCATATCGCCTGTTTGGCTCTAACATGGCACTGAATCTGCCATTGCCCTCAGCATATGCATAGAGCGTCTCTCCTTCGTCATAGCTTATCATATGAAGCCCGTGATTGATATATATAATTCCCGCTTCATCCCTGTTATAATACAGCGGAACTTTCGCATCGGCACAGACAACCAGATCCCAGGGCATCATCAGAGCTTTAAGCCTTGACTTCACCGGCCTTGCCCCGTCAGGAACCTCTCCGTCCCATCCATCCGGATAATAGATATAGAACCTCACTTTATCCATTGTTCTGACACAGCTATAATAATCCATGATATGTGGCTTCATGGTTGTGCTCTCACAGTAGAGGAGTACATACTTATCATGTACAAAAATCTTATGGAACTTGCGTATGGGAGTTCTTATTATGTGATAATTCCTCTGAAGAAACTCTTCACGCTTTTTTAATCTCTCACTTTTTCTGCTTTGTCTTATCCTCCAGATATCCTTAAGCCAATAGTTTCTGATACCGGCCAGCTTTTGTTTGGCTATCCTGGCGTTTATCCTCACACCGGTCTTAACTCCGGCGCAAGACATACTGTTCCTTATTCCATCAAGAGCCTTTTTGACATCACTCTTTTCTGAAGAATCGCATTCACCCAGGCGAAGGATCTCATAAACAATGTATCCTTCTTTCTCGGCATCAATTATACTGTCTGCCTCGTCACCAAAGCCGTTATTTTTCAGCAGGGTATAGAACTTTTCAAAAACCGATCTTTTTTCAGCAATTCGCCCCATGGCTTTAATCCCAATGGGAGGCTGTTCATAAACAGCAGCAATCAGGTCTGCCGATATCGTTACCGCTTCGCAGGCCTTAAGATAGTCAATAACAAAAGCCCTGTCATATAACTCCGGTAAACTTCTGTCAAATCTTACGCCGCTATCACGAATCACCTCAAGGGAAAAGATCTTATTCCATATGGCAAAGTACCCGGACTCCCCGGGACAGTCATGAAGCCTTAAGGCATAATCAGATACCGTAATACTCTCACCGGCAAACTCTGTCACGTGAGGGATATTGAAACTGTACATTTCATAAGAAAAGACAAGGAGGCTGTTGCTGCTGTAAATATCAGAAGTCAGTGGAAGCTTTTCCAGAGCCTTGTCCCTTAATATCACCCACGGAAGCAAAAAGATCACAAATCCCTGTTTGTCTGTAAGTTCATCCAGCGACTTATTAAATGCCTCCATATAGTCTGTTCCGAAGACATCTATAGCATGAATCTCATACAGGGAGCTCCACTGATTGGATAAAGCCTTTTTACATTTTTGTAACAATCCCGGATCCGTAGTGTCAGTCCGCGGAATAACAACATACAAATCCATCAGAAAGCTCCATGTTCCCTTGCTATCAAAAGGTCTTTCTCATCATCTATTTCAAACCAGTCATCCTCATCCACAACAACGATCCTTATATCATCATCGCCGTAATAAATGAGCGCACCAAGAACCAGCTCATAGTAATTGTTCAGATTACCTGTCTCTACATATAATTCCAACATACGTGAGAACTTTTTCATGAACTCGCAGCTGAAATAGTAAATATTGACCGTCTTCCAGGCGCTGTCATAATCGAAGCCTTCCCCCTGGAACTTCTTGGTGATAAGTTCACTCGCCACATCGTCCCTGGCCTTTATCACAGTGCCATTCATGGTATTTCTGTTGTATCTGCTGACAACTATATTGCAGTCATGCTTATCTGCAAGCGTGCGTTCAAGCAGCTCCCCGGAAAAAAGCAGATCTCCCTCAACCATAAGAAGATCATCACGGATCTGCTCTGTCGCCAGATAAAAGCTGTATACGTTGTTGGTAGTTTCGTAGAGGTCATTGATCACATAAGTGAGCTTCATTTCTTTATAGTGATCGCCACACTTTTCCATAATATACTCTTTTTTGTATCCGACCACTATTATGGTCTCTGTCACATGCTGTTCATAAAGCCTCTGAAGAGCATACATTATCAAAGGCTTTCCCTCAACATCCATCATGACCTTAGGTATATCTTTGGTTCGCTCCCCCAGTCTGGTACCCATTCCAGCTGCCAGTATCAGTCCCTGCACACTAACCTCCCATCAGAAATCATTCATCAATTTCTGAATTGCATCTTCATCAATCACCTGTGTCTTTTTATCGGATATGCGATAAACCCTGTTACACATAGACAAAACGGTCGGTCTGTGTGTTGTCAGAAGACATATCCTGTGTGAATCGGCTGCCATAAGATTTCGA
>JAEEGF011071423.1_pt1 | contig 21945 bp, 17 predicted proteins | sample 9134171 | NCBI WGS metagenome assembly JAEEGF01 (sample SAMN16246542, study PRJNA631951) | gut metagenome | biome: gut microbiome; feature: rumen; material: AP-attached | host: Bos | place: Iran: Karaj | collected 2018-10 | reverse complement strand
GGCCTGTTACTTATGTTAATGATTCCCAGCGCTTCTCCAAATGTTATTAAAAGGCAGATGACGATTATCCTTTGACTCCACTTAACATTTCTCAAGGAATCAACTATTGAATTATTAATGCCTCCAATAATTCTGCCAAACCACATGATGATCTTGTAACAAAGGGTATTTCTGTAAAAATGACCTGATTTAAAGTTTATGACAACGCTTTCAAACCATAGCGTGCCTACCAGGATAGCCAGTAATGCCCCTATTCCAAGAACGAGATATCCGCCACTACCTGCCATAAGCCGATCATCAATTGCATAGGCAACAAGTGCTCCCGTCATGCACTCTGCCATACAGACAAGAGCAAACATCACTTCCATAGGGAAGCTTGCAAAAATATCACTGTTAAAAGAACCCTTGTTATCATATTTGCCAGCTCTTACAACCAGAAGTACTACGAGTAAGATCAGGATAAGACCTGCTACAACCGAGATTACAGGAAGCAGTACATGCAGCACCGGTATCAGCCTCAAATATCTTGAAGCCTGGGCAAAAAAGCTGTCTGATGCCTGGTTATCTCTTGGAAAACAGAATACTGTATATAGGTTATATGATGAGTCAGATACAACATCAACTGATGATACAGATTCAAGACTGCATACATCTATATCAGCATCTCTGAACTCATCGTGAAGATCTGTAAGGTCCGCAACGTTTGAAAGTGACAGGGCGCCGGATGAAGTATAGCCGTTAAGTTCAAGCACATATTCGCTGTCATCACTTCCGAGAGGAGAATATGGAATTCCATCTATGTAAAGGTATTTATCGTTAGCAGCTGATGTTGATTCTTTAGTATCAGTAATTGTTTTAGTATCTGCTTCAACTTTTTCTGTATTATCAGCTGTTGCTTTTTCCGTAATATCAGTATTATTAGTATTTTCTTTTCCTTCTACTTCTGTAGTTTCTTTTTCTTCTATATCTGTAGCTTCTATTCCTTCTACTTCTGTAGTTTCTGTTCCTTCTACATCCGTAGTTTCTTTTTCTATAATGTCTGTATCATTTTCTACTTCTATAGAAACAGTCGCATTATCATCTTCTATTACCGGTGCTTGACTTGCCCAGATACGTTCATAGATATTGGTTGTGTTATATGTTCCGCCATCTTCAGACAATTTATATCGATATGAATTGCCGTTTAGACTGTAGAATTTTTCACCATCCCAGATATAGGCCTGCTGTCCTAACATGTCATAGCCAATTCCCTTTATATCCCTGATCTCAGATTCATATGAATAAGAATCATTGATATAATTATTATCTCTGAACAGGAAATCATACATATTCTCAGAAAGGGAAAAGGTACTGCCAGTTGATACATATGTACCTATCGTATAGTACTCTGCAGGAAGATCACCGGCAAAATTCTTGAAAACGCATGTAGAATCATCATTAAGGTCCAGATCTTTGATGTGATCATACTCGCCTTCGATAACTGCGATATTGCAGCCTTTCTCTTCCATAAACTCTGCATTATATCCATGTTCACGGTCTGCAAGTGCCCACAGAGCAAAGTCATATGCGGCCTCATCCATCAGAGTTGTCTTAAGCGTACTTCCAGAAGTAAACATAAGCCCCATTTCATCCATGGTAAATATCACGCCAAGGCATGTTATTAAGATTATCGAGCATAAACAAATAGCAATTATATTTAACAGATGTAAAGATCTTTTATATGGTTTACTCATCATTACCCTTCCTCATATTGCGAGTTACTAATGTTTTGGAAGTGGTGGAGCTCGCATCGCCACTTCTTTTGGTCAATCTTTGATCAACTCCCTTTTTCTAGGACTCAATTTTATATCCATGTCCCCAAACTGCTTTAAGGTATCGGGGATTTGCGCTGTCGTACTCAATTTTTTCCCTGATATGACGGACGTGAACGGCAACGGTACTCTCCGCCCCAAGTGCCTGATCATGCCATACAGCTTCATATATCTTCTTGGGTGAAAGGACTTCGCCCTGGTGCTGCATAAGGAGCTTCAAGATATCATATTCGATGGGAGTAAGGCTTACTTTATTGCCGTCAAGATATACTTCCTTGGCTTTGTCATCAAGTTCGATTCCTCCTACGGCCATTTTGTCTGTTCCTTCATCCTTAGGATCAGTCATACATCCAAGCTGTGTATAGCGGCGCAGCTGTGATCTGACCCTTGCGATAAGCTCAACGGGATTAAAGGGCTTAGTTACATAATCGTCTGCCCCTATGTTAAGTCCCATTATCTTATCCGCATCCTCACTTTTAGCGGTAAGAAGTATAACCGGTACATTGGAAATTTTTCGAATCGCTGCCATGGCTGTAATCCCGTCCATAACAGGCATCATAATATCAAGAAGTAATAACTTTACGTCTTTGCCGGTTTCGCTGCTCATAATATCCAAAGCTTCTTTACCATTAGATGTCTTTAAAACTTCAAGTCCTTCACTTTCCAGATAAATACTGATTGCTGCAACAATATCCGGTTCATCGTCACATATGAGTACTTTGTTCATAATCCCTCTAATCAAAAGTTCACGGTCCTGATCTATCTACAGATTCGCCATGCCTTGTGCATGCCGATCAGGAAGTCAACCTTCAATCCTCTCCCTTGTATTATGATTTATAAAAAACAAAAAACAGATCTGTTTGTTTACAGTCTCTATTGTAGTGCCTCAATTCTTAAGTTCCAAGTGGTGAAATGTTTAAGATTTGTTTAAGATTTTAAAAAATCAAGGCTTTGGAGGATTCCTGAGGATGGCAGCCTATAAATGATTTTGGGGGCATGAAAATTATATAAAATTCAAGGCATGATATCTGGATATTTATATTCGTGAAGTAATTCTTATTGACATTTTATATGCATAAAGCAATTCTTATTGATATATGTAAAGTAATTTGCATATTTTATGGAAAGATTGAAAAAATTTACGATATGATTTATAAAAGTAAGATAGGATTTTTAGAAAGTAGATAATGATTATGAAAAAATATGTATTTTTTGATATTGATGGTACTCTTTGGGATTTTCATCAAGTAATTCCGGAGAGCACAAAAAAGGCCATTAGTATGCTTAGGGAAAATGGGCATGCTGCTTATATTAATACAGGCAGGGCACGTTCTAATATTATTGAAAAAGAGCTTCTGGATCTGGGATTTGAAGGAATTGTGGCAGGATGCGGTACTCACATTGAGAAAAACGGGGAAGTTATCTATGAAAAGCTTATGACAGATGAGCAGATAGCACGTTCTCTTAAGGTTCTTAATGATAATAAGATGCCGATGGTGTTTGAGGGTCCTGAAGATCATTTCTTTAATGTTGAGGACTTTGAAAGCGTTGGAGATCCATATATACAGCTTCTTAAGGACAGGCTTGGGCCTATCGCGAAACCAACGTCTATGATTGGAAAAGGTACACGCATTAATAAGTTCAGTGCTGATATCAGTGAAGATACTGACTTTGAAAAGGTTATGTCACTGCTTCCTGACTTTGATTTTATAGATCACAACGGTGTTATTGTAGAAATAATCCCGGAAGGCTTCTCTAAAGCCACGGGAATCAAGGAGTTCATGGAGCTTGAGCATATAGATCTTGATGATGTCTACGTAGTGGGCGACAGTATGAACGATATGGATATGTTCAGGCTTGCAAAGCACTCAATCTGCATGGGCAATGGAGATGACAGGATCAAGGCAATCGCCGAATATGTCACGACCGACATCCATGAAGACGGCATCTTCAACGGGCTCAGACACTATGGGCTAATCTGAATTATGCTACGTTGCCGGAGGGTTCCTGAGGATAGCTGTTACTAATCGAATTTCTTGTCATGAAATTCGATTAGTAACAGCCACCCTCAGGAACTTTCACGGTATATATATAGTTAGTATTTGTTATGTACTTTTTCTATAAAGCATAACATGTCACTAATTTCTATTATCTTTCCATCATCAAGGACTGCGCTTCCGGTCAAGTGACCAAACACTTGGTGCTGGTCGGATTCTATTACTTTGTAGTCTAACTTGGCGGCTCTGTCAAAAATTGGGTGGAAGGTCATTTCAAAACGCTTATCAGAGGAAGTGATCTTCCAGTCTTCCATGTAGCGAGGGCTGTCCATGTTGTAGAGGCTTACGTCGCCGGGGATTCCGATAGTAATATCGTCAAGTTTATGTACTATGCCGTCATAGATGATCACGTTTTCAGTTGCGGCAGATGTGTTGCCAAAGCCGTATCCGATATTGAAGCCGAAATCATGGCCGTCTATTCTTGCGTTGCCATTGCCCCAATACCAGGTATTATCGTAAGTCCATACTCCTCTGCCCCAGTCAAGGGTTGCATAGTCTCTTTCTTTATCAAAAGCATAGATTTTCCCATCATAGACAACGCTGCCTGATGCCTTCATACAGTTGATCTTCTGGTTATAGTAAAAGGCGTGTTTTTTATCCCAGGGGGTAGCTATTACCATGGTATCCATTTGGGGTTCTTCGAGTATTATGTCTGCTGTTAGTTCTTTTCCGTCCTTGAAGTTATTGAAGGCGCACTTTATACGTCTACTATTTTCATTTTTTTCATATAATAAGTGGAGTCTGTCATCTTTAAATTCCACATCACCGGATGAGGATTTTTCTGGCATATGCATTTTGCCCATGGGGAATAGATTAAGGACTGTCTCGGTATGCTCGCTTTGATCCTTGGGGCCAAGATGGAGTAATGATACAGATTGAAGACCAAGATAGCCATCATCAGATATTGTAAATGCTGCTGCAAAGCTCTCGTCATCAGAGTCCTTGGCATCATGAATTATCATGTAATAGTCCCATTCCTTGATGCGAAATTTCGGAGCTTTGATCATGTCTCTTTCATACTGCCAGACCTGGCTCCTCGCCCATCCGGGCTCTACAATCTCACCGTCTCTTCCAAGTAATAGCTGACTCGTTGTGACCTCATGACTTCTCATAAGCACCCCCTGCAAGAATCGAACCTAACTGAATAACCGCTTTTTATAATATAATTATAATCTATCGATATAAAAGATGTCACTGAAAAAACCTAGTCCATAATAAGCAAAAAAGAATTTGTTGAATCACATATATAATCAACAAATTCTTTTTTCAGAACAATTAAAAGCTCTCAGTGACAACTAACTATTATCCATTTATATACCAGCTATTCTCTTGAGAATGCCGTCATTTATTTCGAATGGCACGCAGCTGAGTTTCGCCTTATTGCTGCAAAGTTCCTCATATGCTATCTCTCTGTAATTTAAAGGAATCTCATCCGGTTCACAAACCTTTTTGAAAAACTCATTAAGCTCATCCGGATCTCCAAAGCCAGATTTTGTAAGGATAAAATCCCTATCCTCTTTATTCATGGCTTTAACAAACTCAGCAAGGAAATAGCTTACGCTCTTACCATGAGGAATATTAAGGCCTATTGTTATCGGATAACTTAACGCATGTGGAATTGTAGTTCCTGTCTGGGCTATTGTCATACCTGCCATGGTAGAGGCATCCATCAGACTTTGCAGATCATCTTCAGATGCTTCTTTAGTTACGTCTATAACGTCTTTACAGCTTTTCCAGATATCAAGACCATGGGAAGCGCACATTCTAGTGTATGGAGTTGCCTTTGTATGAATAGTTCCTTCTATCATATGAGAAAGCGCATCCATTGCTGTATTACAAAGGATCGATCTAGGAGCTGTCTTTAAATACTTGCCGTCAACAAAAGATACATTAGGATAAAGCTTGTGTACACTGGATTTCTTAGTCTTAAGGTCAGTTCTTGTAAGAACAGATACACCTGTAACCTCTGATCCTGTGCCGCATGTAGTTGGAACTGCTGCCAATGGAAGCATATCATTACTTTTATTAGTATCGTAAAGATATTCCCATCCTTCATCGCTGTGGGCCATCATAAGTGATATAGCTTTGGATGCATCAAGCGCTGAACCTCCGCCTATTCCTACTACGAAATCACATACATTATCACGCCCAAACTCTCTGGCTTCCATGATACTCTCAACTGTAGGATTTTCCTGAATTCCTTCATATACAGAAAATTCTTTTCCCGAATCTTCAAGAATCTGAGCTACATCATCAAATGATCCGTTTATTTTCGCTGACTTTGATCCTGTAACGATCAGAGCTTTTGTACCAAGCCCTGTCAGATAATCTTTATTATTTTTTAATGCATCCTGGCCTGTAAAAAGCCTTGTTGGTATATAATACATTTTTTCTCCTTTAATATGGTACCTTTGAAGCTACTTTAAATTCTGACCACTACTTATATTATCACGAATTCACCGTTTGTGATTTCATATTCTGATTTTGAGACATAGAAAATGGCCGTAAACTCTGATAAGTTCAAAGTTTACGGCCATACCATTACACTTATTTATCTCTTTCTTCATAGTTAATATCGATACTAAGACCTTCTTCAGGTGCTTCAGTATCACCAGTTATATAGAAGTCTATATTATCTTTGCTAAAGTAGTAAGACCAGTCACTAGAATCAACTTTTTCATATTCCACACCAAGATCATCCATCATATCTTCTACCTCTTCCTTGGAAGATTCATTTGTAATGTCTCCCGGAAGAGCAAAATCAGCTTTGCTAAGGAAATTATAGGATGTAATTCCATCAAGAACGCAGTTCTCAACAGCTACAGTCTTATCAGAAATATTTTTAGCATTTAAATATATCTTATCATCGCCTTTAGTGATAATTACTTTTCCATATTCAGAAGGCTCAAGGTACGTTCTGCATTCACCCTGTACATATGTAAGTTCCCATCCATTATCAAAAAAGTTGCTTAAAGGAGATCCTATCTCATAAACAACTCCGTCAAGTTCAAATTGTCCTGATGTAAAATTATCACCAAGTTCGTCCGGAAGCTCATAATCTGCTATTTCAGAAGGCACTTCGTCTGATATTTCAGGATCAGCTTCATCTGCGCCTTTAAGGTCAGTTGTATCATACAGATAAATATGGAACCATAATGTATACATGATTTCTTCTTTTTCTGTTTGATATTCAATATGGTAGTTTATTCTACTTTCTTCACTTGATTCCTCAAATTCATAGTGATACAGATGATTAGATGGTGTCTCATAGTCTGTAAGAACATTTTCTTCATCGAGTGTTTCTACAAAGTCAGCCATTTTATCAAGAGACGTATTAGTTCCTACCCCACCTGGGAAAAAGATATCCGGATAATCCAGATTCTTCTCTTTTTCCTTATCATTCTGATGATTGTCCCATGAAAAGCCTGTTATATAGCAATCTTCAAATGCAATTGGATAATCATCAAAGTTTTCAAAGGTTATAGAAAAAGCTCTTCCGTTTTTAACAAGTGTACAATTTTTATCAAAATGAGATTCAACCGTCTTTACATGATCATCACTTTTCCATCCATTATCTAAAAACTCTGACACCTTGCATGGGAACTCATAAACAGTATCATCAATCTGAATTGTTCCTGAGAAAAGATCATCCCCAAGATCGTCTTTCAATGGTTTATAACTTTTACGTTTAGAAAGTCCTGATGTAACTAATGAAATCACCACTATAGCTGCTATTATGCAAGCCACAAGCCCGATTATATAATTCCTGCTCTTACCTGTCTTCTTTGACAGCTTATCTATCTGTGAATTTACCGGACTTATTTTCTGGCCATTCATCTGTGTATTTGCTGTACTATTTACCTGTGAGTTAACTGTACTATTAGCCGTTCCATTTACCTGACTATTTGAATCAGCTCCCCCATTCTGCTTCGACCCACATTTCGGGCAAAACATTGCATTATCCAGCAATTCATTTCCACATTTCAAACACTTCTTCATACCTCTTACTTCTTCTCCTTTTTCACTTATATACTTAATCTTCGCACATATAAAGCCTTCCAATACCTTGAGGATTCCTGAGGCTGGCAGTTAATAAATGATTTGGTTGTCTTTGAAAAATATATTAAATTCAAGAACTTGATAGATGGAGATTTATATTCCTGCTCAGGGTTTGACTGTTTGAGCGCAGCGAGTTTCAAACCCTAGGAATATAGATCTCCAGCTATCATGCCTTGAATTCAATATATTTTTCACGACAACCAAATCATTTATTAACTGCCAGCCTCAGGAATCCCCTCGCATGAACCTCTAAACGTGCGAAGTTTGAGTCCCCTATTTCTCCGGGAACTCGATCTTGTGGCTTTCAACCTTCTTGTCACGAAGCATAAGATCTGCCACTGCTTCCTTTGCAGGCTTGTTGTTGAAAAGGATCTCGCACACCTGCTCTACGATCGGCATCTCTACATCAAAGAGCTTTGAAAGCTTAAGCGCAGCCTTGGCAGAATATACACCCTCAACTACCATCTGTACCTCGTCCATAGCTTCCTGCATCGTCTTACCCTGACCGATCAGGATTCCTGCCCTTCTGTTACGTGAATGCATTGATGCACAAGTTACTATAAGATCTCCAATTCCGGAAAGACCTGCAAATGTCTCAAAATTACCTCCTGCAGCAATACCAAGACGAGTAATCTCTGTGATTCCTCTTGTGATAAGAGCTGCCTTAGTGTTATCACCATAGCCAAGTCCGTCTGCGATACCTGCAGCAAGTGCTATGACATTCTTGCAGGCTGCACCTATCTCAATTCCCTTCATATCAGGGCTGATATATACTCTGAATACTTCATTCATGAACACGTTCTGAAGTCTGACTGCTACACTTTCAGATATGGAACCAACCACTATAGTAGTTGGTGTGCCTTTTCCAACTTCTTCTGCATGAGAAGGACCCGACAGAACAGTTATATTTTTTCTCGGGAAGTCATTACCAAGAACGTCATGAATGACCTGGCTCATGACAAGAAGTGAGCTGTCTTCGATACCCTTAGAGCAGTTAACGATTATCTGGTCGTTTGTTATATAGGGCTTCATAAGCTCCATTGTCTCTCTAAGGTGTGCTGATGGAACAACAAGAACGAGAATACTCTTGCCGCATACAGCTTCTTTAAGATCAGATGTGAATCCTACGGATTCAGGAAGTACAACTCCGGGAAGCTTGTCCTTATTCTCATGATCCTGATTCAGCTTTTCAGCAGCTTCTTTTCTTCTGGTCCAGACTGTTACATCATGGCCGTTATTCGTAAGAAGATATGCAAGAGCTATTCCCCAGCTACCTGCACCTATGATTCCAATGTTTTCTTTTTCCATAATCAGTCCTCTACATTAATTTTCTACTACAGGATGTAGTTAGTACATGTTCAGAAATACAGGGATGTATTTCTATGTACGTTTAAAAGGGCCAAAGGCCATATTGTCTATGTCCTTTTGGCCCTTTATATTTAAACTTAGTCAACTTTATTTTTCTTGAAAATGTAAGTCTTTCTCTCTTCGCCTTTGAGCAGCTTAACGATATTGCTTCTGTGTCTGTAGAATGCAAGTGCTGCCATAATGATAGCAACAACATACATCTCGATCTTGTCAGCAGTAGCCATATCGGCAAATCCAAACAGTCCAAGCTGGCCTTCAATCACAAGAAGTATGATGAATCCCACATAGATAGCAAGTGATCCAAGGGATACAAAATGAGTTATGTTGAAGATCACGAGGAAAACGATAAGGAACATTGGGATGAAGCTCCAGTGGAATGCGATAACAAATCCGCATGTAGCAGCTATTCCTTTTCCTCCCTTAAAGTTCATATAAAAGGGGAAATCATGTCCGAGGATCGCACCAAATGCTGTATAAATCTTGAAAAGATATACGTGTTCAGGATATATTCCACCAAGGATCCAGCCTACAAGCCATACAGCAATAGCACATTTAAGCATATCTCCGAAAAGAACCGTGAATCCGGCTTTGGGTCCAAGTACGCGAAGGGTGTTAGTTGTACCGGCATTACCGCTTCCGTGTTTTCTGATATCAATGCCTTTCATCTTACCGTAAAAATATGCTGTCTGGATCATACCAAAAGCATATCCAACAACTAAACAAATGAGTCTGAGAACTACCATATTCATTTTAAAGTCTCCCATAGATCAAGTATGTTTGATAAATAAGGTGATGCAGGATCAAAAGCTTTTTGACCCATGCATCATCATATTTCATCTGATTATTTATGATTACCCTTTATAGAGTTATCTCCCTTACGCTCACGGATAAGGAACTTAAGAGGTGTTCCGGCAAAGCCGAAAGCTGCTCTTACCTGGTTCTCAATATAACGTGTATATGAGAAGTGCATGAGCTTTTTGTCATTTACAAAAATAACAAATGTCGGCGGCTTAACAGCTACCTGAGTCATATAGAATACTTTGAGTACGCGGCCTCTGTCTGACGGCGGCTGCTGCATAACGAGTGCCTGCATGAGGATCTCGTTAAGGACACCTGTTGCAACACGCATTGAATGATTCTGGTATACAGCATCGATCATGTCATAGAGTTTTACAAGTCTCTGACCTGTCTGAGCTGATACGAAAAGGATCTCGGCATATGGCATGAATGACAGGGTCTGTCTTACTTTCTTGGTAAAGTCATTAACTGAGTGGTTGTCTTTCTCTATAAGATCCCACTTATTAACGGCAATGATAACTGCCTTACCATTATCATGTGCGATACCTGCAATTTTTGCATCCTGCTCTGTTACGCCTTCTTCAGCGCTTATAACAACTACACATACGTCTGCACGCTCAACAGCGCTGACTGTACGAACCAGCATGTACTGCTCAAGGTGCTCTTTGATCTTATTGTGACGTCTGATACCTGCTGTATCAATAAAAGTATATTTCTGCTTATTATGTGTGATCTCAGTATCTATTGCATCTCTTGTAGTACCTGCAACGTCTGAAACGATAAGTCTGTTCTCGCCGATGAGCTTGTTGATGATACTGGACTTACCAACATTAGGCTTACCAATGATAGCAACCTTGATGTTGTCATCGTCCTCTTCATCCTCAGTAGCTGTTTCATCAGGGAAGTGCTTAACAACTTCCTCGAGCATATCGCCGATACCCTGCATGTTAGCAGCTGAAATCGGCACCGGATCACCAATACCAAGGTTATAGAATTCATATACGTCAAGACTGTCACGCTTAAAGCTGTCAACCTTATTAACTGTAAGAACTACAGGCTTGCCGCTTCTGCGGAGCATATCAGCAACCTGAGCATCTGCATCTGTCACACCCTGCTTAAGGTCGCAAAGGAAAACGATAACATCCGCTGTTTCGATGGCTATTTCAGCCTGCTGACGCATCTGCGTGAGGATAACATCCTTGGAATCAGGCTCGATACCGCCTGTATCAATAAGTGTGAACACCTTTCCAAGCCACTCTACGTCCTGGTAGATACGGTCACGTGTTACACCTGGTGTATCTTCTACTATAGAAATTCTTTTGCCGGCAAGGGCGTTGAAAAGTGTGGACTTACCAACGTTTGGTCTGCCGACTACTGCTACTATCTGTTTTCTGGGCATTTTATTTCCTCCATGTTATGTGTACGTATCTGACTAAAAGAGATTCATATACTTCTTATAGACCATATTCAAACCATACTCATTGAAATACATATAATCTCATCAAATAAGGTCTTTGGTCCAAGAGTCAGATCTATTGAAGAACTTCTCAATCTCTTTAAACATGGGATGTCAGATCTTAAAACCATTTTCTGTTAATCTGAATAACCTGTCTATGAGGTCGTCACCTTCATTTCTGATTATTTCGATGTCAATACCTAGCGCTTCTTCAATCTGTGGAACAGTTATATCATCCAGAAGATAATTCTCTCCTGCTCTTAAGACATTCTGTGGCAGTAGAAGCTTATTCCCAAGCTCTTTTCCCTTAAGCTGTCCTATAATATCCTGTCCTGTGAGAAGCCCTGTAACCGTGATACCCTCACCAAAGAAGTGATTGATGATCTCGGCACAGTTAACTTTAAGGCCTGGGCAATAGTCCATTACTTCATTCATCATGTCCACTATATAAGGGTGGATCAGCTTGCCCGAGACAACTGTGTAAGTATACTTAAAATTTTGTAAATAATCAAATAATTTTTGATCTTCCGATGCAGCCTCTTTAAGCGCCTCAAGTGATTCGTGGAAATCGTCAAGAAGGAGCCTTACCATTCCTACGCCGTTTTCAAGCTGTCCGTATCCGTCATACAAGGATGCTGGCGGGATTGGAAGTCCTGCTATCATGAACCACTCATCAGAAGCGTGGATGAAGTGATCTCCGGTCTCCTTAAAGCTTTTTTCCTGCCAGTAGGTAATCTCCTCTACAACTTTCCTGGCCTCTTCTCTTCCAAAAGGCTCTAATGGGAAAAGACCTTCTCTAAACCTGGAAAGGCCGACAGGTACTATAGATACGCTGCGAAGACTTGGTCTGTAGCTGTAAAGGTCCGATAAGCTTCTGTGGAGCTCCTCTCCGTCATTGATTCCTTTGCAAAGAACGATCTGAGCGTTGAGCTCTATTCCATACTGAGGATCGCAGAGCTTTTTGAACTTCTCAAGAGCCTGTCCCGCAAAGCGGTTGTTGAGCATCTTGTTACGAAGTTCAGGATTGGTTGTCTGGATCGATACGTTGATAGGAGAAAGATGATATCTTATGATCCTGTCCACGTCAGCATCCGACATGTTTGTAAGTGTGACATAATTACCCTGAAGAAATGAAAGCCTTGAGTCATCGTCTTTGAAATAAAGAGTCTCTCTCATTCCTTTGGGCATCTGGTCTATAAAGCAAAATATGCACTTGTTATGGCATGACTTGTAATCATCCATCAGTCCATTGTCAAAGATTATGCCAAGGTCCTCATCATCGTCCTTCTCGATCTCAAGAAGCCACGGCTCTCCGTCAGGCTTTTCGATAAGAACGTTGACTTCACTGCTCTCTGTAAGGTACTGATAGTCAAAAATATCCTTGATTTCCTGATCATTGATGGCTATCAGCCTGTCCATCGGCTCTATTCCGACTTCTTCAGCTATGCTTCCGGGCCTTACATCTCTTATAAAATGGCCTTTAAAATTGTTATCCATGAAATATCCTTAAAAAATAATCCACAATATCAATGCGCAGAAATACTAATTATCTGCGCACACAGAATTATTTTAACATGAATAGCCTTGACGTGCCACTGTCGAGATGATAAAACATAGTACGGAAGGGTCAAAAATTGCTATGAATAATGTCTAAATACTCTTGCTTTTGACCTCATAACTGTTCACTACATCGCGAAATGGAGATATAAAATGCCAGATTTTCAGCAGCTCGAAAATAAGATTCCCGTTGCACCTCTTAAACTTGTAGTCCTTGACTCTGCTACTGAGCTTGGAGATAAGGTCGACAAATATCTTGTTGATTTCCGTAACAACATTCACACAGTTCCGGCTGGCGATCCTGCTTTCAAGAATTATATGCAGGACAGCTACAAATTCGTTCCAAAACTCGACAGATTTGCTTCAGGTGAAGCTAAGGCTTCTTTGAATGACTCAATAAGAGGTGATGACCTGTTCATCCTTTTGGACGTTGTCAACTACAACTGCCCTTACAAAATGAATGGTTTTACCAACTACAAGTCTCCTGATGATCACTATCAGGATCTTAAACGTGTTATCGCCGCTGCAAACGGTAAGGCTAAGCGTCTCAACGTCATCATGCCTTTCCTTTATGTAGGTCGTCAGCACAGAAGATCTCAGCGTGAATCCCTTGATGCCGCTCTTATGTTTAAAGAGCTTGCTGATATGGGTGTTAAGAACTTCATCACTTTCGATGCTCATGATCCTAGAATTTCCAACTCAGCTCCATTAAACGGTTTTGATAACTTCATGGCTACTTACCAGTTCATGAAGGAACTTCTTTTAAACATTGATGACCTTATCGTTGATAAGGATCACCTTATCGTAATCAGCCCGGACGAAGGCGCTCTTGACAGAGCAGTATATTTTGCCAACGTTCTTGGCGCAGATACAGGTATGTTCTATAAGCGTCGTGACTACGCTCACGTTGTTAACGGAACTAACCCTATTGTTGCTCACGAATTCCTTGGTTCTAACATCCAGGGCAAAGATGTTATCATCGTTGATGATATGATCTCTTCCGGAGCTTCAATGATCGATACAAGTAGACAGCTCAAGGAAATGGGCGCCAAGAGGGTATTCATCGCCTGCACATTTGGTCTTTTCACAGATGGTATGGATAAGTTTGATGATGCTTATGAAAAGCGCGAATTCGACTACATTATCTCTACTAACCTGACTTATCAGAATCCTGAAAATGTTAAGCGTCCATATTATCTGGTTGCTGACATGAGTAAATATATCGCAACAATTATCGACTTCGTAAATCATGATGTATCAACAAGCAACATCCTGATTCCTACATCCAAGATCCATGAGATCGTTCAAAAGTACAACGAAGGTGACCATACACTTTCAGAACTTAGAAGCTGATACACTTTGCCCCGGCTGCATATGCAGGCCGGGGCTTTTTGTGGTATAAGGACGGATAAACGAATTGGTCATAACAGAGGTAGGTTGCGTTCCAAGGACTATGATAAATAAAAGCATTAGCCTCAGGTGAAAATGTTCCAGGGTTTTCTAAGAGTCTTATCCGCTTCAGTGGGCACGCTGTACTTGCGCTCCTAAGACTCTAAGAAAACTCAGGAACATTTTCAAAATCGGCTAATGCTTTTATTTATCATAGTCCTTGATCTACTTTATTGGATCTGTTATGACCAATTCGTTTATCCGGGGTTATAGCTCCTTAAAAAGTATATACAATACAGATTTATCTTTAGCAAATCATACTCAGGTAATTGCTACATAGACTATCTACAAAAGAGTCCCAACCATATGTCGATGTAATGCTCTCATGTGCAGTATCCGCTAATTGCTGCATATATGCATCATCTGAAAGTGTCTTTTTGATCTTATCTGATAATTCTTCAAGCTTTTCAAGCGAGAATCCCACATAAGAACGGCCCATAATCTCATTCAGCACAGGTGTTTCATCGCTAAGGCATACTGCGCCGTGGCCGGCGGCGGTGAATACTCTGTCGTGGATTCCGTCTTTGAACCAGGGCATGACGTTAAGGAGCATCTTGGCTTTGTAGGCCATGTCTACGGATCTGTGGTATGAAACTTCAGGTAGTATTTCGAGATTATCATATGGGGTGTTATCGTAGCGTCTGAAATCGTTCCAGCCGTAGCCGCATACGGTGAGTTTATTTCCTCTGTTAAGAATCGCTCTTACTACTATGTCTCTGGCCCAGGCAGCAGCTGCGGTGTCAGCCAGATAATAGTACTGTATGAACTGTCTGAACATTTTGTCAGGTATTTTCTTTTGTCTTGTATCAAGGAATTTCTGCATGGCATCTTCTATGGTCAGAGTGGTGTCAGCCTGCATGTAGCTTAGGATCTCAAAGACATCTCTTCTGGCGTCAGGATTGATGTCAGAGAGCTTTCTTTGTATAAATTCAGGTGAAGTATAGGTTCCGGTAAAGAGTATACCGATTCTGCGATCTTTTATACTTTTGATATCATCCTCATTTATGGGCATCATGGGGAGCGGTGAAAAAGTAACGCTTAAAAGCTCCGGATAATATTTTTCCAGATAAGCCACATGTCTTCTGTCTATGCAGATAACATTCTGAGGCACGTTTTGTGATAACTGACTGTGAAAATAAAGCGGATGATCCAAAAGATAGTTAATGAAAGGTCCGTCAAGTGCGCTTAATACGGGTGTTCCATCATCAAGCTTCTTGTCAGGCATTGTAGAATCAAAGTCGATTATGGCATCGTAACTTTTCCCAAGAAAGATCCTGATATTAGCACTTTTGCTCTCGTCAAAAACATCTACGTCTGCCCCGTAGCGCCTAAGCGCGTGATAGAGGCAGTCCGTAAATGTGTAAAAAGATTCGTAGCAAACTCCCTTAGATCTTACAAGCAAAAATCTCCCCATAAGCTCCCCTCTTAGATCAAAGAAATTTCCATATCAATAAAATCAAGAATAAACAATTACAATATCTCTATAAGCTTATCAACGTCTTCCATAGTTGTAGCCCAGCTTGTGCAGAATCTGATGACCTGTCTGCCATCCTCAAGAGTTTCCATAAAGCCATACTCTACGTGCTCTGAAAGCTCCTTGGCCTTCTCAGGCGTTACAACCGGGAATATCTGATTGGTCGGTGAATCGATATAAATATCATATCCATTTGTGAAAAGAGCTTCACGGATCTTAACCGCAGTATCGATAGCATTTCTGCAGATCTTAACATAAAGATCATCTGTAAAAAGAGTATCGAACTGAAGTCCAAGGAGCCAGCCCTTAGCAAGCATAGCGCCGTGAATCTTGATGATGGTGTAGAAATGCGGCACAAGGCCTGGCTTTGTAAATACTACTGCTTCGCCCATCATGGCACCGCACTTGGTTCCGCCTATGGTAAATACATCAGCTATATCTGCGATATCTTTAAGCGTAGCGTCATTTTCATCACATGCAAGGGCGTATCCAAGTCTTGCTCCGTCGATATAGAGCTTAAGGCCGATCTCATCACAGGCTCGTCTTATTTCTTTTAACTCAGAAAGAGAATAAAGTGTTCCGTACTCAGTTGGCTGTGAGATGTAAACCATTCCTGCAGCAACTTCATGCTCATTGTTAAGATCGCTCTGGAACTTCTCGTCAAACTCCCAGATGCTCTTGGCGCTGATCTTGCCATCCTTCTGTTTAAGAGCAAGAACCTTGTGTCCGCCATGTTCGATGGCACCGGCTTCGTGAGTATTGATATGCCCTGTCTCAGCAGCAAGTACGCCTTGATAAGGTTTTAAGATTGAAGAGATAACAGTTTCATTGGTCTGTGTTCCACCTACAAGAAAGTACACTTCTGCCTCAGGCTTACCACATGCTTTTCTGATTTTGTTCTTGGCGCTTCCTGAATATACATCAAGGCCATAGCCGGTGATCTTTTCAAGGTTTGTTTTCTGTAGATTATTAAGGATCTCCTGATGAGCTCCCTCACAGTAGTCGTTAACAAATTTGAGCATAAATTTTACCCTTTCTGGATGTGTAATTATTTCAATTGCAGAATAGTTTTCATCTATAACTTTTGTGCAATTAAATTTTCCACATAATCATACTACATAGATCAGATATTGTGATGCAGATGTTTCTTAAGTTTTTATAAAAAGGAAGCCAGATACAGGATGCACTTCTATGCGCCTTAATCACTAAGCTCGTCTAATGTTCTGCCATAAGGTGGCAGGAAGTCGTTTACAAAATCCAGCACTTCAGGGTACTTGGCCTGAAGCTCGTTGATGGACTTCTGAGTTGTCTCTTTTGCTGTTCTGAACTCAGTATTACCGCTGCGCTCTTCTTCTATACATTTGATAAGAGCAGATATCTTGTCTGCTGCCTTGATGAGGCCGCGCATATACTCTTCTTCATCAGTTCCGGCATTCTTGTAGATCTTTTCATAAGCGGGACGAAGGTCCTCGGGGAGCCTTTTAAGAAGCTGATCCTCTGCGATCTTCTCGACTTCCTTGTAGGCATGCTGGATGCTGGAGTTATAGTATTTAACAGGAGTTGGAAGGTCTCCTGTGATGATCTCAGTTGTATCGTGATACAGACCGATAAGGGCAGCAAGATTCGCATCAAGCTTATGGCCGTATCTTACGTTACCGATAGTGCACAGAACATGCGCTATCATGGCAACTTCGCATGAATGCTCAGAGAGATTCTCAGCACGGGAATTTCTCATAAGCGCCCATCTTTCTATATATTTCATCCTTGAAACTGTAGCAAAAAATGTATATGTATCGTTACTCATACACGCTCCTTATCTCACATTTCTGTAAAAGTTATCTCATTACCTGATTCATAGGTAATATCTTCCATTCCAAGCTCCCTCTGATAGTCAGAGACGATGTCATCTATTTCATCATAATCTATTATATCAATATCATACTCTGCTGCCAGGTCTACCAGCTCCTGAATGTCCTCATCAGATATATCGCCGTTATCCTCAGCCAGATCATAACAATAATAGTAATTATCTCCGATGTGTACGACAGCATAGCAAATTGCTTCTTCCTGCCTCTTTTCATCAGCTTCTGCCCAGGTATTTATCACCTCATTAAAATCGTCATCTTTAGGAACAAAAGCAATCTGAAAACCATAATAAACAATCTGCTCTGTTTTGAATGTCTGCTTGGAACCCTTTTCATCAAGTCCGCCTACAGTTCCGGAGTGGTCTCCTGCACCGCTTGCTCCATATGAATCAACATATCCATTATCTAAAAGATTTGTGCTCCAGCGCTCGCCATCATCTGCACTGTACATGAGTTCTAAGCTTCCACTCCCTGCGCTAAATACAAAATATACTGTATGTATACTCCCAAGCTGATATCTAAATACCAGTTCATAGTTTCCATCACTTCCAAAGTCAACGTAAGCATAAGATTTTGAAATATAATCGCCATCCTCCGCTTCAAAATCGTCACTTAAATACTGACACAGTTCGTCTAAAGTAAATCCGTCTTCTGCACCAAGAGCCTTATTGGCATTGGTACCGTCTGTGCTATACATTCCAACAGCAGTATGCGAATCATCTTCATAGTCTTCGCTAAAAGTTGACTTTGCTTCATTATTCAAAAACTCATCATAAACAGCCGGAACTTCAAATGCAGTATTGGTCTCTTCTTCTGTACTTTCTTCAGAACTGTCATCAGATTCTTTTTCTTCTGAATCTTTTTCCTCTTCTGCTTCTTTTTCTTCTGACTTTTCGCTATCTTCAGAGATGTCCTTGTCTTCTTCTAAATCTGTTTCCTCATCCTGTACATCATCATCTGATATATCCGGAGAAGAACATGCTCCAAGTACAAAGCTTGTCATTATCATAGCAACAAGCGCTTTTTTAAGTTTAAATCTCATCATTTCTTAAGTCCTCTTTTCGTAAAATCTAGTCTTATATATTTTAGCATGCACTGGCCAAGAATCCCATTATTCTATTGATATATGTTACTGCATGTATATTAACAAAAAAGCTTTCTGTCTATCGTCTCTTTTTTATTGGTATATAATCAAAGGCATTTTTGACATAATGGACTTTGACTGTATTTTGTCCTTCATCAATGTTCAAGGCTATTACATCAAACCTGACTTTAGTAAATTCATCGAGCTGATTTTTGACCAAATAAAAATCGCAGCCTCTTGATATGGTCCGCTGTTTTCTATATCCTACAGCTTCCTCTGCCATACCAAAAGTGCTGCTTGAACGATACTTGATCTCTCCAAAAACTATATAATCGCCATCTTTATAGATGACATCTATCTCACCACCTTTGAAACGGAAATTCCTTTCAATGATCCGCCCGCCGTGGGATTCAATGAATTTGCAGGCTATATCTTCCCCCTGCATTCCAAATTCATGTTTATTCAATTTCTATCTCCAATCAATATTCCATTATCTAAGAAGCGGATTATGGGTTTTATCCTTAGCCCTGATCTTGTCCATTGCGTCAACGAATACAAGTATCTCCGCAACAACTTCATAAAGTTCCGGCGGTATCGCTTCCCCAATATCCAGGTGCGACAAAGTATCAGCCAGCTTGGAATCTGTATGAAGCGGTATATCATTTTCCTTGGCCTGTTCAATAATTTTCTCCGCAACAAGTCCCTTACCTGAAGCAATAACTTTAGGCGCATTATCCTCATTGGGATCGTAGCCAAGCGCTACGGCTGTTTTATTTTTACGCTTATCTGAAAGTTCTGCCATATTTTTTCCTCAAAGGATACAGGATGTATCTAAGTGCATGCTCAGAAGTGCATGGATGCACTTCTATGCACATTCATGCCCTTGCATCAAACGACGATGACGAAAGCAGTGTCATCTTATCACCCTTTTGCAAAAGCTCATCAACCGCCTGGTTCTCCGAAGTCATATCATCCGCAGGAAGAACCTGATAATTCATGGTATAACCTCTTTTATTAAGTCTCATTGTAAGTTCATCGATGTGCGCTGCAATCAGGTCTATGCAGGACTCATCAGCCATATAGAAATTGGTGTTGACCTTCCTGTCTGTCATCCTTACGTAGACATCCAAAGGCCCCAGATTGTTCATATCAAGATGAAGAAGGGCGCTTACACTTCCATCGTCAGAAGCCATATGTTTTTTATTAGAATACACGTACAGATCCCCGTGGGCATCGTTTCCAGACATCTTAAGGGGAAGCTGAACGTAAGCATACATCTGATTGAGCTGGTTCATGAAGTCAATGTTCTGTGACAGATTCTGAGAACTTTGGAAAGCGCTGCTGTTTTCTCCAACGTGGTTTTGGAGTATCTGCGTCATCTGCTTAACCTGAGAATTCAGCCTGTCATAGAGATTTTTGACATTTTCCTTGTCACTGACGTCTCCCGGACCTATAGTCCACTGGGAGGCGATATTGTTTTTCAAAACCTCTGTAAATGTATCTGAGGAAAAGAGCTTGCCCCATGCCTTATCAATATTGTCAGAGGTATGTATAGTTTTTTCATACAAGTTTGAAAGCTGTCTAAGGAGCGCTGCCTGGTCTTCGCCTCCAGCTTTAATTAGTTCATTCAAAGCTTCCGAAGGAACTCCTGCATTTTTAAGAGCACCTGCGAACTGGGTCAGATCAAGCTTGGCACTTAAACTCAAAGCATTACCAGCACTCTGTAAAGATTCATTATTGGAACCTGCAATAAGGTTATTGGTAACTTCCCTTGCATCAGTTCCTGCCTGGCTATTTAAAGGGCCCTGAGCCTGAATTCCATCTCCCTTGCCTGGCTCAGTCTGATTCTGAATGCCTTCATGATTTTGACCTGCTTTCGCGGCTTCTGCGCCTTTCTCAGCGCTTCCATCAGACGCCAAACCAAGTACCGCGTTATCACCTTGTCCCTGAAGGGCCGCAGCATTTTTTCCATCCTGCCCTAAAGCATTTGCAGCTTCCGATACATCTCCTGCAAAGAGCTTCATCAGATCGCCATAGAGATTAAGAGCCTGACCCTTATCACCTGCAGCTACCATCTGATTAAAAGCCTCCGGGAGTTCATCCATGATACTATTTGCGCCGTAGAGTACCTGATGCTGATAATTCTGATAATTCTGGAACTGCTGAATATTGCCCTCATTTATAGGGATATTCAGATTTTTCATCTGAACAAGGGTGTTTATGTCAGCGCTCGGATTATCAGACAAGATCCTGCTCATCTGCTGAAGACTCTGCTTGTCTATGCTCATGCCTTCCTTCATCATCTGACTTACCATCTGACCAAGTTCATCAGTCACAGAAAGGCCCGCAGCAAGAAGGGCTTTGGACGCAGTTGCATCAAGGGCTGCTGTATTTTGATATAGGGGAGTTAAAGTCAGAGTTCCTGAAGCAGAACTTTTTACAGAAAAAGAAAGAGTCTGACCGGCACTAAGCTGCATGCCATTTTGAAGCTTGGCATCAACTATTGTGTTGTTACCAAGATCAATCTGGGCAGTTCTTGAGCCGTCAGCCCCTTTTGTGACAGATAAAACCTTACCGCTTAGAGAATCGCCTGCCGCTAAAGAGCGCAGAGATTCCTGGCCCTTAGATACGACTGCAACATCTGAAGTTCTGTTAACCTGTAGCGATCCCTGAATCTGACCGCCAGGTCCTACAGTAAGGCTTCCCGGCATACTAATCTCCACGCTATGAATCAGCCATTTGCAAACATCTCGATGATCAACCAAGCAAGTGGATATCGAAATATCTAGTACATATTTATAAGTGTTGAGTTCTGCAAAATACTCTCATATACTTGCAACGTACAACAATCAAATAAAGTTCCCGATAAAAGACCTTCTGTGTATCTCACACGGGCCGTACTTTTTGAGTGCTTCTATATGAGCTGCACTTCCATAACCCTTGTTGGATGCAAATCCGTATTGGGGA
>JAEEGF010076719.1_pt1 | contig 21952 bp, 14 predicted proteins | sample 9134171 | NCBI WGS metagenome assembly JAEEGF01 (sample SAMN16246542, study PRJNA631951) | gut metagenome | biome: gut microbiome; feature: rumen; material: AP-attached | host: Bos | place: Iran: Karaj | collected 2018-10 | reverse complement strand
CGCGCAGCATCTCGTCGTTGGTAAAAACAAAGCGAGGGAACTTGGCCAGAGGGACGATGGGCGAACAGAATTCCGTCCAGTCCTCCTTGGTGCAGTAGCCCTTCTCGCGCCAATGCACGTTCAGCGGCCCCACGAGCGCCGTACCCTGTCCGCTGTAGTCGTTCAGCCCGAGCAGCTGGAAGCCGCTGTAGTCCTTGGTGCGCAGGTTGCGTTCTATGTCGTACTTGTAGCAAAGCACCTGCAGGCGTCCGCTAGCCATGAGGAAGCACTCTGCCTGCTCAGCCATGCCATTGTCGCGCAGCAGGTCCTGGAAAATCTCGAAGTTGCGTGCCTTATAAACGCCCGTGTACTGCGGTATCTCCTTGAAGTCGGGGAAGACGCACCATTGTCCCACTTCATGAGCCACGACCGGGTCCGTGTTGGGCTCCTCCTTCTTGTAGTTGACGGGATACTGCAGCAGCTGATAGTAGTCATCGTCGCTGTGCGGCGCTCGCTTATCCCAGTCCAGACCTCTTGCTCCAGACTTGACATGATAGTCCGACCCCTCTTCCCAAGCCCAGCCACCGCCCACACAGGCAGCGCAGTAGATACGGTTGGAGTCGTACTCCCGCATCGTTTTCACCCAGTTCTGGCAGTACGGCATCCAGTCTCCGGCAGGTTCATTGCCTGCCGCCATCATGCAAAACGACGGATGATGTCCGTAGGCATCGATGATTCTCAATCCTTCGTCCAAAAGATACTGGTCGATGGGCATCCCTCTGCGCAGCCTCACGCCGTGGTTAGGCCAGGAGGGACCTTCAGGCTGCAGGTAGAGACCCAGCCGGTCGGCCACGCAGAAAGCCGCTTCCGGCGGACAATAGGAATGGAAGCGAATGTGGTTGAGCCCATACTCTTTGCACTTGCGGAGCACTCTCTCCCACGACGCTTCGTCTGTAGGTGGGTAGCCCGTTTCGGGGAACGTGCAGTTACCTACCGTTCCGCGGAGGAAGAGCGGACGTCCGTTGATGTAGAGTTGCTGTCCCCGGGCACATATTTCACGTAGCCCGAAAGTCACGCTGACGGGCACGCCCTGATAGGTGACCGTTCGCGTGTAGAGCTGCGGATGAAACTCGTCCCAGCGCAGGGTGTCGTCGCCTAAGGCGAGGCGGTAGGTGGAGTCGTTGATGATGATGTCTATCGTGCCATCCTCGAGGTAGGGAAGTACGCGCTTGCGCCAGATGGCCGGCCCCGCCTGCAGCTCTATCCTGCCAACGATGCCGTTCCAGTTGCCTTGCGTCTGGTCCGTCACGGAGTGGGAGTCCTGCCCCACACTGACATTCTCAATACCGTTGTACACTTTGATGCTCAACGTGTTCTGGGCGCCATATTTTATATAAGGTGTGAGGTCGAACTGATGCGGTACGGAGAGTGACATCTGGTGTCCCACCTCATGTCCGTTCAGCGTCACTGTCGTCTCGATATGTGGGCGTTCAAGGTAAAGTGTCACAGGCCGACCGGTCCACGACGCAGGAACGTCCACCGTACGCTCGTACCAGGCATTGCCTACGTAGTGGCGTTCGGGAGTCAGGAAGAAGGGGTACTTCATCTTCCCCTCCACGCGGTATTTCTCCATGTAGGGATTGAAGAAGAAGCTGGAGTCGTAGAGCGAGCAAGTCCATCGCGTGTTGACGCTCAGAGGGTCGCCCTTGCCGTTGGTCAGCATAGAGCCAGGCAGCGTCACCGTGCCTTGCTCGCGTTCGGAACGGAACTGCCATTTTCCACTCAAGTTGATGGTCTGGGATGATATCTGCGTAATGCCGACGATTGAGAGCACCCACGTCAGCAGGATGATAGCCTTTGTCTTCTTCATGGTTCGTTACTTTTCTATTCCGTTGATATATAATTTCCTGATCACGCAACCTTCTATCATCGTCGGGTTGAACGACTGCTTCTTGTCGCGGACCTTGCAATTGTCGAAGGTGAAGTTCAGGAGTTTGTATTTGTCCGACGTACCTACGTCAAAGAAATCCTGTGTGTCGACATCAATGTCCTTGAAGGTGATATCGTTGCACATGGAGAGCGGCATATCCTCCCGGTCGCCTGGCTGGAAGAACTGCGTCCAAGGGCGTACCACGAGGAAGGAAGTGCACGAGCCCGTGACGTTCTCTACGCGTATCCTCTCGTAGTGCTGAGGTGTGTCGGGCCTCATCTTCAGCCAAAGCACACGGTTAACACCTCTGACCGTTATGTCGGAGAGCACGATGTTCCAGTCGTGTACCGACTCCGAACCGAGCGTCAGACATCCGTGCGCCTTTCCGTAGCGACACTGTTTCACCAGCACGTTATATACGGGACCATTTTCTGGAGCCTTGTCTGCCCACGTGCCCTTGCCGCCTTTTATCACCACGGCATCGTCGTTCACCTGCATGTAGCAGCCGTGCACCAATACATCGTGGCACACATCGAGGTCGATGGCATCGCTCGATGGGGCACCGTGCTGCTTGGTGTCGCCAGGAGGGACGACACCTTTCGTCGGCGCGTAGATGAAGTTGTCGAGGTAACGCACGTGGTCGCAACGGTAGAGATGGTTGGTCCAAAAGGGCGAGTTGATGAGGTTGACGTCCTGCACGGTCACGTTCCTGCAGTTCGACAGATAGACGAGCCTGGGGCGCATAGCCTCGAGGTTGGTGCAGGCCTTGTTGTACATCCGCCTCAGCCAAAACTCCTCCCAGTACATGAAGCCATTGCCATCGATGCAACTCTGCTGCGAAGTGAAGCCCAGTTCGTTCGGCGTCTCCGCCCAGTCGGTCTTCGCTCCGTCGCCTGTGATGCAGAAGCCATCCACTCCGTCGGCATTGATGAGGGCAGCGAAGTACTGCAACGTCTGCCCTTCCATACGCGTCTCCAGCAGTCGGAAATCGCGTATACGGTCCGAACCTTTCAGTCTTCCCTTGACGTAAAGATGGGTGCCTTGCTTGAAGAAGAGCGACCCGGAAAGGAACGTTCCATCAGGAATCACGATTACACCGCCGCCCTCACTGGCGCATAGATCTATCACGGCCTGTATAGCTTTTGTCTGCACAAGCGTTGAGTCCTTCTTTACGCCGTAGTCTGTTATCACGTATTGCTTACCAAGCGCCTCAACGTCCACTTTCTTTGTATCCTGGAAGAAAGCGTCCATCGGACTACCGTCAGGCCATAAAACTTGCTGTCTCTTGGGCTTTGCATTATTGGCCAAGGCAAATGTCAATATGAGCAACAGAATAAATATCCTTTTCATGGTTTCAATGTGTATATTCTCACGTACGAGTTCAGGCCCGATGGCATAGGTATCCAGCCTGCGTAGGTGGTACGTTTGTAGTTGATGTCCACCACATTTATCTCGTTGAACTTGCGCCACTTGATGCCCTGTCGGTCGTACTCCGCGATGCGGTTGGCGGGAAGGTTCGTCACCTCGATGCGTATGGAGTTCTCGCCCTCGCGAAGCAAGCCGTCGAAGTCCAGCGTGAACGGCACGCACCAAGCACAGCCCACATAGGTGCCGTTGATATAGACGCGTGCTGACTCTCTCACATCACCTAGGTCGAGTTGATAGCTCCCCCTCGCAGCATCGGCGGCAGAGAGGTTGAACGTTGTTTCATAAACGCCGGTGCCCATGAGCGTGTTTATGCTGTCATAGGGCAAAGCCTCCCACGTCTTGAGCCCGTCGAGGGTTATTTCTTCATCAAAGGTAGGCTGAGACTCTATGAAACGTAGCGACCACTTGTTGCTTGTCAGGTCGGCAAGGAGCGCTGCCTCTCTCCTTTCCGTTCGCCCACGACCGGGCTGCAACTCACTGGCCGGATAGGTCACTGTGGTTTTGCCGTCAAGCAAAGCATCGATGAAGCAACTCTCCCCACTACGGAGCGAGACGCTGACTTTGCTGCCTGTCGCAGCAAGAGCTACCTCTCTCTCTACATCATTTGGCGTAAGGTTCGACACAAAATAGCGATAACTGTCGCCTACTTTCCTGCGTATCATTTTCATGTGGAGCGCAGTTCGCAGTTCTTCTGCCTTAGCATATTTCGCCAGCTCCTGCTCTTCTATATTATATATAATGTGTGCGCCCTGATGCTTCAACCGCTCCAAATGCTTCTGCGCGGCTTTGCTGAGGATGCAGCCCGGCGGCAAGATGAGCGCAGCATAGCGAGTCCCAGCCGCCGTCTGCAGTTTGCCGTCCGTGAAGGATGTGCTGAGCAGATACTTCTCGGATATGTAGTCGCAGTCGTAGCCCAGGGAGTCAATCTTCATTATCGAGGCGATGAACTCGGGTGCCTTCTTGTCCATTGAGTTTATCTCGAACAGCATCAGCCGGTTTTGAAGGTTCGTCCGCCACATGTTCCTCACGGGCAACAGCACGATGAAGTCATTGTCGGGCTCTCCTTCTTGCAGACGTTGCTGGCAATAATCGATGTAGCCGGTCAGCATCGATGCGTCGCGCCAGATGGAGTTGGTGGGCGACATATCGACCGAAGCATAGAAGCGCCAGCCTGGCCACGGGTCGTCCTTTGGCGAATAGCACGCACCATGAAAGAACATCCTGTTCACACCGGCACAGAACATCAGGTCGAGGTCGGGCTTCATCTGCGAGAGGGAGGTGCGGAAGTGCTCCGTCAGCCATGTGAACGTCTCGCTCGACACCAACCTCTTGCCTGTAATGTGGGCAGCGGAAGAGGCATACTTCAGCATCGAGAGGTCGGAGAAGTTCTTGCGCGTCATACCGGGGTCGGTGCGCAAGCCCTTGATGCCGAAGTCGGAAAGGCCAAAGCCTTCTATCTCCGGAATGTCAACTGCAGCATAAATGTCGATGAGGTTTGCTGGCGAACCGTGCGCCTGGTTCCGCACCTTCACGCCGCGCTCGTGGCTCCACCTCACCCATTGCTCTGTGAAGTTATTCAGCAGAAGGTCGGAGAGCGTTTCGCGATAGTCACTAATAACTTGAGCATCACCATCGACAAACTCCTGCAACTTGTCCTCCAGCCTGTAGCCTCGGCGAGCATGGAACTCGCTGAGCAACGTTGGCGTCCAATCTGCGCCGAACACCTCGTAGGAATCATTGAAGAAAGTGGCCGGCAGAGATATGCCGGAGGCCTTGAAGGCTCGGTCAAAGCGCGCCAGATAATGAGCCACAGCTACCGAGTCGAAGTGGTCTATGACGTATCCCTCACCGCCCGGAGCAGCCCTTTTCACCTTTTGCCGCGTTCGGCTTTCGTAGAGGGCAATGACGCGTCGCTTGCCTTTCACCTTACACTTATAGTCCCGTTGCACTATCAGGCGGGCGTATGGCTGTTCTTTCTTTGGAGCAAGCAAGACGATGCTTTTGGCTTGTTTGCTGTCGACGAGCGTATCGACTACCACGAGCTTGCAGGCCGCTTCGGAGAGAGGCGTTTCAGGAGAACCGAAAGGCCACCCTGTTCCGAGGTTCATGTCTATCTGTATGCCTTGTCGTTTGCCTTCGCGGATGGTAAAGTCCAGCATTTTCATCCACTTTGGAGAAAGGAAGGGGATGTTGTTGGCGTCGTTGCCTTGTACGCCATACAGAGGCGTTATCTCCAGGGTTCGGATGCCGTGAGATGCCATCTGTTGCATCTGCCAACGCAGTCCCGGCTCTGTGACAGCCGAACCCAGCCACCACCATCGAGCACCTGCCTGCGAAGTGTTCTCCTTTATCAATTTATAGTACTCCACAGCGGCCAGCAACACGCAACCCGCTCCGTAGTCCTCAAAGTCGGGAACCTTGGTGTATGTCACAGGTTGCCCGTCCTTCGGCTCCTTACCTGTGCCCTGTATGTATCCTATGAAACCGTTCCCATGCAATGCTCTGTCTGCGATAGCATTCCATGCTTTGTCGATGGCTGGACGATATTCGTCCGTCGGCAGCAAGCCGTTCCTTACGCCCCAAGCCATTCCCATCAGGAAGAGGGCTGTGCCAGACGTTTCAGGACCGCCGAATGTGATTGGTGACATCAGACTGACGTTCCAGAAGCCATCCTCACGCTGACACTTCAGCAGGGCTTTCATCATCGCCAGATAGTCCGCCTTCAGCTCTTTGCAAAAAGCATAAACCTCCTGATTCTCGCTGTAGCCTGTGGTCTTCTCTATGTCCTCGATGGTCTTGACATAAGCCGCCACCACCCATCCGTTGCCTCGGCTCCAATAGCAGTTCTGCCCGTCGCTTTCCTTGTAGGGAGGCACGAAGTTGGCGTCGCGCCACCACAGACCTTCCTTTTCATTCCAAAGTCCACCGCCACAGGTGTTGCGCGACCATTCGTAGCAGTCGCGGGCAAAGAGGATGTAACGCGAGTCGCCAGTGATGCTGTACATCTTTGAGTACGCCGGCATAGCCATCTGTATGGCATCTATCCACGTCCAATAGTCGCACCGATGCTGGGCCATCTGCTTTTCCATGTTTGCCTGACAACTGTCCAGCATTTTCTTCTCGCCAGTCATTTCATAGCGGTCAAGGTAGGTCTGCATGCAGCATTGGTCGTCGGCATTCGTAGTCCGGGTTCCGTTTCGTGGTGTCCAATGATGGTGATTGCCCCATTCATCGACATACCTGATATAATCCGGCTGATAGTCTATGCTGCAGAGCGCCATCAGTCCCTCGTAGTAAACACCACGCGTCCAGAGCGAGCTGGGACGTTTTCTGCCCACAAAGGTGTCTTTGGTTGGGTCGGGCCACTTCGACATAAAATAGCTGTTCACGCACCGAGCCGCCTCAAGCACATCGTCGGCTTGCTGAGCTGCAGCTGGCGAAGCGCAAAAGAGAAGAAAGACAAACAGCAGCCTGTACATCATTATATCTGTCCCGTTTCTACTTGGCGAACTACACGTTCTATGAGTTTGTCCTCTTCTTCAGGACGGTACTCTTTCTTCAAGCTGGCCCGGAAAGTCCACGCAAACACCTGATAGAAAGCAGCCCTGGCCGGGCCGAGAAATGCCTGCACGATTTCGTAGGAAGACTGATTGCATTCACGATCCACGAGCTTGATGAGGAGTTTGCCTTGCGAATAGGTGAGTTTCTTCATCCGAGGCGTGTACATCTCTTTTATTTCCTTTTCCACAGCACTGATATGGGCACTCTTCTCCTTTTTGGTTGGGAGGGCCTCCAGCGCTTGGTAGGTCTCAGCAATCAGAGCGTTGGCCTCTTGAGCGATAGGCAACACCTTTTTCACGTTTGCCACGAGCCGATTGTAGGCCCTTCGTTGCTTCTCGCTCTTGAACTTGAGTGGCGGATAGACCCAAAGCTCAGGCAAAAGGTAGCACCAAACCGTATCGCCATTCTCGATGATAGGCTTCACATAGCGGAATCGCTGCAGCTTGAGCTTGTAGTGGACAGGCTCTTGTGGCAGCAGTTCGTCTTCCTCCTCCTGAGCAAAGACAAAGGGGCTCAGGAGCAAAGCAAAAGTCATTATGATAGCCCGACGTATCATTTCTGCTGCAAAAGTACGATTTTTTAATTCATAATTCATAATTCATAATTCATAATTATGTTTTTTTAATTCTTTGCCCATAGCATTCAATTTTTAATTTTTCATTTTTATTTTTTAATTTTCAATTTTGAATTTATAAATTTTGAATTCTCACTTTTCAATTTTCAATTTAATTCTTAATTCTTAATTTTTAATTTTTAATTTATTTTTGTACCTTTGCACAAGTTATGAGCACAGTCATCTACGATTCCCCCATTTTCGGCCCCATTCACAGCCGTCGTTTGGGCATTTCCCTCGGCATCAATCTCTTGCCGAAAGGTGGTAAAGTGTGCAGCTTCGACTGCATCTATTGCGAATGCGGCTTGAACAAAGAACGCCGCACAAAGAACCCTCTGCCCACCGTCGAAGAAGTGGTCAGGGGACTGGAAAGCAAACTCATTGAACTTCAAAAGGATGGGATTGTTCCAGACGTCTTGACCTTTGCCGGGAACGGAGAGCCGACCCTTCACCCTGACTTCCCCGAGATAGTCGACAAAGTGCGGGAGGTTCGCGACCGGGAATGCCCTTCCGCCAAGATGAGCATCCTCTCGAACGCCACGCAGATACGCCGTCCTGAGATTCGCGAAGCGCTTCTGCACTTCGACAACAACATCCTGAAACTCGACACAGTCAACCCCGATTATATCGCTACTGTAGACCGGCCTGGAGGGCACTACGATGTCGAAGAGCAAATCGCATGCCTCGAACGCTTCCAGGGCCATTGCATCATCCAGACGATGCTCATGAAGGGGACCTACAAAGGCCTTGACCTCGACAATACCAGAGAAGAGTATATCGCCCCCTACCTCGAGGCGCTGGCTCGCATCAAACCCCATTCAGTCATGCTCTACACCCTTGACCGTGAGACGCCTGTAACCGGTCTGGAGAAGGCAGACTGCGAAGTGATGCAATCCATCGCAGATCGCATTCGAGCCCTCGGCATCGAGGTCAGCGTGAGCTGCTGAGAAGCGATTCAAAGTCGTACGTGTTATCCGTTTGCAAATTTTCTAATCTTTATTTATAGTATTCAGCGTACAACTTCTTGAAAGGTTCAACCGCATCTGTCAAAGAATAATCTGTTTTCGCAAAGCGTACGAAAAGAAGCGCTTTATATGAAACAGGAATGTCGTCGTACTTCTCAAATTGAGCAAGCCCAACAGAAGCGAGTTCCCCGATATATTCGGTTAGAATTTGCCGACCAGCATTCGTCATATTATCAAAATTCCAACTCCTTTCACAATCCCAAAGAGCGGCTTTGTTTTGGTCTTTCCCATCAAATGGGTTATCTTTCTCTCCCTTATAAAAGCGGAAGAATTTTGGCAAACCTTGCTCAGGCATTGTCATTTTGTTGTTTTCGGCAGACTGAATAAAGCTGTCCAGCCTTTTCTTGATAGCTTCGAAATCTGTGTTCAAGTCAAGTGTACGGAAGAACAGGGTATATCCAGCCTTCTTGACAACCTGCGCATCTTCAAGGTCATCTTGTTTGGTCTTAGCATAAAGCACCATTCCATCCACATTATGAAGAGCCTCGCTATCGTACTCATTTACATAAGTGCTAATCTGATACAAATGATTGCTTCTTAGTGTCTTCTTGTCGTATTGCTCCTGCATGACTTTGGAATAATACTTTGTGTCGATAATCAATGTCCTTTCTCCAAGCGACAAAAGCACATCAGTTTGCATGATAGGTAAGACGGAAGTGTCTGTAGCCTCTTCCACAATATTCCACCCTATCTGTGCTGCACTAGCATTCGTTTCCGGATGATGCTTTTTGTAGTACTCCAGAACGAACTTTTCGAACAATCGGCACATATGGTTGTCCGAGAACTCACGCAACTTAAACTTGCCCTCGTCTGTTGTCATCAGCCATTCGCTAATGATGAAATAGCAGATATAGAGCAACATCCGATAGTTTCTATTGTTGCGGTCAAAACGAAGCGAGTTCCAACGAATAGCATGAACATCTATTGGATGAACGTTACGGAAGAAGAGTATCAATTTCTTCAATTGCGCCTTCTTCTCTTTCTTCACATCCGAATGTTTGAGCAAGACAGAGGCTGTGGTGACAAGAATCTGATTAAAAATGTTGTCTTCCGATAGCTCGTCATAGTTGCAAACAATCTGCTGACTATTCCGCATTCTATTGGCAATAGTGCCATTTATGTCAATCTTGCCCCTAACGGTCTGCATAGACTCGTTTCGAGCCACATATTCGCGGTAAAGACCTTGCTTCAATTGGAAAGAAATGCCTCTTGCCAGAATCTCGGCAAACAGGTCGTAAATCTCGTCGAAAGTTTCCCCTTCGATTTCGGCATAGTTGTTCTGCCTAAGCTCTTGGAAAGCATAGGCCAACATGTAGTAGATGTTACGAATCAGTATGCCTTTGTCTTCTGTCATTTCAAGGCATTCCTAAGTTTTTGGGCCTCTTGATTGAATCGCTCATTATTGTCGAACCAATATTCTCTGAGCATTGGAATAATGTCGTATTCCACAATATTCGCCAAGTCGTAATGTTTCCCCAAATTGCAGAGATAACTATGCCCAATGCAGAAACCAGAGCCCAGAGAATCGTCGGCTTCAATTACTTTATTCAGTTCCACAATAGCCTTTACAAGACTATTGAGTTGTGGGTCTTTCTGTTTCTCTATCTCTTCCCTAAAGACGGGATTCTCGAAGCCGGATTTCATCTCGAAGAACGAGAACCTTCTTCGTAGAGCATAGTCTATCATGGCAAGAGAGCGGTCTGCCGTATTCATCATTCCTATGATATACAGGTTCTCGGGAACGGCAAACTCCTCGTCTTTATATGCCAATTGAATAGGTTTGTTGCGATAATCGTTTTCAATGAGCATTAACAGCTCGCCAAAGATTTTGCTCAAGTTTCCGCGATTTATTTCGTCGATTATGAAGAAATACTTCCTCTCACTATCGTTTTCTGCACTTTTGCAGAAATTATAGAAGATTCCATTCTTCAAATTGAAACCGCCATTCTCGTTTGGCTTATAGCCCATAACGAAATCCTCGTAGCTATAGTTCTGATGGAACTGGACTTGCTTTATTCTTTCCTCGTCCTTTTCGCCCATCATAGCATAAGCCAATCTCTTTGCAGCAAAGGTCTTGCCCACACCTGGAGCACCTTGAAGAATCAAATTCTTCTTTCTGAGCAACAGGTTTTCAAGGCTGTCGTAATCGTCTTTAGAAACGAAAACCTCATTAAGGAAATCGAATTTGTCGTACTTTTCCTTCTTTATTTTCTTCGACTCTGGGTTTTCTCCACGAATCATTTCCATAATGATGTCGAATTCATCAACAGAAACCTTGAAAAACGTACCTTGTTGGTTCTTCATGTATTCCATATCCTGCAAGTCTGGAATTTCCTTTAGTGTAGAAAAATCTATCGGGGCTGGCAGGTTTTCTATTTTCTTGAACCAGATGAGTTCGCCATCATTTGCTTTCGATACTTCGAACAGACTTACGATTTGTTTTGTTGGCGAAGATTCATAGCCAATTACAATATCTCCCTTCTTGGCATCAAGGAAATTCTGGAAGATTCTTCTTTGATGTCCGTTTTCATTACGCAGGGAATAGTCCACTTCTTCGCCAACTTTCATCTTCGACAAACTCCATATATTGGGGTTTCCAACCAACCACCAATAATTCACATTGGCAGAACCATAATTATCTTTTGGCTCAGAAACGGCCGAACCATCGAACAACTGGAGAATCGTGCTTAAAAGAGGATTGCGAGTAATATCGGTCAAGGTCTTCATGGCCGTTGTATCGCCAATAAGCCATTCGCCCTCGTCCGTCCACTTTACTTTTCTGAGGTGTTTATAGTCATCACGACTAATATCAAACTCGTAATCAGATTCCACCACACCTCTTCCAATAATCGTGCTTCTCCCTTTCTTAACAAACACGATATCGCCAGGCTTCATTTCGTGGGTGAACTGCCAAACAGCCAAAGAATCATTCTTGCCGGAACTATCTGAGGAATAGTAAGTTTTTATTGCTTCCTGCATATCTTCTCGCGAAGAATAATTCGTCAAATTGCCTAAGTCGCCCCACCCTATACACATAATTCCTTCACTCTTACAATCGGACCATTTTGAGGCATTTGGTCCAGGAGCATATAGCCAGTATCTCGTTCCCTTGCTCTTTGGAACAGACATGCTTTGGGGAACATCTCTTGTACTAGCTCCATCATTTTCTGTATAAGCCGAATAAGAAAATTCTGCATAATTCTTGCATGCTAGCTCCCCAGACTTTATCTTCGCATCCAGACGATTCATAATGCCCTTGTAATCCAGATATGGAACAAACTTACTCGATTTGAAGGATGCAATCCCTAGTTTCTCCAAATTAGTTCTGTTGTTGCCATCTAAAGCAAGATACTTATCTGGGCGAATCCAGAACAAACCAAACGTGATATTGTATTTGATTAGGAACTGACCGTTGAGAGCATCGTAATCATCTTTAATATCTTTGTCTAGAACCGCATCCTCAAAGAGTCTCCACAATTTTTCTATATCATTTTCACCTCTATCTTTTCCGTAACCTATGAAGGCACTCAAAAGGTTATTCATTTCAGGAACGCCATAGAAGTCCTGCGGAACGTCTGTTGAGATGTGTAGAAAACTCTTACATATAGCACAGATTTCCTTCTTTTTCTTGTAGGTAATTTGTCGATTTATGACTCCAAAAACAGAGAATGGGTCGATGTCAGGAAGCTTTTCTTCACTAGGTCCAATCCTCAAATGCTTGGTGTAACTACCCAATTCATCATAAATCCAGTTTACCAACGGAGTTCTGTTGATCCTGTACTTCAGGAGTTTCTGCGAAAACTCCTTATAAAATGGAATCCATGTAAATGCCATATACTATTTTGTCTATTTCCGTTTGCAAATATACAAAAAAATCTCTCTTCTACAAAAAGGAGAGAGAAAAAACTGCATTGGAAGGCATTGAAGTGTCCTAAATGACTAATGACTTAATGACTGCAATTTTTTATGGCTGTGTTCGAGGCGATAAAATTCAAAGAATTTTAACGGCTCGTTTTAAGGCGCCGTAGAGCGCAAGTTTTTGCCTCGGAGGTATAAATGTGCGTCGGAGGGATTTCGCGCGATTCTGGGGCCGTTTCTGCGCAAGACAGAGGGTGTCTGTTCTTCCGACTCCCAACGGCTGCGTAAAGACACAATAATGTTCACGCGCAAAAGTATTTCCGGACAGAGACGCGCAGGCCCGACGGCAGCCTCCAGCCGCACTTCCGCCTGCCACAGTACTCGAAGTATTACACCTTCCGTGACTTTTGCCGCGAGGCTGCCGAGGAACTCCTCCTGGTAGTAAGCCTCTTAGAGAATGAGTAAGTTAACCATGTCCGAAAAATCTTACAATTACAGTTCTTACAATTAAAAAATGGGGTACACCCCTTTTCTAAAGATATTATAACTAATTAATATATATATAGTTATATAGTATAATAAGAGTATAGGGGGTACCAAAAATACGACTGTAAGAACTGTAAGTGTAAGAAAGTTGGATTCAAATTTTCATCTAAAAAGCAGTAATACAATGAGATACGACATTTCAAAACAGACAGCGCCCTCGATGCCAAGGCTCGGAAAAGGGACAGAATGCATAAAAATCCTGCTCTCGCAGGTGTCAAAAGACGTGCGGGAACCTCTCGTTCCGATGCTTTTTCTTGTTCTGGAGGCACATTTGCCTGTCGGAAAAAATCAGCCTAAAGGCTTCATGTGGAAGGATTTTTGCATTAAGCAGCCACTTTTACATGCAAAAATGGCAATCGTGACACGTTAAATTGTCTTTTTCAGCACGTTAATTGTAACAACTTGGCACGCTAAAATCCTAAACGTGACAATAGTTTATGAGCTTCTTGCGCTCAGAACAGACTTATCGGGAGCGGGAAAACAAATAGCTTTTGAACTCCTGGAAATCTTTGGAAAGAGCGACCGATTGCTTTGTGCCCTGCATGAAGGCTTGCAAGCGCTCGGGTATCTCTATGGACTCGCCGATGATGCTTTCCACGGTATCCTTGAACTTGGCCGGATGGGCCGTCTCGCAGAAGAAGCCGACTTCTCCCTTTTGCAGGTTCTCCTTCAAGGCACGATAGCCACAAGCACCATGAGGATCAAGCAGATAGCCTGTTCGCGAATGGCAGTCCCTGATGGTTTCCGCTATCTGCCCGTTGCTGTAGGTCGCGCCACTGATGTCGGCTGAAATGGCTTCATGGCTTTTTCCATACAGGTCGTAGATGCGGGCAAAGTTGCTTGGGTCGCCCACATCCATCGCGTTTGCAATGGTCTGGATGGAAGGCCGGGCTGTATAAACCCCTGTCTTCAGGTATTCGTAGAAGACGCTGTTTGCGTTATTTGCTGCGATGAAGCGCTTGATGGGCAGACCTGCTTTCTTAGCAAAGAGAGCAGCACAGATGTTGCCGAAGTTGCCGCTTGGAACGCAGCAGACTACATTCTCGCTGAGCCCTTTCCTTTGCAACTGGGCCATTGCCTGGAAGTAGTAGAACATCTGAGGCAGGAAACGGGCCACATTGATGCTGTTTGCCGAAGTCAACTGCATCTTCTCGTTCAGCTCGGCATCCATGAAGGCATTCTTCACGAGTGCCTGACAATCGTCGAAAGTGCCGTCTATCTCGAGTGCCGTGATGTTCTGGCCGAGTGTGGTGAACTGGCACTCCTGAATGGGGCTCACCTTGCCTTTGGGATAGAGCACGAACACACGGATGCCCTCTACGCCCAGAAAGCCGTTGGCAACGGCACTGCCCGTATCGCCAGACGTAGCGACCAGCACATTCACCTCTCCCCTTCCCTTCGTGAAATGGCGAAGCAGACGGGCCATGAATCTCGCTCCGACGTCCTTGAAGGCCAGAGTGGGACCATGAAACAGTTCGAGCGACCAGATGTCGGGCTCCACTTCCTCCATCGGACAATCGAAGGAGAGCGTGTCTGCCACGATGCGCCTCAACTCTTCCTTCGGCACATCTTCTCCGAAGAAAGCCTCAGCCACCAGCGAAGCGTTCTCGGCAAAAGAGCGTTCGCCCATTCCCTCGAAGAACTCGGCTGGCAACTGCGGAATCCGTTCCGGCATATAGAGCCCCCGGTCCTCTGCAAGTCCCTTTGTCACAGCCTTTTGCAGGTCTGCCTTTGGAGCCTTTCCGTTCGTGCTATAGTACATCATTGAGCCAGCAGTTTTGCGCCCTTGTTCGTGACTTTCACCACATAGACATCACATTTCACGCCTCTCGAAGTGAAGTGCTCCTTCATGATTTCGCCAGCCTTGTGAGCGATTTCGCGCTTGTCGGAGAGCGAGAAGACGGAGGGACCGGAGCCGGAGATGTTCATCGCCATCGAGCCGGCATCGAGAATCTTCTCCCTGAGCTCGTCGAACGAGGGGATGAACTGCTTGCGATAAGGCTCGGCCACAGAGTCCTTCATGGCCCGGCCCACAAGGCCGATATTGCCCGAATAGAGGCCGGCTATCAGTCCGCCGACATTTCCCCACTGACTGATGGCATCGTGCATCGGGACGGCTTTCGGCAGGATGCTTCGAGCCTCCTTCGTCGAGACCACAATCTCGGGGTGGACCACAGCGCAGTAGAAGTTGCCTGGGATGGGCAATTGGATGATGTCGAGGGGTTCGTAACCGCGAATGAGGATGATGCCGCCCATCAGGGCCGGAGCCGCATTGTCGGCATGATAGCCGCCGCTGGCCAAGTTCTCGCCTTCCATGGCACAGACGACCATCTCCTCGTCCGAGAGGGGACAGTCGAACAACTCGTTCATACCGTAGGCGGCAGCAGCACTGGAGGCCGCACTTGAACCGATACCAGAGCCCGGATATATCTTCTGGCAAATCGTCACATCGATGTGTCCGCTCAGTCCGGTCATCTCGAAGAACTTGCGAATGACAGGTGTAATGACGTTGTCCTCGATGTCTTCCGGCAACGGAACACTCGTCTTGTTGGTGATTGTTATACCCTCGCCTTCCGAAGCCGTCATTTCCAGGATGTCCCCGACCTCGTCCAGCGCAAGTCCCATAATATCAAAACCGCATCCCAAATTGGCGATAGATGCGGGTGCAAACACTCTAACCTTTTTCATAAAAACAATCCTTTTTCCTTATTCAGGCTGCAAAGGTACGAATAAATCTTGGATTGAGGAAATATTCGGGCAAATAATAACGGTAATCGGCCCATAGTCATCCTGCAAACGTATAGTGCCTAAATCGCAAACGTATAGTGCGACGTTTGCAATTTACTAGTGCGACGTTTGGCCTTTTAGTGAGAGCGAAGAACAAACTTTACCATCCTTCTGGCAGGATGACATTCTCTATGTTGTGCGCTTTTTCGAACAATGGAGCCATTTCGGCATCCGTAAAGCCTGCTATGCCGCAACCGATTCGAGTGACAAGGAAAGTCAGTTCCGGATGGTCCTTAGCGAACTGGATGAACTCGTTCACATAGGGGCGAACAGTCTCCACACCACCTTGCATTGTGGGGATTCCATAGCTCTGGCCCTGCAAGCCGACACCTTGTCCCCAGATGGCCCCAAACTTGTTGTAAGCAATACGTGCTGCCCCACCAGCATGCATACCTTGTAAATTACTGCCGAACACGAAACTCTCGCCTGGCTGAAGTTCCGTAATGAACTCCGGTGTTGTACGTTTCTGTGACATATTTTCTATGTTTAAACTGTTTGTCGCACTACAAAGATACAACTTTTTCTTTTTTCTCTTCTCTCTTTTCATTTTTTTGTGTATATTTGCAATTGAAATCAATAAATTTCTAACGACTATGAAGAAACTATTCACACTGGCACTATTTACGATTGCCACTTGCCCAGCTTGCCTGGCACAGACGACTAAAGAGTATCCGAAACCCGAACCTATGAGACCTGGAATGTCGGAGTACTGGACTCCTCAGCCAAAGGTGGTGGAGCCTGGCGACATTAAGCTGGCTACCGCTCCCAGCGACGCCATTGTGCTCTTCGACGGAAAAGACCTCTCTGCATGGATGAACCCTAACGGCTCGGCTGCGGAATGGACCGTCAAGAACGGCGTAATGACCGTCGACAAGTCGAAGGGCGACATCGTGACCCGTCAGAAGTTCGGCAGCTTCCAACTGCATCTGGAATGGTGTGTGCCAAAAGGCATCACGGGCGAGAGTCAGGCACGAGGCAACAGCGGCGTCTTCCTGCAGGACATGTATGAAGTGCAGATTCTGGACTGCTTCGGCAACGAGACTTACGTGAACGGTATGACGGGAAGCATCTACAAACAGACGCCTCCTCTGGTCAATGTGATGAGGAAACCAGGCGAATGGAACGTGTACGACATCATCTACACAGCTCCAGTCTTCAAGGAAGACGGCACTTACCTCTACAAACCATTCGTGACGGTCATCCAGAATGGTGTTGTGCTGCAGAATCACACAGAAATTCAAGGCACAACAGAATATATAGGATTCCCACGCACAGTGAAGCACGGCGAAGGTCCGATACGACTGCAATCGCATGGCGACCCCAGTCAGCCCATCAGCTTCCGCAACATCTGGATTCGTCCTCTGTAAGAGAAAAGAAGTCAAAACCATAAACCATGAAAAATATGACGACGAGAAGAAACTTTCTGCGCCAGTCAGCCTCCGCTTTGGCTGCCGGCATGCTGATGCCACACGTTCTTTACGCTGGAGCACCCAAGAAACAGACTGCTGCAAGTGACCGTCTGAATGTCGCTCTGGTCGGTTGCCGCTCTATGGGTTGGCACGACCTCTCTGACATTATGAGATATCCAGGCACCAGTTGTGTCGCTCTCTGCGACATAGACAGCCGCATCCTGAGCAATCGGGCTGCCGAAGCGGAGAAGAACTGGGGGAAACGGCCAACACTCTATGGGGACTATCGAAGGGTGCTGGAGCGTGATGACGTGGACATCATCGTCGTTGGCACACCAGACCATTGGCATTGCAAGATAACGACCGACGCTTGCTCGGCAGGCAAGGATGTGTATGTGGAAAAACCTCTGGCCAACAGTATTGCCGAATGTGACGCTATGGTGGCTGCTGCTCAACGCTATGGTCGTGTCGTTCAGGTGGGACAGCAGCAACGGAGTGCAGAACTTTGGCACAGCATGAAGCAGTACATCGATAGTGGTGAGCTGGGACATATCGGTCGTGTAAACGTCTGGGCAAACTTCTCGTATGCCGCTCTGCTGAACCCTGCCAAGGATGGTCCTGTTCCTGAAGGTGTTGACTTCGACATGTGGCTCGGCCCTGCTCCCAAACGTACTTTCAACGCCTCGCGCTTTCATGGTTCATGGCGTATGTTCTGGGACTATGGCGGCGGCTTGCTTACGGATTGGGGCGTGCATCTGCTCGATATGGCTTTGTGGGGAATGAATGTCAAGGGAATGCCTCAACTCGTCATTGCGGCAGGCGGAAATCATGCCTATCCCAATAACTTTTCCGAGACATTCGACACGCTGAGTGTTACCTATCAGTTCCCCGATTACCTCATCCAATGGTCTAACGTGGCCATAGAATCGGGACCTTACGGACGCAACTATGGGCTTGAGTTCAAGGGCACTAACGGAACCCTCATCGCCAATCGCGAGAGTTGGGAAGTGATTCCTCAAGGCGACAAACTGGAGGCAAAACTGGTGAAGCCGTCGAACAACGACCATCTGGATCATACGAAAAACTTCCTGGACTGTGTGAAGCGGCGTGATATGCAGACTGCCTGCCCCATCACGAACGGCAGTTTCTGCGCGAAATACGCTCACATCGGCAACATTGCAGCACGAACTCATCAAGCTTTGACCTACGACGATTCGAAGCACACTTTCCACAATCGCGAGGCAGATCGCTTCATTACTCCCGATTACCGCAAACCTTGGAAACTCTGAAGTCTTCTAGCTGAAACTGGACAAACCTACTTTCGGTCTTTCCAGTAGCCTGGCATGAAGAGGAAGAGAACGGTGAATATTTCCAGACGTCCGATGAGCATATAAGCGCTCATGAGCCATTTTCCTGAAGCAGGAACATTGGCGAAGGTGTTGGCTGGGCCTGTAGCACCCGTGGCTGGACCTACGTTGCTCAGCATGCTGATACTGCTGCCCAAAGCCGTATCGACATCTGCTCCAAGCAGGGAGTAGCAAGTCATCGCGATAACTACCAACAGGAAGTAGATGAAGACAAAGACCAAAGCCTGTCGCACTTTATGGTCAGGCACGATTTGCTTGTTGATACGAACGCCCAAGACGGCTCTGGGATGCAGCATCTGGATGAGTTCATTAAAGGCACTCTTGGCACAGATTATTATTCTGATGACCTTTATACCACCTGCCGTGCTGCCAGCACAAGAACCTATTGCCATGATGACGACTGTCGGCATCCAGAACGAAGCTCCCCACGCCACATAATCGAACTTCTGAGCCGAGAAACCGGTGCTGGTCGCTACGCTGCTCACATGGAACAGGGCTGAGCGGAAACTTTCTTCGAAACCCTTCGGCAACAACTCGTCGGCACTCTCTGGAACAGGAGCAAAGTAGAAGAGCAGAATGAATATGACGACTGCGACACCTATATAAGAAAGGAATACGCGCACCTCTTCGTTCTGGAAGAGCACACGGCTGCGACGAATGCTCATGTAGTAGTAGAGCGAGAAATTGATGCTGCTGACCACCATGAACATGCTTGCCACATATTCTATATAGCCGCTATGGAAATAGGCAATACTCTCGGAATGCGTACTGAAGCCGCCAGTCGCTATCGTGGTAAACGCGTGACAAACAGCATCATAGAGATTCATCGGTCCGAGCCAATAGAGAAAGGCGCAAGAGCTGGTCAGCACAAGATAAATCAGGAGCACTCGTCTGGCCGTCGCACCTATTTTAGGGCGCAACTTGTCGAGTCCCAAACCCGTCACCTCGGCCGAATAGATGTTGCTGTTCTTCATCTCGTAGACGGGGATGAGGGCAAACGAGAAGACGACGATGCCAAGACCTCCTATCCATTGTGTAAGGGCGCGCCAGAAGAGCAGACCTTTCGGCAAGGGGTCTATCTCGTTGATACAAGTGGCTCCAGTCGTAGTGAAACCGCTCATCGTCTCGAAGAATGCGCTTGCCAAATCCATGTCTGTCAGGTAAAGGAAGGGCACCATTCCGACAATGGAGAAGATAATCCAGGAGAGGGAAACAACGAGGAAATTGTCGGCTCGACGCATCCTTCTGTGCTCTTCGCTGCGACTCAGGAAGATACAGAACGAGCCTGCAGCTATCGCACCTAATGCTGTTAGCAGGAAGCAAAGCCAGTCGCTTTCATCATTGATGAGGGCAACCAGCATGGAGAGCAACAGGAAGAAGCCCTCCATAACGACGAGCATTCCGAGGATTCCTTTTTTCATTTATTTCTTGTCGAGTGCGTGCTTGGCGTAGTCGATTGTGTAGTGCAAGCCGCGACTCTCTTTGCGTTCGAGTGCTTGGCGGGTTATGAGATAGCCTACATTTATCATATTGCGCAACTCACAGATGTCTTTCGTGGGCTTGACGCGTTTGAAGAGGTGTTCCGTCTCCTCGTAAAGGAGGTCAAGACGCTCCCATGCTCGATGAAGACGAAGGTCGCTTCGAACAATTCCGACATAGGTGCTCATGATCTGATTCACTTCCTTGACGTCCTGAGCGATGAGGACTTTCTCCTCGTTCGTCATTGTGCCTTCATCGTTCCATTCAGGCACTTTTTCGTTGTAGTCGTACTGATCGATGACTTCCAACGAGTGCTTGGCTGCGGCATCGGCATAGACGACGGCTTCGATGAGCGAGTTGCTGGCCAGACGATTACCGCCGTGAAGCCCTGTGCAAGAGCATTCGCCCACAGCATAGAGGCGTTTGATGCTGCTTTGTCCGTCGAGGTCGACCTTGATGCCGCCGCACATATAATGGGCGCTGGGAGCGACTGGGATGTACTGTTTGGTGATGTCTATGCCGATGCTCAAGCATTTGGCGTAGATGTTGGGGAAGTGGTGTTTGGTCTCCTCCGGGTCTTTGTGGGTGACGTCGAGGCAGACGTGGTCCAAGCCGTGAATCTTCATCTCACGGTCAATAGCGCGGGCCACAATGTCGCGAGGTGCCAGCGAGAGTCGTTCGTCATATTTCTGCATGAACTCTTCCCCGTTAGGAAGACGAAGAATGCCGCCATAACCTCGCATCGCCTCAGTGATGAGGTAGGCCGGATGCGTTTCCTGAGGGTTGTAGAGGACTGTCGGATGGAACTGCACGAACTCCATATCCTTCACTTTTCCCTTGGCACGATAGACCATAGCTATGCCGTCGCCAGTCGCGATATTAGGGTTGGAGGTGGTGGCGTAAATGGCTCCAGTTCCTCCCGTCGCCATAAGTGTGACCTTGCTCAGGTAGGTATCCACCTTGCCTGTATCGGGGTTGAGGACGTAAGCACCATAACATTCGATGTCCGGAGTACGGCGAGTGACGCGGATTCCCAAGTGATGCTGGGTGATAATCTCGACGGCAAAGTGATGCTCCAGCACTTCGATGTTGGGATTCTGACGAACGGCAGCCATCAGTCCGCGCTGAATCTCGGCTCCAGTATCGTCGGCATGATGCAGGATTCGGAACTCTGAATGGCCTCCTTCACGATGGAGGTCAAACTCGCCATCCTCCTTCTTGTCGAAGTTGACGCCCCACTTCACAAGGTCTCTGATGCCTTGAGGCGCATTACGGACCACTTGTTCCACAGCAGCAGGGTCGCTTATGTAGTCGCCTGCAATCATGGTGTCCTCGATGTGCTTCTCGAAGTTGTCGACCAGGAGGTTCGTCACAGAAGCGATGCCGCCCTGTGCCTTTGCCGTATTCGCCTCTTCGAGGGTTGTCTTGCAGATGAGCGTCACCTTGCCCTTGCCTGCGTTCGCCACCTTCAGCGCATAGCTCATTCCGGCTACGCCGCTGCCTATAATCAGGAATTCACTCTTCTTTATCATGACTTTTTTCTGCCTTAAATGACACTTTTTCCGCTGCAAATTTACGAATTACGCAGCGAACCACAAAAGAAAAATCAGTTTTTCTTTTCTTATGTGGGCAGCTATGTCGAAAAACGACTAAGGCGACGATTGCAAATGACTAGTGTGATGTTTGCAATTTACTAGTGTGACGATTGCGTTTTACTAGTGTGACGTTTGCATTTTACTAGTGTGACGATTGCAATCATAACACTATACGTTTGCTGATGACTAATGCCATCTTTTCGAACGTAACTGGGAGCATTCCATCATTTTTCATTTTTCATTTTTCATTTTTCATTTTTTTGTCGTACCTTTGCACACGAAAATGGAGCAGACGTTTAAGGAAATAAGAGACCAACTGGCCCGGAGAATCCTCATTCTCGACGGCGCGATGGGAACCAGGATACAGGCTTTCGG
>JAEEGF010757018.1_pt1 | contig 21967 bp, 18 predicted proteins | sample 9134171 | NCBI WGS metagenome assembly JAEEGF01 (sample SAMN16246542, study PRJNA631951) | gut metagenome | biome: gut microbiome; feature: rumen; material: AP-attached | host: Bos | place: Iran: Karaj | collected 2018-10 | reverse complement strand
GACGTGACCTCCGCGGTAAACGGCCCCTGGCCGTTGGCCATATACAGCCGCCCGTAATACACTTTTCCCTCCGTGCCGTCGTGGATCTGCGTCAGGCTGTCGTTCAGGGTGATCGTGTAGGACGTGCTGGCTTCTCCCTTCGGAAGGAAGAGACAGCACGAGACGATGAGGACCGCTGCCGTCAGCAGTTTCACCAGAAGCTTCGTTTTCTTATTCATGGAAACACCTCCGTTTTCGTGGCAGTACCATCTTTTCTTTATAATAAGCCGTTTTTGGTATTTTCGCAAGAAAAAACCGCGTTTTTGCTTTTTGGGCAGAAACCGCGGTTTTCCGGATCAGATCTCGGGATCCGTTACGATCTTCGGAGCGGGACCTTCCAGCAGGTGGGGGTCCGCCATGAACTCGCGGAAGCGGTGGAAGGCGACCGCATAGTAGTGGCCGGACGCTATCCGCTCATCCATGACCATGCCGAGCGGGAAGCACTTTTCCAGCACCACCTGGCCGTTTTTAGTCTTGGGGACCTCGCGGAGATTGCCGGCGGCGATCACCATGCTGGTGGTGCCGAAATCGTAGCAGTGGTGGTAAATATGGTTCGTCCGGATGCTGGCCAGATTCGTAAACACCATGGAGCAGTGGAAGGGGCTGGCGTCGATGATGGACTTCGGCAGGAGATTGTGCTTGTCGGCCCATTTGATGAGGTTGACGGCAAAGCGGAGCACGCCGGGGATCGCGGTCAGCTTGCGCATCAGGTCCTCGGTGGAATTGTCGCCCTTGCGGTTTTTCACGATGTATTCCTGGATCTTGCGTTCCACCTCGAATACGTCGTCGTTCGGATCAAAGTAGATCTTGGACATGGTGCCTTCGTTGGCCGTGCCTTCGTCGGCCTTGGCGCCCATGACCACCATGCCGAAGGCGATCTCCTTGCGGGCATAGGGGGTCTTATTGACGATGAAGCGGTTCAGCGCGGGATATTCCGCGAAAAGCCGCACGAAGCCGGCCATGAATACGGCCAGGTGGCTGACCGGCGTGCCTTCGCGGCGCTTTTCCTGAATATAGGCCTTGATCGGGGCCTGCGGGATAAAGAGCTCGATCGCGTTCTGCGCATCGCTGCGCTTGGCCATGACGTGTGCCGCGATGCGGTACATAACGTCGGTGTGTTTCAGTTTTATTCCGTCTGCGCGTCCCATAGTTTCCTCGAAAATGTTTGGTAATTTTTCTTTATGATATCACAAAGGAACGAATTTGTAAAGAAATTATAAAGAAAGAATAAAAATCCGGAGAATGGCCTGCCGCCGGAACGCGGGGAAGAGTCATCAGCCAGAACGTGGAAAGCGGAACGGTCCCGGGACGCGGCTTTACGGTGAAGATCCTGACGGATTACGCCGGGAGCGTCCCCGTCCGGTTTTTCCTCATATTCCTCCTGCAAAAGCGCTTGACATTTCCGGCCGGCTTTGTCATAATATCGTTGCTCTTGAGGGAGTAGCAGGCGTTCCCGGCCGGCAGGCGGGATCGCAGCAAGCCAACAATCTCGACGGTCATATGTCTGGTTTGTTTTAAATTGCGAGACTCATGATGCTGCATAAAAGCGGCTCACGGGTCTGTTTTTTTGCAAAAAACACTATCCTGAATCGATGAGGAGAACGGTATGAAGTGGTATTTGCAGGAGAAGGAAGAGGTCCTGCGTGAGCTGAAGACCTCTGAAAACGGCCTTCCTGAAGAAGAGGCGGCGCGCCGCCTGCAGGAAAAAGGCCTGAACAAGCTGAAGGAGCCCGAAAAGGAAAGTCTCTTTTCGCGCTTTATTCATTCGCTGATGGATCCGATGATCATCATGCTGATCGTCGCGGCGGCGATACAGGCCGTGGTAACGGTGCTGGAAAAAGGAAAGGATTTCGCGCTGGCGGATTTCGCGGACGTGATCGTGATCCTGGCGGTCGTGGTGATCAATACCGTCATGTCCCTGGTGCAGGAAAGCAAGGCGGAGGCCGCCATGGAGGCCCTGCAGCAGATGACGGCGGCCACCTCCAAAGTGGTGCGCGGCGGGCAGGTCCGGGTCGTTAAGAGCGAAGAGCTCTGCCCGGGCGACGTGATCGTGCTGGAAGCCGGCGACGCGGTGCCGGCGGACTGCCGCATCCTGGAGGCCTACAGCCTGAAGGCGGAAGAGGCGGCGCTGACCGGCGAATCCGTCCCCGTCTTAAAGATGACGGATATGCTGATGCTGCACGAGCGGACGGCCGACGTCCCGCTGGGCGACCGCCGGAACATGCTCTACAGCGGTTCTACCGTGGTGTACGGCCGCGGCAAAGCCGTGATCACCGCCACCGGCATGGATACCGAGATGGGCAAGATCGCGGACGCGCTGACCCTGGCGGAAAAGGAGCAGACGCCGCTGCAGAAAAAGATGACCGAGCTTTCGAGGTTCCTGACCAAGCTTGTGATCGGGATCTGCGTGGTTGTCTTTGCGATCGGCATCATACAGTCGGTATTCCTGTCCGGAAAATCTTTCAGCTGGACGCTGCTGGGCGAGGAAGCGCTGGATACCTTCATCGCGGCGATCGCGCTGGCGGTGGCGGCGATCCCCGAGGGCCTGCCGGCCGTCGTGACCATCATCTTGTCTATCGGCGTGACGGCCATGAGCAAGCGCCAGGCCCTGATCCGCAAGCTGACAGCGGTCGAGACCCTCGGCTGCACGCAGATCATCTGCTCGGACAAGACCGGTACCTTAACGCAGAACAAGATGACCGTGGTGGATGCTTTTACGGACGACGAGCCGCTTCTGGCGCGGGCCATGGCGCTCTGTTCGGACGCAGAGATCGCGCCCGGCGAGGAGCATTCGACCGGCGAACCGACCGAATGCGCCCTGGTGGATTACGCGAACCGCCTCGGGCTGCCGAAATATCGCTTAAAGGAAGAAATGCCGCGCGTCGGCGAAGCGCCCTTCGACTCGCTCCGCAAGATGATGTCTACCGTTCACGCGGACGGGAACGATTTTGTCCAGTATACCAAAGGCGCGCCGGACGAGGTCTTAAAATGCTGCGTGGGTTACCTGAAGAACGGCCAGATCCTGCCGATGACGGAGGACCTGACGGAGCGGATCCTGCGGGCCAACAAGGCCTTCGCGGACCGCGCCCTGCGCGTGCTCTGCGCGGCTTACCGCAAATACGATACGATGCCTTCCTCCGTGGAACCGGAGGATCTGGAACGCAACCTGATCTTCATCGGCCTGACCGGGATGATCGATCCCTGCCGGCCGGAGGTCTATGATGCGATAAAGGCCTGCCGTGAGGCCGGCGTGCGGCCCATCATGATCACGGGCGACCATAAGGATACCGCCGTGGCCATCGGGCTGGACCTGGGCATTATCAAGGACCGGGAGGAAGCGCTGGTCGGCGCCGAGCTGGATAAGTACAGCGACGAGGAGATGATCGAGCTGGTCACGCGCTACAGCGTGTACGCCCGCGTGCAGCCGGAGCACAAGACCCGCATCGTCAAGGCCTGGAAGGCCCGCGGCATGGTGACGGCCATGACCGGCGACGGCGTGAACGACGCCCCGTCCATCAAGGCGGCGGACATCGGCATCGGCATGGGCATCACCGGCACGGACGTGACCAAATCCGTTGCCGACATGGTCCTGGCGGACGATAACTTCGCCACCATCGTGAACGCGGTGGAAGAGGGCCGCAAGATCTACGACAACGTCCTGAAGGTCCTGCAGTTCCAGCTCTCCACGAACATGGCGGAGGTCATCATCATGTTCCTGGCCTCGCTGCTGAACTTTACCATCCTGTCGCCGGTCCACCTGCTGTGGATCAACATGGTGACCGACTCCCTGCCCGGCCTGGCGCTCGGCATGGAAAAGGCCGAAGGCGACCTGATGAAGCGCAAGCCGCGTCCCACGACGGACGGCATCTTCTCCGGCGGCGCCGGCGCGGACATGGTCTGGCAGGGCATCTACCTGGCTGTGATCGAGATCGCGGCCTACTTCATCGGCTACCATCTGGAGAACGGCAGCATGGCCGGGATCTTCCACGGAAAGCTCTGCACCAACGCCATGGCCATGGCCTTCCTGACGGTCAACTTCGCGGAGATGTTCTGCGCGGTCTGCATGCGCTCCCGCAAGGGCTCCCTCTTCTCGAAGGATATGCTGAAGAATATCAACTGGTGGCTGGTCGGCGCCTTCGCGGTGACCACCCTGCTGACGCTGGTGGCGATCTATCTGCCCGGCCTGCAGACGGTCTTCGGGATCGAGCCCGGCACCTTCCAGTTCCACGAGCTGCTGATCTCCTTCGGCCTCGCCTTAAGCGTGGTCCCGGCCTTCGAGATCGGGAAAGCCATCCACCGCAAGGTGAGGAAAGAAGCCTAAAACACAAACGCCCGGCGGCAAAGCCGGGCGTTTTTTGAAACACACTTTTTTCATAAAGAATTATTTTACAAACCTTGATTCTTATGATATAGTATTCCTCGGGCTGTTCCCGAAAGGAGAAAACGTGTATGAATTCCCACAGACGGGTCATATTAAAGCTGAGCGGCGAAGCGCTGGCCGGCGAGAAAAAAACGGGTTTTGACGAGGCAACGGTCCAGGACGTGGCCGGACAGGCGCTGCCTGCGGTGCGCGAAGGCGTGGAACTCGCCGTCGTGATCGGCGGCGGCAACTTCTGGCGCGGCCGCAGCAGCAAGAACATCGACCGTGTGAAAGCGGACCAGATCGGGATGCTTGCGACGGTCATGAACGCGATCTACGTCTCGGAGATCTTCCGTTCCCGCGGCATGGAGACCGAGATATTCACCCCCTTCGCCTGCGGCACCATGACGAAGCTTTTCTCCAAGGACGCGGCGAATGAGGCCTTCAAAGCCGGAAAGGTCGTCTTCTTTGCCGGCGGCACCGGCCACCCGTACTTCTCTACGGACACCGGCATCGTCCTCAGAGCCATCGAGATGGAAGCGGACGAGATCCTTCTGGCAAAGAATATCGACGGCGTTTACGACAGCGATCCGGCAAAGAACCCGGACGCGAAGAAATTCGACACGATCTCCATCGACGAGGTGGTGGAGAAGAAGCTGGGCGTGATCGACCTGACGGCTTCCGCCCTCTGCGCGGACAACCGCGTCCCGCTGGCCGTCTTCAGCCTGGCCGGCGAAATGAGCATCTACAAAGCCCTGAAAGGGGAAATTAACGGGACGAGAATCACCGTATAATCATACTTTCGATAAAGGAGGGAAACAGAATGACCGACTATTTGATTGATGCAGAAGAAAGAATGGAAAAGACCTTAAACAACTTAAAGGATGAATACGTGACGATCCGCGCCGGCCGCGCCAACCCGGGCGTTTTGAACCGCGTGACGGCGGACTATTACGGCGCCCCGACCCCGATCCAGCAGCTGGCGAACGTCTCCGTGCCGGAAGCCCGGATGCTGGTCATCCAGCCCTGGGACAAGACCGCATTAAAGGCGATCGAGCGGGCGATCCAGGCCTCCGATATCGGCATCAATCCGAATAACGACGGCTCCGTGATCCGCCTCATCTTCCCGGAACTGACCGAGGAACGCCGTAAGGAACTGACCAAGGACGTCCGCAAGAAGGGCGAGGCCGCCAAGGTCGCCGTCCGCAACATCCGCCGCGATGCCGTGGACCGCATCAAGAAGGCCCAGAAGGCCGGCGAGATCACCGAGGACGATCAGAAGAAGGACGAAGAAGCCGCCCAGAAGCTGACCGATAAGTTTGTGGAAAAGATCGACAAAGCCGTGGAAGAGAAGACCAAGGAGATCATGACGGTCTGATCGCCGAAGCGGCAGCATAGGAAAACATGAGACGGGGGGACGGATCCCCGGTACTCCTGGCGACAGGCAAGGCACCGGTGCCGTCCTCCCGCGGCTGTTCGGAGGCTTTTAACGTATGGAAGAGCTTGTGAATCCCCGCCACATTGCCGTTATTCTGGACGGCAACGGCCGCTGGGCCAAGAAAAAGGGCGTGCCGAGGGCCATCGGCCACAAGGAAGGCTGCGAGACCTTAAAGCACATCCTGGATACCTGCTACTATAAAAAGATCGAGTTCTTCTCGGTCTATGCTTTTTCCACCGAAAACTGGAAGCGCTCGAGCGGCGAGGTCGCGGCGCTCATCCAGCTGATGCGCTACTACCTGCCCCGTCTGGAAAAACGTTCCATGGAGCGCAACACGAAGGTGCGGATCATCGGCGACATCAGCGGCTTTCCGTCGGACGTGCAGAAGATCATGCACCATCTGATCGAGACGACGTCGGTCAACACGGGCCTGACTTTCATCATGGGCTTGAACTACGGCGGCCGCGACGAGCTGCGCCGCGCCGTGGTGAAGCTGGCTGAAAAGGTCAAAGCGGGCGAGCTGGAGCCGGAGAATATCACGGAGGCGATGATCTCCGCGAGCCTGGATACGGCGGGCATCCCCGATCCGGACGTGATCATCCGCACCAGCGGCGAGATGCGCCTGTCCAATTTCATGACCTGGCAGAGCGCCTATTCCGAGCTGGAGTTCCCGACGGTGCTCTGGCCGGACTTCTCCGACGACGATCTGGATGAGGCCATCCGCATCTTCAACGGCCGCGAACGCCGTTTCGGCGGGAGGAAAGGCGAAGAATGAAGAACCGTGACTTTCTGATCCGCCTGCGCAGCAGCGTGATCCTGGTGGCCGTGGCGATCGCGGGCTTTTACTTCGGCGGCATCGCGCTCTTTGCGCTGCTGGCCTTCGTCTCGCTGGTCGGCGTTTTCGAGCTGTACAAGGTCTGCGGGACCTGGGGCACGCCCCTGGCGGCGGCCGGCTTTATGGCTTCCTGCCTGTACCTGGAGGCCGTCTGGCTGGGCTGGGACAGCTGGCTTTTATTCGTGCTCTTCCTGGGCTTCGTCCTGATCCTGGGGACCTACGTTTTCACCTTCCCGCGCTATCCCTTCGCGGCGGCGGCGTACAGTCTTTTCGGCGTGATCTACGTTCCGCTGATGCTGTCCTATCTCTACCGGATCCGTCAGATGGAGAACGGCTTCGCCCTGGTCTGGCTGGTCTTTCTGGCTTCCTGGGGCAGCGATACCATGGCCTACTGCACGGGGATCCTGATCGGGAAGCATAAGATGACGCCTGAGCTGTCTCCCAAAAAGACCTGGGAGGGGGCCGTCGGCGGCGTGCTGGGAAGCGCCCTGCTGGGCTTTCTGTACGCCCTGCTTCTGGGGCAGCACTTAAGCGTGCTGGGGCAGCCGCTGCTTATGGTGCCGCTGCTCTGCGCGGCGGGAAGCATCGTGTCCCAGATCGGCGATCTGGCCGCTTCCGCCATCAAGCGCAGCTTCCAGGTGAAGGATTACGGGAATCTCATTCCCGGCCACGGCGGCATCCTGGACCGCTTCGACTCGGTCATCGTGACGGCGCCGATCGTATATTATCTGCTGCTTCTCCTGCAATAGGAAGAGCGGCTGACAGGAGAATTTCATGACTTTTGTAAGCATTTTGATAGCGGTGCTCGTTTTCAGCCTGCTGGTGCTGTTCCATGAGTTCGGCCACTTTATCGTGGCGAAGGCCGTGGGCATCGGCGTGACGGAGTTTTCTCTCGGCATGGGACCGCGGATCCTGTCCTTCCAGAAGGGGGACACCCGCTATTCCTGGAAGGCGATCCCCTTCGGGGGCTCCTGCGCCATGGTCGGAGAAGACGAGGACGAGGAGAAGCCGCCGGCGAATTCCTTCAACGCTAAGCCGGCATGGGCGCGCTTCCTAGTGGTGCTGGCCGGCCCGGCCTTCAACGTGATCCTGGCCTTCCTGCTTTCCTTCTTCCTGATCGGCATGGGCGGCATCAATACCCGCCAGGTCTCCTCCGTGACCCGGAACGGTCCGGCCGAAAAAGCCGGCATCGAAGCCTGGAAGGATTCCGTGACCTCCATCAACGGCAAGAAGATCGGAATGGGCCGCGACCTGTATCTCTACACCCTGTCCCATCCGCTGGACGGCTCCGAAGTGACGCTGACCGTGGAACGGGACGGAGAAGAACGGACCGTCACGATCGATCCGAAGATCAGCGGCTTCCGCATCGGCATCGCGTATATGAGCTCGGATGAAGCCGCCGCGCTGTCTTCCGTGACCGAAGGGCTGCCGGCCTATCAGGCGGGGCTCAGAGCCGGCGACGTCATAACCACCGTCAACGGGGAGACGATCGAAAGCGGCAAGGCGCTGGCCGACTATTTTTCCGCGCATCCGGTGGACGGCAGCACGCTGACGCTGGACGTCGCGCGGGGAGGAGAGAAGCTGACGCTCCAGATGACGCCGGAGCCCTACGAAGCGTACGATCTGGGCTTCCAGGCCTTCTTCGTCTACAAGGAGTGGGACGGAAACGTCGGCGAGCTGCTTTCCTCCAGCCTCAATGAAATCCGCTACTGGCTTTCCTACGTGGTGATCACGCTTAAGATGCTTTTTGCCGGCCAGGTCGGCGTCAAGGATCTTTCCGGCCCCGTGGGCATCGTATCCACCATCAGCAGCGCGGTGGAAAGCGGCGTGGAGAACGGCGGGACGAAGCTGGCCTTCATCAACGTACTGGAACTGACGGTGCTGCTCAGCGTCAACCTGGGGGTGATGAACCTGCTGCCGATCCCGGCGCTGGACGGCGGACGGATCCTGTTCATCCTTTTTGAAATGATCTTCCGCAAGCCGGTCCCGAAGAAGGCGGAAGGCATCGTGCATCTGATCGGCTTCGCGCTGCTGATGCTTCTGATGGTATTTATTCTGTTCAACGATATTCTGCGTCTGATCCGGGGGTAAACGATGGAAAGAAGAATTTCGCGGCAGGTCCGCATCGGCAGCTGCCTGATCGGAGGCGGCGCCCCGATCGCGGTCCAGTCCATGACGAATACGAAGACGGAGGACGCGGCGGCGACCGTGTGCCAGATCCTGGCGCTGGAAGAGGCCGGCTGCGAGATCGTCCGCGTGACGGTCCCGACTCCGGATGCCGCGCTGGCCCTCGAAGAGATCAAACCGCAGATCCATATCCCGCTCGTGGCGGATATCCACTTTGATTACCGCCTGGCGATCGCGGCCATGGATCACGGCGCGGACAAGGTCCGCATCAATCCCGGCAATATCGGCAGCGAGGCCGGCGTGCGCGCCGTCGTCGAACGGGCCGCGAAAGACGGTATTCCGCTGCGCGTCGGCGTCAACAGCGGTTCGCTGGAGAAGAAATATATCGAAAAATACGGCGGCGTCACGGCGGAAGGGCTTGCGGAGAGCGCGCTGGGCCAGGCCGCCCTGATCGAAGCTTTCGGCTACGAAAACCTCGTGATCAGCATCAAATCCAGCCGCGTGCCCATGAGCATCCGGGCGCACGAGATCATCGCGGAGCGCTGCGATTATCCCCTGCACGTCGGGATCACCGAAGCCGGCACCGTTCAGAGCGGCAGCATCAAGTCCGCCGTCGGGCTCGGCGCGATCTTGTCCCGCGGCATCGGCGACACGGTCCGCGTCTCCCTGACCGGCGACCCCGTCGAGGAAATCCGCGTGGCCAGGCAGATCCTGCGGGATCTGGGCCTTCGGAAGGAGGGCATCGAAGTCATTTCCTGCCCCACCTGCGGCCGCACCAGCATCGATCTGATACCGCTCGCCAACGCGGTGGAAAAGATGGTGCAGCCATACGCGGCCAAAAACCTGACCGTGGCCGTCATGGGCTGCGTCGTCAACGGGCCTGGCGAAGCCCGCGAGGCGGATCTGGGCATCGCCGGCGGCAAGGGAGAGGGCTTCCTCTTCCGGAAGGGAGAAATTCTCTGCCGCCTGCCCGAATCCGAACTGCTCGCCGCCCTTGAAGAAGAACTGAAGAAGTGGTAATTCACCATGACGGCATTCGAAAACATGAAAACCTTACAAGAGACGATGCCCGATCTTCGGACAGTCTCTTTTATTACGGACAACGCCGACCGGATCTACGTCGAAAAGATGACCATGACCCGGTCCCGCGACCGGCTGCGGATCTATCTGCACGCCCCTTTCCTGATCCAGAAAAAAGACATCTACGCGATGGAAGCCGCCGTCAAAAAGCAGTACTTCCGCTTAAAGCCCGTCACCGTGGAAGTGCGCGAGCGCTTTCATCTGGCGGATATGACGCCCCGCGAAGTGTATCCGGCTTATCGGGAAAGCCTGCTGCTGGAGCTCAAAACCGCCAGCCTCTTTTCTTACAACCTGTTCCGCAGTGCGGAGCCGGAATTCACGGATACGGCCGTCCGGCTGCTTCTGCCCGACACACTGCTGCTTTCCTCCCGCGGGGAAGAGCTCGCCTCCTACCTTGAGACCGTCTTCAGGGACCGCTTCGGCTTCGATTTGTCCGTCCGCATCAAAAAGCAGGAAAAACAGCAGGCGGCGGCCGAAGACCCGGCCCTTGCCGAAGAGGTCGCGCGCGTAACGGCCCTGTACCGGGAGAAGCAGGAAGAGGACAAAGCCGCCCGGGCGGCGGAGCAGACGGCCGCCCCGAAGAAAAAGTACGAAAAGAAAACGAAGCTCTCCGCCGCGCAGGGCTTCGGTTACGACTTTGACGGCGATCCGGTCCCGCTGGACCAGCTGGAAGAGGGCATGGGGCCGATCGTCGTACAGGGACAGATCCTCAGCCCGGAGATCCGGACCATCCGGACCGGGAACCTGCTCTATACCTTCGTGCTGACCGACCGCCGGGACTCCGTGCGGGTCAAGATCTTCACCAAGCCGGAGGAGCAGGACAGCCTGAATGCGATCGTGAAGAAAGACGCGTACGTGACGCTGAAAGCGGAACCGGAAGCCGACCGCTTTGACCATGAACTGACCCTGTCTCACTTGAGCGGCATCAAGCCGGCGGAAGCGCCGGAAAAGAACGTGCGCATGGACCGCGCGCCCGTCAAGCGCATCGAGCTGCACGCGCACACGCAGATGAGCGAGATGGACGCGTTCACGCACGTGGATCAGTATATCGAGCGCGCGGCGGCCTGGGGCCATAAGGCCGTGGCCGTAACGGACCACGGCGTGGTGCAGGCATTCCCGGACGCCTTCCACAAGTGGCAGAGCCTGCGCAAAAAAGGAAAAGACATCAAGATCATCTACGGCTGCGAAGGCTATCTGGTCGACGACAGGCCCGGCATGACGGCGGAAGAGATCCTGCAGGCGCCGACCTATCATATCATCCTGCTGGCAAAAAACGAGACCGGACGGGTCAATCTTTACCGGCTGGTCTCCGAATCGCATCTGAACTATTTCCGCCGCCGGCCGCGGATCCCGAGAAGCCTGCTGACCGAATGCCGGGAGGGCCTGATCCTGGGCTCCGCCTGCGAGGCGGGCGAGCTGTACCGCGCGCTGCTGCGGGACGCTTCCGAGGAGGAGCTCGCAAAGATCGTCAACTTCTACGACTATCTGGAGGTCCAGCCGACCGCCAACGACGCGTATCTGATGCGGACCGGCCGGAACGGCAGGATCTACACGCAGGCGGAACTGGAAGGCTTCGTCCGGAAGATCATCGAACTGGGCCGGCAGTATGCCAAGCCGGTGGCCGCGACCTGCGACGTGCACTTCCTGGACCCGGAGGACGAGATCTACCGCCGCATCATACAGAAGGGACAAGGTTTCCCGGATGCGGACGTCCAGCCGCCGCTGTATTTCCGCACCACCGAAGAGATGCTGGCCGAGTTTTCTTTTCTGGACTACGACGAGGCGAAGCGGATCGTCATCGACGGACCGAATCTGGTGGCGGACTGGTGCGAGGTGATCGAGCCGGTGCGGCCGGACAAGTGCCCGCCGAAGATCGAAGGCTCCGAAGAAGAGCTGGAGCAGATGTGCTATGCGAAAGCACACGAATGGTACGGGGAAGAACTGCCGGCGGTGGTGAAGACGCGCCTGGAGAGGGAACTGAAGTCCATCATCGGCAACGGCTACGCGGTCATGTATATCATTGCGCAGCGCCTGGTCAAGAAATCCAACGACGACGGCTATCTGGTCGGCTCGCGGGGTTCCGTGGGCTCCTCGCTGGTCGCGACCTTAAGCGGCATCTCGGAGGTCAATCCGCTGCCGCCGCATTACCGCTGCCCGAACTGCCGCCACAGCATCTTCGACAATGAAGAGACGCGGCGGAACGCCGGCGGCGCCGGCGTGGACATGGCGCCGATGCAATGCCCCGTCTGTGGGACGGAGATGATCCGCGACGGCTACGACATCCCCTTCGAGACCTTCCTGGGCTTCAAGGGCGACAAGGAGCCGGATATCGACCTGAATTTCTCGGGCGAGTATCAGAGCAAGGCGCACGAATATACGGAAGTCCTGTTCGGCAAGGGCTGCACCTTCAAGGCGGGGACTATTTCGGGCCTGGCCGACAAGACGGCCTACGGCTATACGATGAAATACTTCGAGGAGAAGGGCATCGTGAAGCGCCGCTGCGAGATCGACCGCATTGCGGCCGGCTGCGTGGGTACGCGGCGCACCACCGGCCAGCATCCGGGCGGCATCGTCGTGATGCCGCGGGGTGAGAACATTTATTCCTTCACCCCGATCCAGCACCCGGCCAACGACGTGAACAGCAATATCGTCACGACGCATTTCGACTATCACTCGATCGACCACAACCTGCTGAAGCTGGATATCCTGGGACACGACGATCCGACCATGATCCGCCGGCTGGAGGATCTTCTTGGCATCGACCTGACGAAGGTCCCCATCAACGATCCGGCGGTGCTGGCGCTCTTTAAGAACACGGACTCGCTGGGCATCTTAAGCGAGGAGATCGGCGGCTGCCCGCTGGGAACGCTGGGCGTGCCGGAATTCGGCACCGACTTCGCCATGGGCATCGTTCTGGACGCGAAGCCCGAAAGCGTGGCGGACCTGATCCGCATCGCGGGCATCGCGCACGGCACCGACGTCTGGAAGGGCAACGTCCAGGATCTGATCGTAGAGGGAACGGCCTCCTTAAAAGAATCCATCTGCACGCGCGACGATATCATGCTGTACCTGATCTCCAAGGGAATGGATCCGGCCCTGTCCTTCAAGATCATGGAGAGCGTCCGGAAGGGCAAGGTGGCGAGAAAGGACGAGCCGAACTGGCCGAACTGGAAGATGCAGCTGGAGGAGCACGAAGTGCCGGACTGGTATATCGGCTCGGCGGAGAAGATCCAGTACATGTTCCCGAAGGCGCACGCGGCGGCCTACGTGATGATGGCCCTGCGCGTGGCCTACTGCAAGGTCCACCATCCGCTGGAGTATTACACCGCGTATTACAGCATCCGCGCGGACGGCTTCGACTACGCGCTGATGTGCCAGGGCCGGGAAGAATTAAGGAGAAATCTGGAGCTGTTCCGCCGCAACAAGGATACGCTTTCCGACAAGGAAAAGCTGGTCTTAAGGGATATGCGGCTGGTGGAAGAGATGTATGCGAGGGGCTTCGAATTTACCCCGATCGATATATACAAAGCGAAAGCCAAGCGGTTCCAGATCGTGGACGGGAAGATCATGCCGTCCTTCATGAGCATCGCCGGCCTGGGCGAGCAGGCGGCGATCAGCCTGGAGGAGGCGGCGGCTCAGGGACGCTTCCTGTCCCGGGAGGACCTGCTGCAGCGAAGCAAGCTGTCTTCGACCATGGTGGATACGATGTATCAGCTGGGGATCCTGGGCAATATGGCCGAGAGCAACCAGATGTCGCTCAGCGATCTGCTGTTCGAATAAGCTATTCTTCGTACGTAATAAATAGTGTGAATACGGGGGCGTCCGCTTTCATTCCTTTAACGGAAGAGCGGCTGCCCTCGTTTCCTATGGTCAGATCCATGGTCTCGTCGAGTTTTAATTCGTGCGTGAATTCGATGATCAGCTCGCGCGGCTCCTTCCCGAGGCGGGGCGCCTTCAGGAGATTTTCCGAAATTTCCACGTAGCGGGTGTTGTTCATGTGCCCGACCGAATCGATGAAGCTGTAGGGAACGGTGAAAGAGGCCCTGCCGCTTTCCGACAGCAGCTGCTTCGGCAGGCGCGGCAGCGGCATTAAGGGCTCTCTGTCGGGGACCGGCATCTCCAGGCCGTAAGCGGCCGGCTGGATCATCACGCGGCTTTCCAGATCCAGGATCACCCACAGGAAGCAGGAGCGGATCAGCGCTTCACCGGCGCCGTCTTTTATCTCCATATAGCGGGGGAAGAGGCCGTGCATGCCTTTTCCGGGCCAGGTCGTAAAGTGCAGGACTTCATCCTCCCGCGGCATGCGGCTGATCCGGATGTGCTGCCGCACCACGACCCAGGAGAGATGCTTCGGGTTCAGCACGTCGGAGCCGAAGCCCAGCAGGCCGGCATGCTCGCCGGATACGGTCTGGATCAGCTCCAGCAGGCGTGCGGGGCGCAGCTTTCCGAACATATTGACGTCCGTGGCTTCCACGGTATAGCTTCTGGTGTAGATCAGATCCATATATTCCTCCTCCGAAGAAAGGAAGAGGGGCTGCCTTGCGGCAGCCCCGGCCTTCAGGCGAGCGGCGATTATGCTTCCTCTACGATAACGGGGGAATCCGGCGCGTTGCGGCGGATGGAATCGATGCCGTTCAGGCAGCTGGCTTTGGCTTTGTAGCTTTCGCCGGTGGCAACGATCTCGCCGTTTCGGGCTTTTAAGCGGAAGCGGAACTCGCCGGATTTGTCCTTGTAGACCTCGAACTTCGGGTGCGTCTGCTGCTCGAAGTTTTCGACGGTCTGGTCTTCCAGCTTGGCTTCGACAGCGTTCTTGCGGATGCTTTCGATGCCGTTACGGCAGGCGGCCTCGCTGCTGTAGGTTTCGCTGGTAGCGATGATCTCACCGTTAGCAGCCTTCAGATTGAAACGAAAACCACCGTTTTTGGTAGGTCCCATCACGAATTTTCCCATAGTACACGCTCCTTTTCTGGTGCTGAGATTTGTTTCAAATATAGCACGCCCTTATGTTCATTGCAAGTGCTTTTGCTCATTTTCTTAAGTAAAAGCGCCTTTTTTCTTATTTTCCGGGCTGTAAAACCGCACTCGTCTGCGGAGAAAGGATCAGTTCCTCCCCTTCGATCCTCGCATAGGACGTACTGTCGGCCCCGATGACGGCGCCGATCTGTGTGAAACGGATTTCCGCGGAAAGATCCGACAGCTTCAGCTTAAGCTCCGTATTCAGGACGTTGTGCAGGACGCAGACGCTTTCCCCTTCGTATCCGGCGATAAAGCCGCCGCAGCCGTAAGACAGGGAAAGCGGCACAAAGCTGCCCCGCGCGATGGCCGGGAAGGCCCGGCGGATCATCAGCAGGCGCTTGTAATGCATGTAAAGGCTCGAATCGGTCCCCAGCTGCGAAGCCAGCGTGCCGTTCACCTGGGCGGAGGCGTCATAGTCCGAGCCGACGGGATCTTTTACCGTATCGTTATCGCCCCAGAGCATGGCCAGACGGCGGTTCGCGTCGGTGTGCGCGCTGCCGCGGGAACCCTTCATTCCGATCTCTTCCCCGTAGTAGATGAAAGGAGAGCCGGGTCCCAGCAGGTAGAGGTTCGCGGCCATCTGCATCTGGCCGTTCGTCAGAGAGAGATATCCTGCCGCACGGTCCGTGTCGTGGTTGGCGATGAAGGCGTGCAGGAGAGCGCCCCGGCGCTTTGCCTGAACGGTATTCAGGTATTCTTCCAGATAGGTCATATAGGACGAGATATCTCCCGTTTTCACGGCGGACGTGATCAGGCCCTCTGCCTGCGCGCCGGTAAAATTGAAGCAGTCCACGGCCGCATAGTAGGCGTCGGTGACGTTGTCCGTGTCCCAGACCTCGGCGACGGCGTAAACGTCCGGCTTTACGGCTCTCAGCTCAGCCATGTACCAGGTCCAGAAAGAGATGTTGGCGGCGTTCTCGCCCAGATAGGGATATTTGGCGGCGTCGAAGCGGAAGCCGTCCACGCCAAGGGCAAGATAGTACTTTGCCACGTCCAGCAGCGCCAGCCGCACGGCCTCGCTGTCGAAGTTGAGCTCCGGCATCCCCTCGGAGAAATTGCATTCGTATACGACATCCGTACCCGCCAGAGCGGTGAAGCGGCGTTCGTCCGGCAGCTTTCCTCCGGCCGGATAACAGGTGTAGAAATCGTAATACGGATCCGACGGATCCTCTTTTGCGCGTGCGGCCCTGAAGGCCAGGAACCATTCGTTGTCCGTGGCGGTATGGTTAAGCGGCAGATCCAGGATGATCTTAACGCCGCGTTCGTGGCAGAGGGCAATCAGCTCTTTCAAGTCCTCCAGGCTGCCGAACTCCCCGTCGATGCGGTAGTAGTCCGTGACGTCATATTTGTGGTAGCTGGGCGACTGAAAGACGGGCGTGAGCCAGAGCCCTTCCACGCCCAGGCTCAGGCCGGAATCCGGCTTCCCGTCGTTCAGGTAGTCCATGCGGCTGATGATGCCTCTTAGGTCACCGATGCCGTCGCCGTCCGAGTCGGAAAAGGCGCCGACGAAGATCTCATAGAAGACGCAGGCGTTGTCATCCGCGGATACCGCGGGGGCGACGTCGTTGATCACGGCCTCGCCTTTTTCATTTACGGGGTATTTCCCGGCAGAGGAAGCGGCATCCGGCGCGGACTCCGTCTGAAAGGCGTCCGGTTTTTTCCGGCAGGCTGCCAGCAGGAGGCAGAGGCTTATCATCACGATACAAAGGATCACGGTCGGTTTCATGCTTCTCCTTAAAAAGCCTTCCCTTAAAGGGGAAGGCGGCGCGCAGCGCCTGTTGGGGCGCTTTCTTTTATACCACCCGGTTTCTGGCCTCTCCCTTAAGGAAAGCCTCCAGGTTTTTGTTCAGTTCCGCCATCAGCCGCACGCGGGCCTCATACGAACCCCAGGCGGTGTGCGGCGTAAAGATCACGTTCGGGAGCGCCTGGACCGCACAGAAGGGATGATCCGCCGGATAGGGCTCCTGTGAGAAGACGTCGCTGCCGAAGCCGCCCAGCCGGCCCTCCAGAATGGCGGCAGCTACCGCTTCTTCGTCCACGACCGGGCCGCGGGCCGCGTTGACCAGAATCGCGCCGGGCTTCATCAGCGCAAGGCGCTCCGCATTGATCAGGCCGCGGGTGCCATCGTTCAGCGGAACGTGAAGGCTGATGACGTCGGAGCGGGAGAGCAGCTCTTCCAGCGGAACGGTCGGATACAGCTCCGAAGGCCGGCGCTGCCAGGTCAGGATCTCGCAGCCGAGCGCGCTTGCCACGGCGGCCACCTTGTTGCCGATGGTCCCCGCACCGATAATGCCCCAGGTCTTTCCGGCCAGCTCGTGCCAGACCGGTTCGACCTGTGTGAAGAGGCCGGAAGCCGAGTAGCGTCCGTCCGCGCAGTAAGCCCGGTACTCGCCCAGATGCGAGCAGAGGGCGAGAGCGGCCGAGAGCGTGAGCTGCACCACGGACAGGGTGGAATAGCCCTTGACGTTCGCGACGGCGATGCCTTTTTCGCGGCAGTAATTGATATCGATATTGTCGAAGCCGGTCGCGGCCTCCAGAATCAGCCGAAGCTTCCCGCAGCCGGCCAGGGTCTTTTCGTTCAGCCGGCATTTGTTGGTGACGACCACGTCCGCGTCCGCGATCCGCGCACGGATCTCCTCAGGCTGTGAGACCGGATATAAGGTCAGGTCGCCGAAGGCCTTCATGGCCTCCCAGGAAATATCGTTGCCGAGCGTCACGGCATCCAGAACCACGATCTTCATAGAATCCTCCCGTTGGAAAATGATATTCGATACTGCTTTGCTGTACACGTTCCCGCAGCATTGGTTTTTCGTTTCTATTATATCGGATTTCAGCGCTTCTTGAAAGGCTTTTTTCGCCGTGATATTATTTTTTTGACGCATGTCCCCTTTTTTCCTCTTTCTTCGCTGTTTAGATGAAAGCTTTCAAATGATGTTTCGGGAGGAGATCCTTCAGATGGCCCGTGCAGAGGCAGACAAGAAAAATGAAAGGCTGGAACAGCTGTATCTTCTGTACCGGGAGAAGCTGTTGCATTATGCGGCAAAAATCCTGAATAATCCCGAGGATGCGGAAGATGCCGTACAGCAGACGTTTTGCTATCTGCATGAAAAAAGCAACGGGCTGCGGGACATCCGCAGCCAGGAAACGGCACACTATCTTTCCGTCATCACAAAACATTATGCGTTGGAAATGCTCCGGCAAAGAAAACGGATCGCGGAAGACCCGGTCGAAGACGTGCAGCCGGAAAGTGGTTTTCAGCTGCAGGATCCCGGCCCCGGCAGACTAGATTCGGCTTTGAACGCGCTGCCGGAAAAGGAGCGGGATCTGCTGCTTTTGCGTTATGCGGACGGGTTGAAGACAAATGAAATTGCACAGATGCTCGGTCAGAAAAAGGAAACGATAAAACGGGCACTGTCGCGGGCGAAGATCCATCTGAAAAAGAGGATGGAAGAAGGGGAGGACTGATCATGAGCAGATTGACAAATAAGGAATTAAAGGAAGCCTGCCTGAAAAGACGGGATCGGGAGATCCGGGAATGGATGCAGGAAGACGTTGATTCACTTTCAAATAAAGAAAGTAGCAGACCCGTGAAATCCAGGCATATCGGACGGTGGGTGGCGACTGCGGCAGCCTTGATCCTGACGGTGCTGGCCGGCTGGCTTTTTCTGGATCCTGCGGCTTACGCCAGGGCAGAGAGCTGGGTACAGGAAAAGATCAGAATTGTATCAAGCAATAAAGACGCTGTCTTTCCGTCATATCATCTGGGCTGGAAACCGGAACGCTTTCAGCATTTGTTCTACCAGCTTGATGAGGAATACTACTATCAGGAAGAATATGACAACGATCATATAGAAGCAATTTCCATGGACGAGTGGGAGCAGTTGTACGGCAAAGATCCGGAACGCGCGGAAAGAGTGACGCCGGGGCCGGGAAAAATATGGGCCATAGGGAAAGAAGAAAGACGTCAGCGTTTTGCCTGGGCGTATGAGAAGTTTTCGGAAAGGGGAGAAATCACGGTATCCTCCCGGCTTTACGAAGAAAGCGGAGAATGGGGAGAGGATCTGGAAAGTGACAGCTGGGTCAGCGGAGACTGGCATGTCTATTATAACAAGACACGAAGCTACGGCGTTGAGACAAATGAACAGGGAGAATCCGTCAAGATCCCGGATGAAATTATTTACTGTACCCTCATTGACGAAAAACGGGACGTGATCTTTTATCTGGCGGGAAATATCACCAAGGAAGAGGCGATGAAGATCATCGAAAACATTGTGATAGACAAAAAAGAATGACATAGAAATAATACTGTTATCGAATAAGGATTACGGGGAGCGGAGGACAGATCGTCCTCCGTTTTCACACATTCCTCACAAAAAAATGTCTCAAAAACACGAAAAAACGGTTGACAGAAGGGCGGCGGGGTGGTATCTTATGCATAGATGTTAGCACTCGCAGCAATTGAGTGCTAACGGAAGAGGAAGAGCTTATGGAACTTGACTCGAGAAAAAAAGCGATCCTGTATGCCATCATCGAGAACTACCAGGAGACAGGCGAACCGGTCGGCTCCCGGACCATCTCCAAGCTGGAGCACTTCAAGTTCTCGCCGGCGACCATCCGCAACGAGATGGCGGACCTGGAAGAGATGGGGCTGATCGTACAGCCGCATACCTCGGCAGGCCGCATCCCGACGGATAAGGGCTACCGCCTCTATGTGGACAAGATGCTGGAGGAGCAGAAGGAAGCGAAGAAAGATATTCCCGCCCTGCCGATGGCGGATCTCCTGAGCAAGCGGATCGACCGGGTGGAGGAACTGCTGGTGAAGATGGCCCAGATCCTGGCCTCGAACACCAACTACACCACCATGGTGACAGGCCCGCACTACCGCAAGACCAAGCTGAAATTCCTGCAGCTTTCCAGCATGGTGGACGGCAAGATCCTGGCGGTGGTGGTCCTCGAAGGCAATATGGTCAAGAACCATATCCTGGACGTCGGCGAGACGCTGGACCCGCAGGAGCTCCTGAACCTGAACTTCCTGCTGAACAACCGCCTGAACGGCCTGAGCATGGAGGAGATCAACCTGGGGCTGATCAGCTCCATGAAGGAGGAAGCCGGCGCTCACTCGCAGGTCGTGCTGCAGATTCTGGACGCGGTGGCGGAGACTTTCGCGCAGGAGGAGACCTACCCGATCTACACCAGCGGCGCGCCGAACATCTTCCGTTATCCGGAACTGACGGGCGGCGACCGCGCCAGCGAGCTGATCAGCACGCTGGAGGAAAAGAAGGAACTCGGCTCGGCCATCGGCCAGCTTTCCAAGGGCGGGAGCCAGCAGGACATCCAGGTCTTTATCGGAGACGAGGTCCCGGTGGATTCCATGAAGGACTGCAGCGTCGTGACCGCGACCTACTCGCTGGGCGAAGGCGTGCAGGGCAAGATCGGCATCATCGGGCCGAAACGGATGAACTACCAGAAGGTGGTGGACACATTAAAAGATACCATGAACCAGCTGGATCAGGTATTTGCGAAACCGGAGGAATAGAACTTTGGAAGAGAAGGATAAAGTAAAAGCGGAAGCGGAAGAGGCCGCGGAAGCGGAAGCGGCGGAAACGGAAGTCCCGGAAGAAGCCGAAGCGGCGGAAGCGGAAGAAAGCGCGGAAGCAGAGGAAGCAAAAAAGGAAGAGAAGCCGTCGGGCAAGCCCGAGAAGGAAAAGAAAAAGTTTTTCGGGAAGAACGACAAGGCGGAAAAGGCGCTGGAAAAGGCCGAAAAGTCCTTAAAGGAAGCCGAGTCCAAGCTCGCGGAGGCTTCGGACAGGATCCAGCGGCAGATGGCGGAGTTCGACAACTTCCGCAAGCGGACCGAGAAGGAAAAAGCAGCTTCCTTCGATATGGGCGCCAGGAACGTCGTGGAAAAGCTGCTGCCGGTGGTGGACAGCTTTGAGCGGGGCCTGGGCGGCCTGGACGAGGGAAAAAAGGCGGAGCCCTTCGCAGCCGGTATGGACCTGGTCTACAAGCAGTTAAAGAAAATGCTGGACGACCTGGGCGTCGAGGCGATCGAAGCCGTGGGCAAGCCCTTCAACCCGGATCTGCACAACGCGGTGATGCACGTGGAGGACGAGGATCAGCCGGAGAGCACGGTGGTGGAGGAATTCCAGAAGGGTTACACCTACCGCGGCGCCGTGATCCGCTACAGCATGGTAAAAGTGGCAAACTGACAGTTTCAGGCTTTAAGCCTGCTGAAAATAAAACATATCAAGCGAATTGAGGAGGATAGAAAACAATGAGTAAGATTATCGGTATCGATTTAGGTACGACCAATTCCTGCGTGGCCGTGATGGAAGGCGGCAAGCCCGTCGTCATCGCGAACACCGAGGGCGTCCGGACCACCCCGAGCGTGGTGGCCTTCACCAAGACCGGCGAGCGCTTAGTCGGCGAATCCGCCAAGCGCCAGGCCGTCACCAACGCGGACAAGACCATTTCGTCCATCAAGAGAAAGATGGGCAGCGACTACAGAGTACGCATCGACGGCAAGAGCTACACCCCGCAGGAGATCTCCGCGATGATCCTGCAGAAGCTGAAAGCCGATGCGGAAAGCTACCTGGGCGAGAGCGTCAGCGAAGCCGTCATCACCGTCCCCGCCTACTTCAACGACGCGCAGCGCCAGGCGACCAAGGACGCCGGACGCATCGCGGGCCTGGACGTCAAGCGTATCATCAACGAGCCGACCGCGGCCGCGCTGGCCTACGGCCTGGACAATGAAAAAGAGCAGAAGATCATGGTCTACGACCTGGGCGGCGGCACCTTCGACGTCTCCATCATCGAGATCGGCGACGGCATCATCGAAGTGCTTTCCACCAACGGCGACACCCGCCTGGGCGGCGACGACTTCGACAACAAGATCATCGGCTGGATGCTGCAGGAATTCAAGCGCGCCGAAGGCGTGGACCTGTCCGGCGACAAGATGGCCATGCAGCGTCTGAAGGAAGCGGCGGAGAAGGCCAAGAAGGAACTGTCCACCGCGACCACCACCAACATCAACCTGCCATTCATCACCGCGACCAGCGAAGGCCCGAAGCAT
>JAEEGF011220585.1_pt1 | contig 21970 bp, 23 predicted proteins | sample 9134171 | NCBI WGS metagenome assembly JAEEGF01 (sample SAMN16246542, study PRJNA631951) | gut metagenome | biome: gut microbiome; feature: rumen; material: AP-attached | host: Bos | place: Iran: Karaj | collected 2018-10 | reverse complement strand
CTTTTCGGGGCCTTCTGCGAACATGCCGCCCTGCGGCTGGACTTCGGTCATTTCGAAATACTTTTCGTCGATGCCGTAGATGTCGGTGATATACTGGGCGTTGAACTTGACGCCGAGCTGCGTGAGCTTGATGTCGCGATTGAGTCGTGCTTCCTGAAGGTCTTCCGGGAGGATGATGTTCATCCACGGGATTTCCTTTTCGTTTGGCCAGTTGATTTCGTAGATCCAGCGGATGAGCTGGTTGATGCTGGATTCAATCATTGCGGCGTCGTCGAGAGCGAGGTCTGCACGCACGTCGTTGTGGACGGTGGCCATCGCCTGGGTGCCGCCGGAACTTGTCTGTTCGGTGGTGAGCGTTTCGCCAAGCCACGCCTTTGATATCGCCTGGTCTGCCCAGTCTACGATTGCCTTGTGCGGGTTTGCGTTTGCCGCGCCGGCTTCCAGGAGTTCCACGGAGCCGGTCTGCGGAATGACTGCGACTGCATCGCGGACAAGGCCCGCGAGCATTTTCAGAAAGTTCTGCTGTTCCTTTTCGGTGGCCGTCGGCGGCACCTTGCCGATAGCCTTTGGCATTCCGTACTTTTCGACAAAGAGCATCCAGAACTTGAGCCCGCCCTTCTTGAATGCGAGTGGCCAGAAGCAGCGGGAATATACCGCGTTGCCGTATGGGTTTGCCGTGGTGGGTCGGTTGCGGGTGACAAGGAACTTGCGCTCGGGCATTTCACGGCGCGAACCGTCGTTGGTCTGCAAGAGCAGCTTGCTGTCGCTGTCGAACTTGAACCATTCCTGCTTGCGGTCCTTGATTGCGGTGGGGAGTATGAGCGTGCCCAGATCGGTCTGGACTGTGTTCCACACGATTTCGTGTACGGCATATCCGAAGCCGATTGCTTCGAGCATCTGCGATATGACGTTTCGGAGGTCGATGTTCCAGAGGTATTCCTCAACGAACTTTGCCTTCTTCTGGTCGCCCTTGCTTCCGTCGATTGTCCAGGCTCGGCTGGTGATGGATGCAAAGCGCTTGTTTTTCACCGCGTCAAGGTGGGCGTCTATCATTTCGCGATAGACCTTGATGTTGCCGCCGTTGTTCTTGAGGATGGTGTCGGGGTTCGGGAGGTAGTCGAGCCCGGTGACGAACTCCGCCACGTTCCGGGTGGCGACTTCCTTGGCGAGCTGCAAATCGCGCTTGCCCTGGGGTTCGTTCGGGTTATTTTTGGTCTTTTTGCTCATGCAGTCCTCGGTGTATTTCTAATCTCGTTGAATAGCCGTTCAAATTCGTTGAATTTTGATTTTCTAAACTCGGATGACCGTTTACTAGTCCAAAACAAAAACGGGCTAGAAAGGGCCTTTCTGTGCGATTTTTTAGAAGGTGCTGAAATCCACGTTTTTCCCCTTGAACGGATTGGTTGTTTGCACGAATATCGGGCCCGTGTCGCTTGCGTTTTTGGCGTGGTACGCCAAAGCTGCGCCCCAGAAGAAGTCGCCGTGGCCCTGCTCGGTGCTCGCTGCGTCGTAGCGCACGTTCCCGGCGGCGGTGACGATCTTACGGACGGCGTGGATGCTTTCGGCCTGTTCGTCCTCGATGCGGCCTTCGACTCCGGGGAACTTGGGGCATTTCTCGATGACAATCTTTTGGTCTTCGAATGCCTGGAGCAGGTTGATGGCGAGGTCTGCCTTGATTGTGTTCGTGAACAGCACGCCTTCGACCTTGACGGAGCCATACTTTTCCTGGGCGCGTTCGGTGAACTGGTCGCCCACGCCGGTGCGGTCGATGCAGGCACGCACAAGGTTCGGGAGCATCAGGTACTTGTAGAGTTTTTGTTCCAGGAAACTCCACTTTTTGTTCTGGTAGGCTTCGACGGCGCGGCAAACGAGCGTGCCGCCTACATCTTCGAGAACGTAGATGACATAGAGGTGGCGGTGGCGTGCCACGTCGCAACCCAGGTAAAGCGGGCCGGTCGCCTTGTCGAGCCCGAGCACTCCCTGGCGTTCGCAGCTGTGGATGAGCTCGTAGCTGATCATGGCCTTGGATTCGTCCTGCGGGTTGCAGCAGTATTCCTCTTGCCAGATGGCTTCGGTAAGGCACCCTTTGTGCTCTTGCTCCAGCCATTCCTCGCGTTCCTTCTTGGTGAGCTTGCGCCCGCAGATACGGTCGGCGACGCCTTCTTCGACAGCGAGCTGGATGGGCACGGTGTGGACGCTGTAGTCGAGTTCTCCCTTGCGGCACTTGTCGATGAGCTTGTAGAAAAGGCTGTTCACGCCGTTGTGTGTGGAAAGTATTCGGATTGGATAGCCCCACATGGCGGCGGGCTTCGCGGCTGCCCACATCTTCTGGTCGTTTTCGTGGTGGGCGGCTTCGTCCCAGACGATTTTGCCGCCCTTGGAACGGAATGCCTTGGGGTTGCTGGAGAGCACGTAAATCTTGGAGCCGTTGCAGAACTCGATGAGCTTGGATTTGACGCCCTTGTCTTCGTCGGCGAAAACGCAGTCCTCGATGTCTTCGCAGTTGACTTCGGCGAGCGCCTTGGCGATGGCGTTGAGCTTCTGAATCCAGGAGTCGCAATAGTCGATGTATTCGGCGGCAGCCGTCATGTCGGCGGAGCTGAAGAAAACCTTCAGTCCGGGCTGTTCGATACAGTCCTGCACGTCTTCGAAGCTCTGGACCCACGTTCCACCGATACGGCGGGACTTCTCGAAAATCTTGACCTTGCTCTTGTCAAGTAGCCAGCGCTTCTGGTAAGGAAAAAAGAATTCGTCAAGTGCTGCCATTATACGCCCAGGTGTTTCTTGATTTCTTCGAGCGCCTTCTTGGCACGCTCTTCCGGGGAAAGCTCGGACTTGTTTGCCTTGGGTGCCACGGCCTCGTACTTGCGGGCGTGTTCTGCGGTGTCGATGATTCGCTGGAGCGCGGTGTAGCGTTCGGGGGCGATCTTCACTCCGTCGAGTTCGTCCTGCTTGATTTTTCGGGCCATCACTTCGCCCAGGCTGAAGAGTTCGGCGTGGAAGTTCTTTTCGCCGCCGCTGATTTCGGCGCGGGTTTCTTCCCAGCGGTCTTCTGCCTTCCAGTTCTGCAGGGTGCGCGTGGATATGTTGAGTCTGCGGCTGATGTCTGCGAGACTCAGCTGGTGGATGGTGTAAAGCTCTTTCGCCTTTGGTTTGAGTTCCGCCTTGCTCATGGCATTCTCCCGGGTGTTGCGTGGTTCTCGGCGCAGCATGCGCGTATCGCTTCGAGTGCTCGTTTCTGGTCGTCGCTGTATTGCTTCAATACGGCTTCCCATCGCATCTGGTCATTTGCGGCGTTCTTTTCCCACTTGGCGTTTTCATTTGTGTAGAAGATGGCAAGCATTACGGCGAAGACAATGCCCACGCCGAACTGTTTCAATGCCTCTTGCCAGAAAGTTTTATCCATGGAATATACCTCCGTGCAAATGTAGCCGTAAAACACTGACAAAGGGCATGACATTGTCATGCCCTCTTTCGCGGGCAAGCGGGTAAATTTGGAGCCATGAAAGATAAGCATCCGAAGATTCTGAAATCCACCGACCTGCGCGAGCCGTGGGTCGAGGCGTTCAAGACCGGCCCCGTCGTAGATATGGCGGGCAACACTCACGACTTTAGCGAAGCTGACCTCGAAGAACTCAACCAGGGAATCCACGACCAGCTCGCCGCAGGCTACCAGCCGCCGATGGTCAAGGGCCACCCGAAGGTTGCCGATCCGCGTGTCGGCTCCATTGTCGATTCCAAGGTGGAAGACAAGGTGCTGAAGGTGAAGCTCGACGATGTTGACCCGGACTTTGCCGAAGAGGTGAAGAAGGGTGGTTTCAAGTATCTTTCGGCTGCCGTTTACAGCAACTTGAAGAAGGGTTTGCGACATCTGGGCGCTCTCGGTGCGGTCGGCCCTGCCATGAAGGGTATGGCCCCGCTTTGCTTTGGCGAAGGTATGTTCGCCGATTCCGACAAGGGCGTTACAGAGCAGGACGTGAGCGTCTTTGCAGAGCCGTTCGCATGGGACCGCCTGGTGCCGCGATCCGTGTTCGAGTCGCTGGTGTACAAGATTGGCGGCATTGGACGCCTGTTCCGCAGCCAGCGCGAACAGCTCATTGAAAAGGAAGGCATCGAGGCCGCCGACAAAGTTTTCCCGGAATACACCATCAAGGACATCGAAGAAATCGATAGTGTCCTGAAGGATGCGAAGGATTTCCCGCAGCTGCCCAAGCCTGCCGTGGGAAAGCCCGCTGAATCTACAGCTTCTTTCGGTGAACCGAATACCGACGGTTCTGATTCGCTGGAGAACGGGAATCAGAATCCTCAGCCTACAACGCGGCTGAGCGAAGAGAATGCCGCGCTCCGGGCAGAGAACGATACTCTCAGGGCCGAAAAGCTCCAGGCGCAGCGCCTCCGTGCCGGTGCGGCATTCTCTGAGACTTTGGACGCAGCCATTTCCGAAGGTCGCTGCAATCAGGAACTCAAGGACAACCTGATGAAGATTTTCGGTTTCTGCCAGGAAGTGCCCGTCGATGGCGAAGGCTGCTTCGGCGAAGGCGATGAACGCGTGAATGTTGCAAATGTGCTTGCCAAGACGGTTGCCGCGCTCCCGAAGATCGTGGAGTTCGGCGAAGCCCATGGCATGCACGATACGCCGCAGCTTGCGGCTGGTGAAGCTCTTGCCAGGTACAAGGCGGAGCAGGAATCTAAGGGCCGCGTGCTTTCGTTTGCCGAAGCTGCGGAAGAATACGGTCGAATCAAGGTTTAAACAATCAAGGAGAATCCTATGAAGGGCAATGTCCTCAATTTTACGGCGTCTAATGCCGTCCCCGCCTTCCGATTTGTCGCTCTTGGCGCAACCGAAGGTACTGTCGCACTCGCTTCCGCTGACGGCGATGCCGTTGGCGTGAGCTACGAACTGGATGCCGCACAGGATGGTCGCCAGGATGTCCAGCTTGACGGCATTGCCGAAGTGACCGCTGGCGGTGCTTTCGCCGTTGGCGCAAAGCTCAAGGTCGGCGCGAACGGCAAGGCTGTTGCCGCTGCCGCTGGCGATGCCTACGTGGCTATCGCTCTCGATGCCGCAACCGGCGACGGCGACCTGGTGCGTATCAAGCTCGAAAAGGGTGCCGCAACTAACGAAACCACTTTCAAGGCCGAAGAAGCCATCGGCAAGCACCTGTTCGTGAAGGCAGGAACCGACACGAACAAGGTCAAGGTCGGCACGGCTGCTTCTGCTCCGCTCGGCGTAAGCGGCGATTCCGACACCGCAATCGGTGCAAATATCGTCATCCAGACCAGCGGCAACGTGAAGGTGCTCGCTGGCGGCAATGTGGCTGTCGGTAACCTTATCGCCGTCGATTCGAACGGCAAGGCTGTCGCGGCTGGCGCGTCTGCCGAAACTTACGGCGTGGCTCTCACTGCAGGTGCCTCTGGTGACCTCATCACCATCGCATTCGGTTACAGCGGCAAGACTGCCGCGGGTTAAACTTTAACAAGGACAACAACATGAAGAAGATGACCAAAATCCCGCTCATTCTCCTCGCTCTCGTGTGCTCTGTAGCAGCCTTCGCAGGTGCAGACACGCTTACCGCCTGCGGCGTTCCGCAGATTTTCGCCAATCTCTTTGGCTCCGACGGTGGCGCTCTTGCCGCTGGCCTGCTCTTGCCTATTGGCGTGCAGCAGACCGACCTTGTGGCCGCCTACAAGAACGGCAAGATGATTGCCGACCAGGTGATGCCGGTCAAGGTGCTCGACGGCCCGGAACTTGCGTTCAAGTATTACGAACGCACCAAGGGCGATTCGTTTGCCGCGCCTGACACCCATGTGGGCCGCACTTCCGAGCCGAATATCATCCACCTTTCCGGCGAAGAACGGGCTTCTGTTGCCGAAGCCCATGGCTTGCAGACTATTGTTCCGAAGGAAGATATCGACCAGATCAAGAACAAGGAACGCTTTGTCAATACGAACCTTGAATATCTTATGAACCAGGTGTTTCTGGGCAGGGAAAAGCGTGTTGCAGGCATTGTGCAGAATACTTCGAACTATGGAACCGGTCTTTCGCATACTTACGAAGACAACCAGGGTATCGGTGCCGACGGCTTCAATATCGTGGATGTCATTCTTGATTATCTCGAAAAGCCGCTTGCCCGTCCGAATATCCTTGGCATGAACGCCGTCGTGTGGGCAAAGCTCCGCACCGACGCGAACGTACTCCGTGCCATCTACCCGAACTCCAACGGCGCTGGCGTCGCTACCCGCGAACAGATCAAGGCCCTGTTCGAAGTCGATGACATCCTCGTCGGTGAAGCCCGCGTGAACACCACCAAGAATGCCAAGAATCCGCAGCTCGAACGTTGCTGGGGCAACAACATCTGGGCCCATTACTCCGAACCGCTTTCCACGCTCAAGGAAGGCATCGCCTGGGGTATGACCGCACAGGTGGGTGACCGTTACGCAACGATCATCGAAGACGAAAAGATTGGCCTCAAGGGTGGCGAAATCATCAAGGCCGGCTTCTACCAGAAGGAAGTCGTGGTCGCCAAGGATGCAGGCTTCCTCCTGAAGAACGTCATCAAGGCCGCAGGCTAAGGCTTCCATGAACTACTGCACTTACGAGGACATCAAGGGCCATGTGCCCGAGGCGCGTCTGGTAGAGGTCACTGACGACCTTTCTCCGAACGCGACTGGCACGGTCAATGTCGAAATCGTGGAAAAGGCCATCAAGGAAAGTTCCACGCTTATCGACTCTTACGTGAGGAAGCGTTTCCCGCGTCCGTTCCAGAGTGTCCCGGAAGTGCTGCGCATGGTCTGCATTGACCTGAGCATCTACAATCTGTACGAACGCGTGACGGAGCTAAATATCACTGACGGTATGAAACTCCGCTACGATAACGCCATCAAGCTGCTTATCCGCATTGCCGATGGCGAACAGGATATCGGTGTGGATCCTGATGAACCTGTCGTCGAATCTGGCTTTTCCGTCGCTTCGAAGCTGAACGGCGGACCAGCCATGTTTTCGCTTGAATCCATGAGGTTCTGATGAGTACGCCGATTGCCGTTACTAACTGCTATGTGATAGAAAAGGCCATCAAGGAACTGATTAAGGCTGGGAATAACCCGCAGATGGTCTTCAAGGCTGTCGATATACAGAAGGATTTACGGACCATCACCCACCCGAGCTTTACGGTCGCCATCATCAAGGGCGACTTCGAGCCGGAAGGAATGGACAAAATTACGGAGTCCGTCGAGGTGGTGGTGACACTAATCGTGAATAACCTTGCGAACGAGGAACAGCGCAGGATGATGATTCACCCGATGGTGTCCTATGTGGTGCAGAAGCTGCACCATAACGATCTCGGGCTTCAGATGGAGCCCCTAACCGTTAGCGGCTGGAACGATGTGTCCACGGCGGAACATCTTGACCTTGCCCTGACGCTGTTTGAAATCAAGTTTAAGACGCAGTTCACGGTCGTGCCCGAAGCCGCCGAAGAAAACTACAGGGAACTGCTCTCCATCGGCTCTACGTTCAAGAGCGAAACGCCCGAACATGAGGTACTTGCCCAGGGCGAAGTCATTTTCAAAGAGGTAAACAATGAACCTGTCCCCTAATATCCCCGAAACTAAAATCCCGGGGTCCTATACGGCCTACAACTACTATGCAGGCCCGAACGGTCTCCCCGCCAACATTCAGAAGGTGCTCCTTATTGGCGACAAGTCATCTGCGGGCAGCATTGCGGCATTCAGGCCGACGGAAGTTGCTACCGAGCAGGATGCAATAGCTCTCGCGGGTGCGGGATCCGTGCTCATGCAGATGTACAAGGCTGCTAAGAAGGCTTGGAAGTATGCACAGATTTCGTTCCTGTGCTACAATGTGGCTGGCGGTTCTGCTGCCACTTGGGCGTTCACGCTTACTGGAAATGCAACTGCTGCAGGTCAGGTGGGCGTCGAATGCAACGGCGTTCAGATCGTGACCGGCGTCGCAAAGACTGATGCGGCAGCCGATATCGCTACTGCTCTCGCAGCTGAAATCAACAACACCCCAGACGCTCCGTTTACCGCTGAAGCCTCTTCTGGAACAATCACCCTTACTGCAAAGTGCAAGGGTGCGTATGTTTCCACGGCTGCGGGTGGCCTCAACGTGAGTGGGTTCAGTACGGCAACAGGCGTGACAGCCGGTTCTACCACCGCTACGGCTGGCGTAGGGACTGTGAACCTCCAAACCGCTCTTGCATTCGTATTTGCGGAACGCTATCATATCATCGTAAGTCCGGTGAATGACAGAACGAACCTCGGATATCTCAAGGTACATCTTGAAGCTGCTGCCGCACCGCTCGAACAGCGTGGTCAGCGCGCCATCTGCGGCATGGTGGCTACTCCGACTATGGATGGAACTACTCTTGTTTCTGGGGCTGCAACCAATGCCGCAAACGAAGGTAAGTACCATAACTATGAACGCATCCACATCGCGGCAGTAAAAAACAAGCTCAACGCTACCGCATGGGAAATCGCGGCTGGTCTCGGTGCGATTTTTGCCAGCAACTCCAAGCCGAACGTGCCGATGAACAGCGTAGCCATTCCTGGCCTTGCCACCCCGGCTTTGGAAGACAAGTGGAGTGGCGAAGAACAGGATCTGCTGCTCAACGGCGGCGTGATTCCTCTCGTCGAAGAAGATGGCCTGCTCTGCATCGTGCGTGCCGTGACCACTCGTACAAAGAATAGCGGTTCTGAATGGAATAAACTCAACGATACCGGGGTCATCGCTTCGCTTGACTATTTCCGCGAAGCTATTCTTTCTACGCACAAAGTGAAGTTCAAAAACAAGGTTATCCATGCACTCCTTGCGGACGCCATCAACGAAGAAAACAAGAAGGTGGCCGAAGACCTTGAAAAAGAAGAAATCTTGCGTTACATCAAAGAATACGAAGACCAGTTCGTCACGCAGGAATCGACGAACGTACCTGGCCGCATGCTTTGCCAGATTCCGGCCCCTGTCGTGCCTGGCCTGAACCAGATCTATTCCACCATCGACCTTTACCTGTAAGGAGTGAACCATGAGAATTTCTTCTTTTACTCTCGTCAAAGACGGCTCCAGAATCACCGACTTCTCGAAATTCAAGGAAGGTGAAACCGAAGTCGCCACCACCGTAGAAACCTTCTACGGCGAAGACTACATCAAGGTTCCGGCGAAGCATTCCTTCTCGCTTACCTACCTTCCGAAATCCGGTGCAGACCTGGACTGGGTCAAGGAAGAGGCTTCGAACGATAACGGCTGGACCTTCATCATCAACTATGTTGGCGGTAACAAGGTCACCTATACCGGCGTTCACCTGCTCAAGTCCACCCCGAACGAAGTGGACGGCAAGACCGCCAAGGAATCGCAGCTTGACTTCTACGCAGAGGACAAGAAGTAGCCATGACCGCTTTGTCTGACAAAATCAAGGCCGCCCATGATGCCGCCGAAGAGGTCGATGTCGCAGAATCTGCGATTATCGACCAAATCAAGGCGTCGCACGATGTCTTCAAGGATATCGAGTGGCCCGGTGTCCCGGGCGTGAAAGTCCGAATGAGGCTTTTGACGGTCTCCGAAGCCCGCAAGGCGAAAGTCGATAACCAGCAGGAGTTCAACCGTGACGGTATCGAAATCGGCATGCAGAACCTGGCGGACTACCGCGAACAGGAAGCTGTGCACGGTATGTGGCGGGCGTTCTCCGACCCTGCCACGGGAAAGCCGGTGTTCACCAGCGCCGAGCACATGCGAACCCTGTGCACCAACGACGAACTGAAAGCCTTGTGCGATGCCTACAATGCCTTCTCCGACGAGAACGACCCGAACCTGGAAAAGCTCTCGGACGAAGAATTTGAACAGCTCAAGGACATTCTCAAAAAAAAACCGGACCAGATTCGCTCGAAAGTCTTAAGCTTGCCTGTAGCCTGGAAGCTTCTGCGTATTTTGGTTGCCCCGCAAGAGAACTAAACGATGCCCAGTGGCTCCTCATCTTTTCGATGAAGGGCTATTTGGCCAACGATAAAGGATGGCAGAGCATTGGCTGACAATAGCGTTACATTGCGTATCGGCGCGGACCCGACAAGGCTTGAAACCGGCCTTAGACAGTCTTCCGCCTCGATTAACAGCTTTGGCGTCCGTGCCCGTGCAAGCATTGCGCGTATCGGCAGTTCCCTACGGGGGCTTGCAGACCGTATGGTCACGCCTTTCAATTCGTTGGTTCTTGGCGGTGGGCTTGGCATGGCTGTCAAGAACGTGGGCGACCTTTCCGAATCGCTCATGTATTACGGCTTTGCGGCAAAGAAAAGCGACGCGGACACGAAGGTGTTCCGCGAATCGCTGCATAAGACGGCGGTCGAAACAGGGGTTGCCGCCAATGAAATCTTGAACGGTGTTTCAAAGATCGGTGAAATCACGGGTAAATTCGATTTTGCCGAAGAAATGGGCGGAATCCTGGCAAAGACTGCCAAGGCTTCCGGCGCATCTGTGGAAGACCTGGCTAATGTCGCATCTTCCCTGAAAGTGACCATGGGCTTGACCGCCGATGAAGTCGCAAAATTCTTCAATTCACTCATTGTCCAGGGCGACCAGGGTTCCTTTGTCCTGCGCTCTTTTGCAAGCGAAGGCAAGGCTCTTCTTGCTACTACGTCCACTCACGGCATCAAGACTGCGGAACAGTTCGCTAGTTTCGGCGGCTATTTGCAGGTGATGAACTCACAGATCAAGAGCGAAGCGGAACTTACTACGTCCGTCTCGGCTCTTTTCAGCGAGCTCACGGCAAAGGCGAAAGACCTGAATAAAATCGGGGTCCATGTCTTTGACAAGAACAAGGAATTTAACGATTTTGACGCTATTATGCGCCAGCTGATGCAGAAAACGAACGGTGACCTGCAGAAATTGGGAAAACTGTTTGGCGCATCTTCCATCAAGGCGTTGCAGCCCATCATCACCGAATACAAGAATGGGTGGGAAACCTTGGATGCCATTACAAAGAGTGGCCAGGAAGGCATGACCAATACGAAAGTGCTTGATGAGCGCTTCGAAAAGGCGTCCAATTCGTTCAATAGCAATGTGGAAAAGATGAAGAATGTCGCCCTGGAATTTGCCGACACGAACCTTACGGGCCCCGTGGAGCAGCTCACGACCGCGCTTGGCTTCCTTTCCCGCCATCAGGGAATAGTCACGGCGGGCTTCAAGGCCATGGCCGTTGCCGCAATCGCCCTTGGAGCCGTCAAGATTGGAGGCCTCGTGAAGGATGTTGCAGGGCTTGCCAGGGATATCAAGGGTATCTGGAGCAAGAAGGGCGGCGCTGGACCGTCTGCCACCAGTGCGGGCGCTTCTGCGTTGAACGCTTCCGTCCAGAAGGTATTCGTGGTCAACATGCGCGACGGTTTAGGCGGTGGCTCCGACTACATGGACGACGATGTTCCGCCTGTCAAGAATATGGCAAAGCAGACCTCCGTGGCGATGGAAAATACCACAAGAGAGGTGGGCAAGTTCCGCCAGGGACTTTCTACCGCACGTGCGGGGCTGAACAAGCTCGGCAATACTGCCCTGGGGCGCATCGGCCTTACGGCTGCCACCACCTGGGCAATGGACAAGATCTACGACTTTGGCCAGGCGTTCATGGAATGGCGCAATGTCGTTGCCGATGTCGAAGCGAACAGCCGCGCCATGGTGGAACGTAACCAGGAGAATTTCGAAAAACGGTATGGAAGCAAGGCGGCGGTGTATAGCAAGAAGCACGGCGAAACCCTGCTCGAAATCCAGAAGGAAGAAAACAGCTTTTTGCCGTCGCAGAAGAAACTCGACAAGCTCTATGCCGACCTGAACATGTATAACACTCTGATGAAAAACGCCATCAAGAACGGCGACGGGAAAAATGGCGTGTCTGCCCAGGAATACATGGCGAATTTTGTAATCAACATCGATTCTTCCGGGAAAACCGTAGTGGAAACCGACAAGGGCAAGCCGCCCAAGGTCAAGGTCCACAAGAATACACCGGGCTGGGGGGCGTAAATGGCAGAAGCGAAGACCGCAAAGCTGGGCCCGTGGGAACTTAAGCTCGTATCCATCGACGATGACATCTCTCATGCCATCTCGTCCACGACCTACCCCTACAAGAACGGGGCGGACCATGAAGACATGGGCGTCAACCCGGAAACCTTCAAGTTTTCAGGCATTCTCTCGAATAAAGACTACGACAATAACTATCAGTCGCTGCGCAAGTGGTTTTTGTCCATTTTCAAGAAGCCTGTAGAACTCTTTCACCCGGATCACGGGACTATTTACGGCTACCCGAAGACGGCTTCTTTCAGAAATGACCGCCGTCGCCATTTCTGCGAGTTCACCTTCGATTTCGAAGTCGATGAAATCCAGCCCGACATCCAAAGCTACACGGACCCCTACCAGAACAATTTCAAGCAGGCGCAGGCCCTCAACCTGGAAGTACAGGAAAGCGTGGCTCTATCGATGCAACAGACTGGCGTTCCCGACATTCCGGGTTCTTCGGACTGGTCGCTTATTGACGCGTGGTCGTCTCTTGGCGATGCCGCACGAAGCTTTGCCAATGCGACAAGCAAGGCGATGGGGCAGCTTCTTGGAGTTCTCGCTACCGTCCAGGCTCCCGTCGATGCGATCAACACTACTATCGATTACTTGGACTCGCTATCTGGAACCTTGACAAAGGCTATCCAGGAATGTTGCGATTCCTTCGTGACTCTTGCCAGAAAGACAGGTCTGAATAATGGCAAATCCAGGGCTTCTACGGCCACTTTGGTGAGTAGCGCGTCTTCTATGCTGGCATCCCTTTATGACGCCCCTGCAAGCGTCCGTTCGGCTTTTGCGACCCTTGCGGCGGCAACAGTCGCGACAGAGACTGCCAAGCAGATTTCCGATGACGAGAAAAAGATGGGCGAATCCTTCGCCGCAGAACGGATTGTCATGGACGATGCCGAAGGCCGTGAACTGGCAGAGGAAAGCGAAGTCTACCTTGTTACGCCTGCCGATTTGGAAGATACCCTAGCCCTGGCAAGGGAGTTCATTCAGCAAGTCCTTCCGCAGGCTGTAAGCCCTTACAGGCTCAAGAACATGGCCGCGATGCTATCCGATGCGGTACTTCGCATAAAGCTGGAATACATGACCACAAAGACGGTCGATGTGTCCCACGAAACTCCGCTTCACAAGATTGCCCTGGAAAACGGCTTGAACTACAAGGCCGCTGAACGTCTTTGCGCATTGAACAATGTCAAGAATCCCACTTTCATGCAAGGCAAGGTGATGGTCTATGGAGAATGATGAAGTCATCTTGCTTGTGGAAAAAGCGCGTGCTGACAGGTTCGTGAGCTACACGATCGATACCGACCTGTATTCACCGGAAGGCTCGTTCCAGTTCGAAAGTGATTCTAAGTATGAAGTGAACAAGGGCGATTCCTGCGAAATTTTCGTTAATCGCAAATGCGTGATGAAGGGTCTTGTCGATTCTGTGCGTCGTTCGCTGTCTCGCAGCGGGCCAAAGCTGGAAATCGAGGGCCGTTCCGTCGCGTCCGTCCTGGCAGACTCCAGCGTGACAAACTTCGGAACTTTGCCGACTACCTTGCCCGCACTGGCTGAAAAGCTGGTGCGCGACCTTCCGTTTATCTCCAGGAAGGATTTTGTTTTCAAATCGGGCTCCGATAAAGTCAAGGTCAAGAGAAAGTTTGTGGAACTTTCTCCGGGCGACAGCGTTTTCGATGTCCTCAAGAAAGCGGCAAATTCGCAGGGTTTCCTGTTCTGGGCGTCTCCCGAAGGCGAACTTGTCTTTGACAAGCCGGTTGAACGCGGCAAGGCTGATTTCAAGATCCACGCCTTTGAAAACGGCGAGGAAATGGACTACATCGAAGGAGCCGTTACCGAGACCCTGAACGGGCAGCATTCTCTCATCAAGGTTATCGGCGAAAGCCAGGATGATGACGACATCAAGTATGTGGCAGCAAAGGTGAAAAACGACGATTTCCCGTTCTACCGTCCGCTTGTCGTGAACTGGAACGAAAACGAGGGCCCTGCAAAGCGCACCGCAGAGCTCCAGCTGGCGACGGAAAAGGCTTCCGCAATCCAGCTCGAATACACTATGCCCGGGCACTCGCAAAACGGTATTCCCTGGACAATCAACGCTTTTTGCGATGTAGAAGACCATTACAACGGCGCTGTGGACTCCTACCTTATCAAGCGCCGCACGTTCACGCTTGACAGGCAGAACGGCAAGCGCACGCGCCTGGAACTCCAGCCGGGAGGCTCCCTATGATGAAATTTTTCACTAGCGTCGTGACAAGCTGCAAGGATATCGCTGGAAAACTCCGCAGTATCAGCGGCAAGGCCAACGGCATACAGTTCGAAGAACGGCAGATGATGCAGCACTTCGGCTTCATCAGCATTCCAAAGTCCGGCGAACGCTGCCTTTTCCTTCAGTTCGGCAATGTTGTCATTGCGGTCGCAAGCGACGGCAAGGACCGCCCCGCCGTAAAGGAGGGCGAAACGGCGCTTTACAGCGACAAGGCCCACTACATCATCCTCAAGGATAACGGCACCATCGCCATCAAGGCCGATGGCGGTGTCGATGTCGATGGCGACCTGCGCGTGAACGGCGAGGTGAGCGACAAGGTGGGCAAGCTCTCCAAGCTGCGCGACAACTACAACCAGCACACCCACATCGGCAACCTCGGCGCACCTACGGCACCGACGGACAAACAGGACACGGGGGCGTAAATGCTTGACCTGGACACTCTCGATTCCGAATTTTCCCGGATTGTCAAGTCTGCCGACGGCAAGACAAGCGTGGCCCCGCAGCTCGCCAAGGCCTACGACGACTACGCCAAGGGCGGCATCATTCTCGGTGCGGACCTTTCGGCTGGCGGTGACAAGTCTCTCCTGGAAAGTGCCTTCTCGGTGCTCGATCCGTCCAGCGGGACGCCTGCCAACATGGCGGCGAAGCTCTGCGCCTACTGGCAGGGCCTTCCTAAGCCCGGAATCCCGTCCCACGGTGGTGTGGCTGTCGTGTCCGTCGTTCCGACCTTCGCTGCTGCCCAGGCGGGCGTTCTGGCTGCCATAATGGCCTGCGTCACCACGAAAGAAGTTCAAAAGCCCTACAAGAAGCTTTTCGGAGACATTGAAACCGTCTTGAAGACCGCCGTCTGCACCGTCACCGAGACCATGCCCACGACCCCGCCGAGCCCGTCACCTTTCCCGGAGACATTACAATGACTACTGACCAGATTAAAGAAGAAGTCCAGCTTTCGCTTACCGTCGCCAAGGGTTCCTTTTACAAGAAGCCTGAATTTGGCCATCGCTTCAAGGAACTTGTCCGGGAAGTGGCGTCCGAAAAGACCAGGAGCAGGGCCGAGACATACGCCGCCGAGGCGTTGCAGTGGATGATTGACTACAAGCACCTTAAAAGCGTCGTATCGACGGCTACCTATGTCGATAGCGACAAGCTCCAGGTGCATGTGGAATGTGTCGCATACAATGGCGACGTGATTGATTTTACCCGTTTCGTGGAGGTTAAACAATGGCCGTAACAGTTGACCAGATCTTTCAGCGCATGGTGACCGACGCAAAGAACATTGACCCGCTGATAAATATCAGCCAGGGCACGGAAACCTATATCCGTTTTGCCACCGCCGCGTCCGCTATTTGGGGCCTGTACAAGCAGATGGACTGGACCCTTGACCAGATTTTCCCGACCACGATGAACCAGGCAAGCCTGGAACAGTGGGCGAACGACCGAGGGCTCGACTACAGCAACCTGACCGCAAGCGAGCTCTTGACGCTCATCCTGTCGTATCTCCGCAACCCGAAGAGTGGCGGCAAGCCAAGCGACTACGAACGCTGGGCGCTCGAAGCGTCTTCTACCGGCAAGGCCGTCGAGCTCGAATCCTCGATGATTTCCGGCAATATGCCCGACCTGAGCGCCGCCAACGCCGTCAAGCCGCACGACCGCGAGAATATCGCCTTTACCTGCGGTTCCAGCGACACCGAAAAGTATGTCGTGATTGACTTGGGCGGTTCCAAGGAAATTTTCGGCATCGGGCTCGGTTTCATTACCAACCGACCGGCTTCTTTCAATGTCTATACGTCCGACGATGGTTCAACCTGGACAAAGCAGGGCAAGGTCGATGCAGCCTACTGGTGGGCCATGGCCACCTTCGAATCCGTTTCTACCCGCTATGTCAAGGTAGAACTCGACGAAATCGAGGCGCTCGAAAGCTGGCAGACTGCATCCCTGAACGCTGTCAAGTGCTTCGGCATCGAGATCTACGAACCGGCTGAATCCGACGAGGCCCCGTCCACATCCCGCTGCCTCAAGAACCACTACGGCGTGGGCACGGTTCTCATGCTCATCGGCCCGAGCACGCTATCGATGCGATGCTGCGAAGCCGTCCGCGTCAAGTGCGAAGACGAAGGCCCCGTCGCACCGCGTGAAATATGGGTCAATGTCCCTGTAGAAACGACACTTTCCCTGCGCGTCACGGTAAGCGGCTTGTCCAATATGGACGAAGACGGCTTCCGGGAAGACGTGACCAAGTATTTTGCCGACCTCAGCGCAGGCGACCTGTTTATCCCCGCCCAGATTGTCGTGTTCGTGCTCAAACACGGCGGTTCCAATGCCGTTGTCGAGGTCTCGAAGAACGGCGGGGCGTACCAGGAACAGACTTCGGCAATCACTTCTGGCGATATTGAACAATTTGTACTTGGCGAACTGGTGGTACAGTAATGAGCGAGAATTTCTTCGACAGTAGGCATTACAGGGCGCTCTCGCGGCTGCACACGCTCCAGATGGACCTGGAAGAGTATGCGGTGTGCAAGGAACTCGACCGTGCCCTGGAAAGCGCAGACGGCGTTTACCGCGAAATCTTCCCCAGTTCGGCCACCGCGTCGCTCGAAAAGTGGGAAAACCTCTACGAATTAGGCCATTCCGGCACCATTGAAGCCCGCAGGGCGGCGCTCCTGGAAGCCATCAACCGCGATTCGGGCATTGCCGAACGCCATTACAAGGCGCTTGCCGCGTCGATGGGCTTTGAAATCGACATCGTGAAGCCGCCGAGGATGTTCAGGGTAGGCGTTTCCCGAATTGGATTTCCTGTATATGACCCGGACGAACAGTACACCTGGACCGTGACCAGCGACCACCCGCAGCACGGCATTTACCGTATCGTGGACCTGCTCGAAGCCGAGAAAATCCCGTTCACGCAGATCCGCTGGCAGCTCTCTAAAGAAAAATTCCTTGAACTTGAGGACGGCAAGCTCCTGAAGCTCGAAAGCGACAAATTCCTTATCCTGGAGGACGAAAATGAATAAGAAAACATGGAAATCGGGTGATATATTGTCCCCAGAACTGATTGAAGCGTTAATGAACCTGTCGTTCTTGAAGAACGAAGATGAGGTTGGGCACTTACCTTTGCCGCCGAACTACGCCACAAAGGTTCAGGTTTTCCAGACTGAAAACGGTGCGGTGGACCTGTCTACCGCTTCGAGCGGCTTTGCAGTCGTGGAACATTACGGCTCGCCGACTTCGGTGCAGCCGGTCACGATTACTATCAACGGCATCGGCAATGACGGTGCCAGGACGATTCTCCTGGTCACCCGTGGAACGGACTATCCCGTGACGGTATCTTTACCCCAGACATACAATACTCGTAAGGAAATATCTATCAAGGGCGGTTCAAGCGTCCTCTTGACGGAGTTCCCGTATGGCGGGGCTCTTGTATGGAAGTATTACGAGCTCGAAACGAACCCGGTCGCCATGACCGATACGGGCTGGAAGAGCTTTACGCCCGGCGGCATATCTACCGATTTCGTGAAATTCGCCACGCTTACGGTCCCCAAGGGCTACAGCGCAATCGTGATGGTCAAGGGAACCGGCACGTCCACCTATCCGGTGACATCGGGCTACAGTGGCATTGTTAAAGAATATACTTTCCAGGCGATAGACGCCAACAATAACGAAGAACAGTGCGAAATGTCTATTCTCAAAGTCAACAAAAATGGGCGCTTTTTGCCTGGAGAAACGCAAGAATATGATGCCAGAGCCGACAAGTTCAGCGGATATCTTGTGATTCCGCCCTTGAGCACTCCCGCACAGCGCAGCGTCGATCTGAAACTTAAAACCAATCAAGGGGCGATGAGTATCACGGCGTCCTTCAGGGCGCTGCTCTACAAGGCGAACCTTGACACGACTTTACTTGCATAAGAGGTGACTATGGCTAACAGTAACGAAGCATTCGAAGGCGAAAAGACCGGGCAACTTTCCCAGGTGACCCTTGCCGCCGCCCGCGAAAACCACTACGAAGGTGTTTTCAGCATTTCGGGGAGCTCCAAGCGTCTCGACTCGGCTGAAATCGCCGGAACAGCTGACATCGAAGATGAATATAATGAAAACGGCGCATACGCCGCGGGCGCCTTGAGGTATCATTCCGGGGTGCTTTACCGTGCCAAGAATGATATCGGCTCCGAGAATACCCCCGCCGGTCCGTGGGACTCCACCAAGTGGGAAGTGGCCAAAATCGGGCGAATTATGGCCAGCAAGGACGATGTGACCGCCGCCCTTGGCAATATCGAAACCCTCTTGGCGGCTATTTAAGGAGGCTTTAAATGAGCGTTGCAAGTGAAATTACGCGCCTGAACGGCGCGAAAGCCGATATTATCCAGGCCATCACCGACAAGGGCGTCACCGTGCCGTCTTCGGCGAAACTCGACGACATGGCACTGCTCATCGCATCCATAACCGGCGGCGGTGGTGGATCTGTTGGCGGAATAACGACCAAGATGATCGATTCCGAGGTTGGCATCAAGATCGTGGACGAAAATGGCTATATCGGGGCTTCTATCACGAATTACTTCCCGCATGCAGGCAATACATACTACAACAATTTCGCCATCGTTCTTGAAGGAGTTGACTTTTCCCAGGAAGGGCTTGGACAAGTCCGATTCATAACTCCAGGGACATCTGACATTGGCGGTCGAACGTACCGTACGGTCAATATTGGAGGTGTGACCTGGCTGGCGGAGAACCTGGATTTCAAGTTCAGCGGTGTTGATATTGGTCCGTCGGGTTCTCCGTCGTCTCCGTCGGCCTGGTATTATAACAATGACGAAGCTACTTACGGCATAGATGGTACTAGAAAGTGTGGGCTGCTCTACAACTGGCATGCTGTCAAGCATCTTAACGACCACAGGCCTACTCTATGCCCCGGTTGGCACGTGCCGACGACTTCTGAGTGGGACGCCTTAGCAACGGCTGTTGGTGGCACCTCGACGGCAGGCACTAAACTGAAGGCTTCCGGTGTAAGCTGGGCGAGCTCCTGGGGTGGCACCGATGACTACGGCTTTGCGGCTTTTCCCGCTGGTTACCGGAACTCGGGCTCCTTCTACGATTTAGGCAGCTACGCGTACTTCTGGACGGCCTATGAGAGCTCGTCTACATTCGCCTACGACCGTTTCTTCGATACGGGCGCATCGATGAGTTCGGACAGCAGCAATAAGACAGACGCCTACTCTGTTCGTCTCGTCAAGGATTCCTAAGTGAGCCTAGGCCCTTTTGGGCCTAGAGCGAACGGGACCGGAGCGCCGCAAGGCGCACGGTCCTGAATTTAATTAAATTTGCCCCCCGGCTAAGCATCCAGAAGCAAGGCTGCTTCGCAGCCTTGCGAATTTTTTTATGAATACAGAAGACATCATAAAGTTTGAAAATAACGCCGGAAACGAACTCCATCTGTTTCGTGACAGGCTGTTCTGGCAGGCCTGGGAACGTTCTGCGTTCCTTTTTTCAAAAATCTTTAGAAAATACCAGGTTCATCACAGATTCGTCCAAAAGGTCGCGCAGGACCTGGTGTGGCTCGGTTTCCCAAAGACCGTGCTCAAAGATGTCCAGATGACGGCGAAGCAGAAGGCCTTTTCTTATGAAGTATTGGACGATTCTCATATCGTAATAAAGGGAATACCAGATATTGACGGCTTCCAGGAATGGAAATCTGGCATATTGTCTTCGCCTACGGCAGACAAGAAAAAGCCTGTCACAAAAGAAGCAAAAGACTCATCAAAGAAAGATGTGAAAACCGCTGAATTTTTGCTTTATAGGCTGGTTTTTGACTTTATCATTTATTCTTCAAAACTTGTCCCTAAAATCGACAGAGACTATAAATTCACCATCGGGGAACGGATAGTCAATGAGTTGGTAAACGTGGGAGAGCACATTTTTCTTTATATTAACCATAGAACGGCCATTGATTCGACCAGTGTGATAGATTCTTTATATCGAATACGGTTTGATTTTCGTCTTTTAAATGAACTTAAACAAGTAAGCATCGACCAATGGATGTTTGTAAACACTAAAATCGAGGAAATTTTGAAAACGATAATGCCAGAATCCATGAGTTCACGGACGCATGGAGCGAGCAAAGAGGAATCCAGTATTCTGCCCTCATCACCGGGTCTTCCTGGTGACGGGTTTACACCGCTTATAAGATCCAATGAAAGCCTCTTTTAAGCCTTATTAAATGAATACTTAGTCGTATGGGCTTTGCGGCTCTTCCCGCTGGTAACCGGAACTCGGGCTCCTTCAACAATGTAGGCAGCAACGCGAACTTCTGGACGGCCACTGAGAACTCGTCTTCCAACGCCTACAACCGTAACTTCGATACGGGCGCATCAATGAACTCGAACAACAACAATAAGACTAACAACGCCTTTTCTGTTCGTCTCGTCAAGGACTCCTCGGAGGGCACCCTATCGGTGCCCTCTCTTTATCGTTTACTGTATAAATCATATCGTTTAGCCCGCAAAAACAAGCGGAATACCAGAAGCCAGCTGAAATTCGAACTAGACCTAGAATCCAACCTATTAAGGCTTGCCCAGGAGCTCTATTCAAGAACTTACGAATTATCCCCGTCTGTATGCTTTATTAACGAATTACCCGTAAAAAGAGAGGTCGTTGCGGCTGATTTCCGCGACCGTGTAGTGCATCATTTGCTCTGCTCCTGGCTATTCCCTATCTTTGAAAGGCAGTTCATTTTTGACTCATACAGTTGCCGCAAGGGTAAAGGAACCCTTTTTGGCATAAATCGTGCCCGTGGATTCTTGCGGGCGGCCAGCAACGACTTTCACAGAGATTGCTGGGCCCTCAAGCTTGATGTAAAAGGCTTCTTTATGAATATCAACAAAGACCTGCTTTACGGGTTTATTATGGATGGCCTTGAACGAGCCAAATGGAGCGGCGTCCCTGATATCGACCTTTGCAAGTATCTTATCAAGAAGATTGTCTATGCGAAGCCGCTAGATACAGCCATATTCCGTAGCCCACCCGAAGCCTGGGACGACCTTCCACACGACAAATCGATGAAATATGCAGGCGACGAAAGAGGTCTACCTATAGGCAATCTTACTTCGCAGCTGTTCGGCAATATCTACATGAATAAACTGGACCATTTCGTCAAAAGAGAGCTAAAAATACGCTATTATGGCCGATACGTTGACGATATGGTCCTGGTCTCAGATGACAAAGAACGGCTGGTCGATGCCATTGACCGTATTCGAAAATTCTTGAAAAAAGAGCTTCTTTTGACCCTTCACCCGCATAAAATACAACTACAGCCCGCCGCTTTCGGTTTTGACTTCCTTGGCGTCCATATATTGCCCTATAGGGTATATCCTGGCACCAGGGTGCTTAAAAACTGCAAAAAGGCCGTTGTCAATCCAGACAACGACCAGGATAAACAGGAGTCAAGAATCAATAGTTACGAAGGCATGTTTAAGCACTTGAATGGGACCAGTAAAATTCGTAAATTTATAGCCGATTCAAGGAAACCTCAATAACCGTTCAATCGGTTTTGTAATTCAATTAAATTTTGTCTCACGAAAAGCGGTTAGCGTTCTCACGACAACCGCGCCGTTATAGCCGGGGGTCACATTCGCGCCGGTCACCTTCTTGAGGCGCGCAACACCCGAGAGGCC
>JAEEGF012481642.1_pt1 | contig 21979 bp, 17 predicted proteins | sample 9134171 | NCBI WGS metagenome assembly JAEEGF01 (sample SAMN16246542, study PRJNA631951) | gut metagenome | biome: gut microbiome; feature: rumen; material: AP-attached | host: Bos | place: Iran: Karaj | collected 2018-10 | reverse complement strand
TTCGCCGTCATAGGAGGGCGCTGTGCCCGCCTCGACTCCGGCGTCCGTTTCAAGAACTGCGGTGCCGTCATCGTTCATCCATGTTACGGTGAAGGTATTCTGTTTCCACTGGGCATAGAGCGTGGTATCTGCGGAAAGCGTGATCTGATCGCCGGCAGAGTACGAAGTGCCCGTGCCGTCCGCCTTGGTGTTCCATCCGTCGAATATGCTGCCGGTCGGTGCCGTGAAGCCGTTTGCCGCAACGGTGAACTGAGTGCCGGAAAGCCCGCTTGACGAAGCCATCTCGCCGGAACCGCCGTTCGCGTCATAAGACAGCGTAACGGGTCGGGCGGTGGTCCACACGTTTACTCCGTTGCCGTTGATCATGCCGTACCACGTGGTCTTAGTAAGCGAATTATAATCGGTCTGACCGTCATCGACGGCTGCATCAAAATTCGTAATGCCCTTTATGGGAATGTAAGCAACGGTTACGCTTGCAGCGTTTTGATTATCTGACTGCGTCCACTCTTTTATGGTGCCGTTGGAAAGCGTCCCGGTGATATTGATCGTACCCGTTCCGGTAAGATAATTGTAGCCGTTGCTGTATGATGTATCCCCGGTAAGCTGGTTCGTTACATACAAACCGCCGGCAACGTTCATCGTTCCGTCGACGTTCAGCTTTGCGCTTCCGACGTTTGCGGCTGTATTTGAAGCATAGCTCAAGCCGGACAGCCTGGTGAACGCCGTCGGATAAGCTGCAGCGGAATAACCGGTGAGCGCCTTGAACCCGTAATCATTTGCGCGGTAAAGCACAAGCCTTTTGCCGCTTGCGATATTGACGGTGCCGCCTTCCTTGACGTCTACAAGCGCGCCGGGAAGAAGCTTTGTATTGTAGTTCAGCGTCAGGCTGCCGCCATTCATGATCTCAATGGCATAGCAGTAGTTGATAGGCAGGTCGTAATTCGATGTGTCTATTGTTTCCGAAAAGCCCGAAGCGCTGACGGTAATAGCGAACTTTCCGGACTGGATATCGCTTCCGGACTCCGCGCGGAATATGGTTTTATTATTATATGGACTCGCCGAGCTGAACGATTTGGTCAGGCTGCCGCTGCTGATATTGAAAAGCGCGTTGCTGCTGCCAATAGCGGTAACGCTTCCGCTGCTCTTAATACCGCTGATCGAAATACAGTAGCATGCCGTCAGTGTTGCGCCTTTAACGTATGTGGTGGTCACCTCATTCGTTTTTAAGAAGAAGCAGTTGAACGGGAACGCGCCGTTACTTCCGGTAACGGTAGGCAGTACGTATACCGAGCGCATATCGCGGATTTCCATAAGCTCATACACGGTGCCGCCGGACGCGACGTTGACCTTGCCGGGGCCGGTGATCATGCCGTATGCACAAAGCTTTCCGCCGGAAGCAACGTTCACCGTGCCGTTTATTATCAGCTGACCGACGCCGCCGGTCGCTCGTCCGTTGACGCCGTCGTTGGTACCCTGTACGCCGCTTGCAACAAGGCTGCCCTGCACCGTGACTGTTCCGTTGATGGTTGCCTTTGCGAAGATACTGGCTGCAGTACTCTCCGCAAGTCTTTGAAGCTCCGCAGTTGCGGGATCGTCCCAGCTGCGCTGCACGGAAAGCGTTTTACCGTTCGGTATAGTGAAGTCCCCGTTCAGCACGATATTGCCCAAAAGCACGACCACGCTGTTTGCGCTGAAAGCTTCATTTAGGGTCTTATAATATGCCGTTGCTGCTGAGTTTCTGGCAATGTACTGATCCGCCGCATTCACGGTCGTACCGGAAGGCGTTTTGTAGGAGTAGGAGGCATTGGAATACCCATTGCTGCCCATGGTGACCGTAACAGCCGGAATATAAAGCGCGTACGCAGTCGTATCGGCGTTCAAGGCGAAATCATAGTTTTTTTGGAATATTTCCTGTCCGTCGATCTTCCACCCGATATGGAAATATCCGCTGGGTACTGTAGTAACAGACAGAGCTACCGAAGTCCCGCCCAGCGCATCTGTAAGCGCGGCAACGGTTCCGCCGGACGGTATGGTGACGGCAGTACCGTTTACGGTGATCTTGCCGCCGCCTATTAAATTCCCCGCGCAGTCGCAGTTGCCGATCGTCAGAGAATAGTTCTCGGCAACGGGAGTTATCTCAAAATTTGTAACGCCTGCAGTATAGGTGTAGTTCGTGGTGTCTACATCAGCGCTGCTCTGATTGTTGAAGAATCCATAGAAGTATACGTATAAGTATTGTCCTGCCTGGATCGATTCGGATACGCTTCCTGTCGCGCTGACGTTTGTTGAAAGATCGGTTTTTTTAGTATTGGAGCGTACCGTGCCGGCCTTGATCTGGGCGATCGTCGGAGCAGAAGAAGTCGTCTTTAACGTGTAGACCCCTTCCATGATATTGCCCTGTCCGGCCGAAGCGCTGATGGTCAGGTTCGAAGAAAAGTTAAATGTTATGTTGACGTCCGCCAGGGCCTGGATCTTGATCACCTTCGAGTTCACTTTGGCGCAAAGCGCTCCGTTCTCTCCGCACGCCTTATAGTCGCTCACAGCAGTGCTTGAAAGACTGCCTGTTACGCCGGTATTGCTGCTGTTTGTTCCCCACGAGAGATCGTCCGTCGGAGTGATGACATAGGAATTGGATGTGTCGCCATTTCTACTCGTGTGGTATGAAAAATCATTCCCGGGCGCCGTAGTATAACCGCTGGTTCCTGTTGAACGCGTGGTATACCCCGACGGAACGAAGGTTGATACGATATCGACATAAGATGCTGCATCCCCGCCCGTCGTAACGGTGGCAACGCTCTGCAGAGGATCGTCAGCAGAATCGACAACTATATTCGCGCTTATCCCCTCTGTTTGGGCAGGGGCTTCAACCTGTTCCTCGGCATGGGCTTCGGGGATAAAGCCGAGGATCAACACAAAGGAAATAATTAAAGCAATAAACCGTTCGCAAATCTTTACTATCATAACCTGTACCGCCTTTTTGTTTTCAAAAAAATAATTATAAAGCCGATCGTTCAACGTATCTGTTCTATTTACCGCTGTTCCCGCTTTTTTTGCCCTTCCAATGTTTTAGCGTAACATATACGGACAAGCCTGCCGCGATACTGATCAACGACCAAAGGTGCGACCAGTCGATCGTCTTTCCGTACGATGACTCCCTGAAAAACTCAAGAATAAATCGAAGACTTCCGTAGGACAGCAAATACAGCGGGTATACTTCGCCGTGCGTTTTGCCCTTGACCACCTTGGGAATGAAATACGCCATGAATGCGATATAATAGACTATCTCTATCTCTCTCGTTGGCCAGCAAAGCGCGGAGCCTTCTGAGATCAGCCGTCCCTTGCAGCAGCCTGCAAAAAGGCAGTTGATCCGGGCGAGAAGCAGCGTGGCTATCAAACATATTGAAAAGATATCAAATACATCCGAAAGCGGACGTTTGAATATCTTTGCTCCGATAAAATACCCTATCGGCATAAAGAATACGGCGCCATATAAGCTCATCGCTTCCGGATGTCCTTCGATCGCGGCGAAAATCCGGACGCAAAACACGCCATAAACCACATGAAGAACCGAGATCAGTAAAACTACCCATGCTTTGGCTTTTAAGCGTTTGCGAAGCTTGAGCAGCCAAATTATCGTAAAGACCCCGGCTAACGACAATAAAAGCAAAAGCCGATTGGCCATCGCCCACATAACAACCTTATCGATCTCTATCACCTCTATCTTTCCGGGCTTCCTGATTATTTACAGTCAAATACGCGAGCTGTCAGTCATTATCGCAAGGATCGGCAGCGCCGGGTCCTTTTTTATCACAATGCCGAACGCCTTAAAAGGCGTTCAGCAACGGGGATTTTTAGAATTAAAACCTGCCGGGGGTTTTCACCCGGCAGGTATTTATATCAGTTTTTGCTTATTGTACCGTCCGAATTTACGGTGCAGCCCCACTCGGTCGTGACTGCGCCGCCGGCGGCCTGTATGGTCTGGGTAACGACGGTGACGGAGAGGGTACAGCCCTCGGGCGCCTCGCCTATCGCGCTGAAGAGCTTGACGAGGTCGGAAGCTGTTTCGCCCTCCGCAACGGGATCAGTGTAATAATAGAATCCATCAGAATCGCAGCAGAACCATTTACCGTCGGTATTGAATCTGTAATCGACGCCCTCAACGACCTTCTTTGCGTACACGACGCCGTCCGCCATCTTCCAGTTGACGACGACAGTCGCGCGGACGTATACGGGGTAATCCTCGTTGCCGGGTTTTACGTCGACGGTACCGTCGTTCTCATGAACGACCTCCGCCGCGTTTTGCTTTGCGGGCGTATACGTACCGGTTGTGCCTTTACCTACATAATCTTTATTGAATGCGGATGCAGGGGTGCTTCCGTCCGTTTGCTTTAACATGTACGGATAGAAATCAAGCTTGGCTTCACCTTCGGCGACGGTGACTTTTTTATCGGACAGGATATAGATCCTATCGTTAGAATTCAGATTTGTCAAAACCTCATTATATGCGTAAATATCTCCGCCATTTTTGCCGGTCTTTCCTTCAAGCTTTGTCCACTTTGACTCGTCAACGGTAAACTCGATATTGCCGGACTTTACGATCTCTACATAAAGATACGCGGGGATCACGGTCTTTCCTTCAATTTTAACAAACGGATCCCTGGGCAGTTCGACCCCGGGCATGACGATGAAGGAGTTGGAATCGACGGGTTCTCCTTCGGTCTTAAGCAGGTATGATCCGTCGGTTTTCCGCTCCGCAAGCGGTTCTTTAATATAAATATCGGAGGCGAGACCCGCGTCGATTATCAGCTTTCCCGGAATGCTTATATCCTTCCTGTATTTTGCGGAAATGCCGAAGCCCGCGCTTATCGCGGCGACGAGCAGCAGCGCCAACGCCGCGTAGAGGATCGCCCTCTTTTTCTTGAAAAATTCCTTGACTTTATTCATGGGATGCCTCCTCAGTTGACCTGTTCGAAGGAAACGCTGACGTCGAAGTCATACTCGCCGCCGGCTGCGGGATTGATGATCTCTATAACAAGGGGGACGTCGATCGGCATATGCTTGGGAGGAATGACGCCGACGTTCGTCCATGTGAAGGTAGTGGTAGTACCGTCCGAGCTAGACGTGCCGGCGTTTTCATTCAGCTTCGGGGCAACGATACCACTCACGTCTTTATTAAATGTCAGTACGACGGTATATCTGACCGCGGTCTCGGAATTATTGCTGAGTGTGATGGTATAATTCCTGACATTCGTGTCTTCCGTTACGCCGCTCATGACCGCATCTACGTTAAACGACGCGACACGGGCAAGATCTGCCCCCGCGCTCTTTGAAACGAACTTTGCGAACATTCCCGAGGCTAAACAGCTCGTTGCGATCGCAAGGCAGACGATGAGCACTGCAACATCAACAAAGATCCCCTTGGATGCTTTCTTGTGTTTCATAGATATACCTCCCTGACTGGATAACGCGGGTCTTCCCGCTTAAAGGCCGTTACCGACCGGACTGTTCTTTTTCGGCGTCAGCCGTTTCGCCGAGTTTTTGGCGGAGCTCGGCGATCTCCTCTTCCATTGCGGTGCGGGGATCCGAAGCCTCTGCGCCGATCTTTTCGCGCAGCTCGGCGATCTCCTTTTCGATCTCCGTCTTTTTCGATTCCTCCGTCTTCTCCTCTTCCCTTGTGCGGATGGAGAGAAGCAGCAGTATGAACAGGACGATGAGTATCATTATCATCCCGGGCACGGTCTTGATGAAGCGCATGACCGCGCCGACAAACGGGACGGCGAAGAGCACTTTGCCCTTGATCCTTGAGACGACGATCGGATCGTCCGGGGCGTTATTGGCGTCCCCCTGGGTGATCACGGTACCGGAACCGTCGTCCGCTTCGATGACGCGGTGTACGACGGGAGTTCCGCCCGTCTGATACACCACTATGTCTCCGACTTTGAAATTTTTTGCCTTGACGGCGAATATCAGGTCGTTGACGTGATACGTCGGCTCCATACTGCCGGAGAGGATCACCCCGACGCCGAAGCCCAAAGGCATGGGGAGCGTTTCGTTCCTTACCGCCTTTACGACAAGGCTGTAGACGCAGCAGTACACCACGAGGACCGCCAATATGAGGGCAATTATCCTGCCGGCGTTCATCTTAACCTTTTTGGGTGTTTTGGTCTCGCTGCCGTCCATTTGAGCCTTGATCCTTACGCTGAATTATTCGGCCGCCTCCGCTGCCTTCTCCTTCTTTTCACGGCGGTTATCCTGTACACGCCTGATGATGGCGAATACGAGCACGACCGCGCTGATCGCTATGAGCACGATGCCCCACTGGATCATGGAGCTGCCGCCGGTATGCGGCGGGGTGGGGGTCTCGCCCTCTACTATAATAAGGAAGCCGATCAGTGCGTCGTCCGCCTCGTCCCACGCGGCCTTGTTGCCGAGATAGGTATCGATGGGATCGGACTCATAAATGCCGGGCTCGATCTCGTCGCCGCGCTCGAAGATCCACCACCAGTCGATGTCGAAATCCTGGATCGCCTTTGGATCGACCGTGCCGGTCACGGCTTTGTCGCCGATAAGATCGTCGACGGTAACGCCCTCGGGCAGCAGGGACTCATAATCGGTCGCGGGAACGGAGCCCTCCGCTTTGAAATCGCCGTAGAGCTCAAGTATGTCGCACTCCTTTATCATCCACGCGAGAGCGATATAGGTGATGGTATCGTCGCTGTCGTTCTTGAGCCTGATGGTGGTGGGCAGCTCCGTACCGGGAGCGAACACGTTATCCTCGTTCTCGGAATTGACGTTCTGATAATAGGTGGAGAAGAAGGAAAGCTCCGCAATACCGTCCTCATGGACGACGGTATTTTCATCCCATGTGAGCTTCTGGTTGGCGAACGTCAGCAGATGCTGGGGGCTCTCCGCCCTGCCCGCATAAGTCAAAAGCACTATCAGAGGAAGCGTTATGACCTCCAGAATGAACAGGACCAGTATGGTGGGCAGGAGCCACCTGTTCGTCCTTTTTGCTTTACTCATAAGCAGATCTCCCTTCTTATCGTTTGCGGCGTGAGCCGCGGAAAACGTTCATTATGAAACGCCTTTCGGCATGGATCAAAGAGTCCGTACTCCGGGCGCTTTGATCCGCGCCGGATGATGAACCCGGCCCGCCCGCCACGAGAGCGGGCCGGGAAATCATTAGATCAGATAACAGCCTGCAGTGCTATTAGTCGATCTGGGTAGCGGTGGCAACGAGGGTAGCGTCGATCACATAGCTCGAGGGAGCGGCGGGAGCGACGAAGCCCTCGATCTGCTGACCAAGCGCAACAGCCGCCCAGTTGCCGAGGAAGGTGTCAGCCTTGTCATAAAGCTCGACGTTCTCCTGCTCGAAAGCCCAATTCCAGGAAAGGGTGAAGGTGTAATCCATTTCCTTGTTGGGATCGAAATCGTAGGAGAGCTTGAAGGTGCCGGCATCCTTATCAGCCTCAAGCTGGAAGTTGCGGCCGCCGGAAACGATCTGACCGAGAGCAGCCTCAACAATGTTGGCATAACCATCATTGCCGGCTACCTTCTGGATGATAGTGATGGCATCAAAGATGGAGCAGCCAGTCCTGGTGAGACCGTAAGACTCAGCCAAAGCAATGTAATTGGCGGGCAGATTGTCATAAAGAGCGGTAGCGACGTCCAGAGTCTGGCCCTTGCCGGTAATAACAAGGTTCCACTTGACGGGAGCGTAGTCCTTATCAAGGGTGAATTTGCCGGTATAGCCGTAGGTGCCGTTATCGGCCTTTACGAGCTGGGTGTAGTCGGTGTATTCACCGGCAGCGAGAACGACGTCCTTGACGTTCTTGCCCTCGAGGGTGTAGCGGGTAGCGACCTCCGGGGTGCCCTTGACGGTGGCAACCAGGTTCTGACCAACCTGAGTGGAGTTCGTGCCGGGAGCTACGACCTGCTCCCCGTTGGAAGCAACAACGGAATACTGGCCTCCCTCACCAAGATATTTCTCATCGGTAGCCGCATACTGAGTTCCGAATGCGTTGCCAGCAACAGTGACAAGAACGCCCCACTTAGCAACACGGGCGTTGTCCTGGCCTTCGGCCTTGGTGACGTACTTAGCGAAGGTGCTGCCTACGAAGCAGGCGGTGATCATGGTGAGAGCCAGCATGAGAGCTGCAACTTTCACAGTCCAATTCTTCTTCATAAGAATTTTTTCCTCCTATAAATATTTTTTAGTTGGGGCAATTCCTGCCCGGAGTTACTCGGGACAAAGCGTTGTCCCAACGGTGAGACCGGCGTCCGGTAATGCGCCTTCGTGGCATGGCGCTTTTGTTATCGAAGCTTTTCTCACATTATATCCTCCGTCGGGGACGCGTGGCCGCCGCCCGACGGGAAATATACTCATTCCGCCTTGGGGTCCTCCCCCGCGGTCTTAGCCTCCTGCTCTTTGGCAAGGGCCCTTAAACGCTCGAGCTCTTTCTCGAGCTCCTCGGTCTTGTTATCCTCCTTCTTGGCGGAGCGCGACCTGCGGATGATGTCGTAAACGATGAACGTCAGCACCGGGATGCCGATGAACAGCGCCATACCGAGAGGCTTCTGCAGGAAGTAGATGAAATCGCCGAGGGCAGGTATGCGGGACTTGTACACGCCGACGAGCTTATCGGCGGGAACGGGATCGGAGTCCTCGGCATTGTTGGCGTCGCCCTTCGTGGTGAACGAGAGGGCGCCGTTCTCGCTGTTGACCTTTATGATCCTATGGGTGACGACCGAGCTGTTCTCAAGGTACGATATGACGTCGCCTGCCTTAAGCTCCTTCGCGTCGATCTTCTTGGCGAAGATGAGATCGCCCACCTCGATATGATCCTTTGCGGGACGCATGACGAGATAGAAGGGTTCCTCCGAATCGGCGGCGTTAACGCTGAGGATCGTATTCTCCACCTTATGGTCGCCGACCATGGTATAGACCGTATCGCCGACTTTGATGGAAGCGAGCTGCTCCTCGCTCATGTCGATGATCTCGGAGCGGTAGATGCTGTGCTGCACGTCGCTGCTCATTGATCCGGATTTAACGACCATGGGCGTGATGCCGAACACGGACGGCGGAACGTCTTTGTTAATAAGACCCTTGACTATGATAGTCAGGTTGAACAGGAGCATCATGCCGAAGATCACGCAGAGGACTATGCCGACTGCGGAGACGATCTTGTTTGCAATAGACTTCTTTTCTTTCATTTTCCCTCCTTATGGGACCGGTGCCTGCGGATCGGATCCGCAAAAGGCGTTTTCTCATATAAGGTTTTGCCGTATAGCAGAGTACAGCTCTGCCGACAATGCCATATACTCAAGGTATATATTACCACAATTGGTATCAAAAGGCAATAATAATTTCAAAAAAAGACAGGAAATAATTAGATTTTTCACATTTGTACAAAAAGTGGCAAATGCCAAAAACAACGCAAGACCCGCCAAAACGGCAGGTCTTGTATATCGTTTTTTTCAGTCACACATCATCTTGTCGATTATGGCGTAAAGCGCCGTTCCCGGGTCCTCGGTCATGCGGGTCTCGTTCCCGAATTCGAGGAGCTTACCGGACTGCGAAGCCTCCTCCCAAACGGGAAGATCGGGTTCGTTGGGATCGCCCGTCTTTACAAAATTGAGAAGATACGAGGTCATCTCCTCGGCAAGCTCACGGTCCCTTTCGCCGAACAGGCGCGATGAAGCCGGCATATTGCCGTAGAAGTAGATGAGCTCGCCGCTGTGCCACGGACCTAAACGGCCGTTCTTCTTTGAAAAGCGGTACTCGTACGCGCTTATCCCGTTCGCCTTTGCGGCTTCCGCAAGGGCGTGGTGCGAATGATCGAAGAACAGCGCTCCCCAGATCGCCGCCCATGCTTCGTCCGCTTCCTTATCGCTCGATACGGGATAAAGGGCCAGCACCTCGTCCGCGTATTCGCCGAAGGCGTCCCTCACGCGCTTTTCGAAATCGGAGAGCTTCGCGTGATCGAAGAGTATGAACGGGCCGCTCTCCTCGCTGTTGAAGCCGTGGAGTATCTGCTTTTCGTTGAAGCGTCCGTTAAGGTACGATTCGTACGGCGTTTCGGTAAGCGCGTATCCGTCGACCGTTATATGATGCTGGGTATACGCCTCGTTCACGAGCTTCTTTGCGGGGATCGCGCGAAGCTCCGCGGCGGTCTTCACGCCGTAGCGCTCCATGAGCTCCTTCCCGCTTGCGAGCGCCTCGTTCATGAGTCTGAACGAATGCGGCGGCTCCTTTGCGGCGAGCGTGGAGCTTTCGAGCACCACCCGCTCGAACAGCCCCTTCGCAAGGGGAGAGGTCGAGAGCGCGCTCACGCAGGCTGCGCCCGCCGATTCCCCGGCGACGGTCACGTTCCCGGGATCGCCGCCGAAGGAAGCGATGTTTTCATGCACCCATTCGAGCGCGGCGATCTGATCGAGCAGACCGTAATTGCCTGTGGTCCCGTCAGGCGATTCGTCCGCGAGCTCCTCCGATGCAAAGAAGCCGAACGCGCCAAGCCTGTACGCCATGTTTACGACTATCACGCCCTCTCTCGCAAGACCCTCGCCGCTGTAATCGCCGTACCAGGGCTGACCGGTCTGGAGCGAGCCGCCGTGTATGTAGACGAGCACGGGCAGCGCCTCATGCTCCCCCGCGGGACGCCACACGTTGAGGTAGAGCGAATCCTCGCTCACGGGAGGCACGTAATTGTCCTTCAGCGATATCTTGTAATCGTGATAGCCGACGATCCTTGTCAGGGAGTCGTAGATCGGCAGGTTTACGGGCTGCATGCTCATGGGAGCGAAATGATCCGCCTCGAGCACGCCTTCCCATTTTTCGGGCGGCTGCGGCTCCCTAAAGCGCAGCTCGCCCACGGGCGGCGCGGCGTAAGGTATGCCGGCGAATACCTCGACGAGCTTATCCTCCGTCTTCACTCCGCGCACTTCGCCGTACGCGGTCGTTACGATTCCCGTCTTTTCGGGATGCGCGGCGCTTACCGCGGGCACCGCCTTTGTTGGAGGCCAGCTTAATAGGAATATGCCCGCAAACAGCGCGATGAACCCGGCAAACGCCGCAAGGCGCGTAAGGAAGCCCTTTTTATAGAGCTTTTTTACGCGGAGCAGCACGTACCCCGCGGTGAGCGCCGCGGCGAGCGCGAAGCCCCAGAGCGAGTTCTTGTTGAGCTCGAGCAGGGCGAGCATGATCAAAACGGTCACGGTAAGGAGCGCGGCGAACCAAAAGCCGAAGCGCTTCCTTTGTTTTTGCTTGCTTTTGTTCATTTCTTCCTCCATCAGCTCAATTCGAACGCGCCGGTGTAGAGCTTGTAATATCTGCCCTTCTGCTTAAGGAGCTCCTTATGGTCGCCGCGTTCTATTATCCTGCCGTTCTCGAGCACCATTATGGCGTTCGAGTTCCTGACGGTCGAGAGCCTGTGCGCTATTACGAACACCGTCCTGCCGTTCATCAGCTCATCCATGCCCTTTTCGATGAGCGCCTCCGTGCGGGTATCGATGGAGCTCGTCGCCTCGTCGAGTATCAGCACGGGCGGATCGGCGACCGCCGCCCTCGCTATCGCGATGAGCTGGCGCTGTCCCTGGGAGAGGTTCTCGCCGTCGTCGACGATCATAGTGTCATAGCCCTGCGGCAGATGCATTATGAACGAATGCGCGTTCGCGAGCTTCGCCGCATGCTCGATCTCCTCGTCCGAGGCGTCCTTTTTGCCGAAGCGGATGTTCTCGCGCACGGTCCCTGTAAACAGGTGCGTATCCTGAAGCACCATCGCCAGGCTTCGCCTCAGGTCGTCCTTCGATATGTCGCGGATATTGAAGCCGTCGTATGTAATGACGCCCTCCTGGATATCGTAGAAGCGGTTGATAAGGTTCGTGATGGTCGTCTTGCCCGCGCCGGTGGAGCCGACGAAGGCGATCTTCTGCCCGGGCTTTGCGTAGAGGCTGATATCGTCGAGCACGATCTTCTTGCCGTCGTAGCTGAAATCGACGTCATGGAAGCGGACGTCGCCCCTCACGCGGGTGAGGCTGCCGTCCGGGGTCTTCCAGCCCCAGATATCGGTTCGCTCGGCGCACTCGACAAGCTCGCCGTTTTCGTCAATGCGGGCGTTGACGAGACGTATCTCGCCCTCGTCCTCCTCGGGTTCCTCGTCGATGAGCTCGAATATCCTCTCCGCGCCGGCAAGCGCCGCGAGTATCGAGTTGAACTGCTGGCTCATCATCGTGATGGGCTGTGCGAAGTTCCTCGTGTACTGGAGGAAGGTGATGAGACTGCCGACGGAGAGCGTTATGAACGCGGGATAATTGCCCTTAAGGAGCGCCACCGCCATCAGCGTGCCGACGAGCGCGGTTATCGCGTACTGGATGTAGCTCAGATTTCCCATTATGGGCATGAGTATGCTCGCCCAGGTGTTCGCTCCCGCCTCCGCCTTGCGAAGGTTATCGTTGAGCTTTGCGAAATCGCCGTTTATGCGCTCCTCGCGGCAGAACACCTTTACGACCTTCTGTCCCTCGGTCATCTCCTCGATATAGCCGTTCGCCGTACCGAGCGCCGCCTGACGCTTTTTGTAGAACGCGCCGGAGCGTTTGCCGAGCGCCTTTACGACGAGTATCATGAGCACGAGCATAATGACCGTTATCACCGTGAGCGCGGGACTCAGTATGACCATCATCACGAACACGCTCGTTACCCTGAAAATGCTGTTTATGAGCTCGGGTATGCTCTGACCGACCATCTCCCTCATGGAGTCGATATCGTTGGTATAGCGGCTCATTATCTCGCCGTGGGTGTGGGTGTCGAAATACTTGATGGGCAGCTTCTGCATCTTCTTGAACATCTCCTTGCGAAGATCGAGAAGCACGCCCGTCGAAACGTTGACCATCAGCCTCGCGCGGACGAAAATCGCAATTATGCCGATAATGTAGACTATCGCCATTTTTACGATCTGGCGGGTGAACGCAGCCCAGCGCTCGGGCGTTGCGCCGTTGTCCACCATCGGCTGTATGTAATCGTCAACGAGCGGTCTTAGAAGCGCCGTGCCGTACACGTTCGCCTCCGCTGCGAGTATTATGCACGCCGTTACGATTATAAGAGTAAGTATATAGGGTCTGAAATATTTGAGCAGACGAAGGAAAGTCCTTTTGGCGTTCTTGGGCTTGGCGAATTTGGGACCGCCCCTTCCCGCGGGACCGCGTGCTACTCTTTCGGATGCTTTGGGTGCTGCGCTCATTCTTCGTCGCCTCCCTTCATCTGGGAATCATAGACCTCGCGATAGATCCGGTTGGTGTTATAGAGGTTCTCGGGCGTATCGAACGCGACGAGCTTTCCGTCGTCCATGACCATGACGCGGTCGGCGTCCATTACGGAGGCTATGCGCTGGGCGATTATGAACGTCGTCGTCCCTTTGAGCTCAGTACGCAGCGCCTTCCTTATCGCGGCGTCGGTCGCGGTATCGCAGGCTGAGGTGGAGTCGTCGAGTATGACGACCTTCGGGCTCTTCAAAAGCGCCCTCGCGATACAGAGCCTCTGCTTCTGTCCGCCGGATACGTTTACGCCGCCCTGTCCGAGGTCGGTCTTATACCCGTCGGGGAAGCTCATTATAAAGTCGTGCGCGCAGGCGGCGCGGCAGGCGGCTTCGATCTCCTCCATGGAGGCGTTTTCGTTGCCCCACTTGAGGTTTTCCTCGATGGTGCCGCTGAAAAGCAGGTTGGTCTGCAGCACCATCGCCACGCTGTCGCGAAGCGTATGGAGCTTATACTCCCTTACGTCGCGCCCGCCGACGAGCACCTGCCCGTCGAGCACCTCGTAAAGCCTCGGTATGAGCTGCACGAGCGTCGTCTTCGCCGAGCCCGTACCGCCGATTATGCCGATCGTCTCGCCCGATCTGACCTTGAAGTTCACGTTTTCGAGGGTAAGGTTATCGGGGTTCTTGCTGTACGAGAAATCGACGTCCCTGAATTCGACGCTGCCGTCCTCCACCTTGAGGGAGGGGTCCGCGTCGTCGTCGTTAATGTCGATCTTCTCGTCAAGCAGCTCGGAGATACGCTTCTGTGAAGCCCTTGTGATGATGAAGCTGATGAACACCATCGAGAGCATCATTACGCTCGAGAGTATCTGCCCGATATACGCGAGGAAGCCCGAAAGATCGCCGACGCGCATATTTCCGGCGACGATCAGCTTGCCGCCGAAGAAGCAGACGGCGATTATCGCGCCGTAGAACAGAAGCTGCGACACGGGGTTGTTCCATATGACTATGCGCTCCGCGGCGCGCTGGGCGCTCCTCAGCGCGGTCGCGGACTCGTTGAAGCCGACCGTTTCGTCGTCGCCCTTGACGAACGCCTTTACCACGCGGATGGCGATAAGGTTCTCCTGTACGCGGGCGTTCATCATGTCCATCTTGTTGAGCATCTTTTCAAAGAACGGATGCGCCTTGAGCATTATGAACAGCATTATGCCTGCAAGGAGCGGTATCGTCACCGCGAATACGAGCGACAGCCTGGGGTTGACCGCCACGGCGAAGCAGAACGCCGTTATCATGATGATGAAGTTCCTTACGGTCATCCTTATCAGCATGGTGAAAAGGTTCTGGATATTCGTAACGTCGGTAGTGAGCCTCGTCACTATGCTCGCCGTGGAGAATTTATCAACGTTCGCAAAGGAAAAATCCTGCACCTTGCAGAACAGCATGTTCCTGAGGTTCGCCGCGAAGCCCGTTCCGGCGACCGCCGCAAAGCGTGCGCAGAGCGCGCCGGTGATCAGCGCGAACACAGCCATGAGGAGCATCAGCCCGCCGTACGTGAGTATCACGCGGAGGCTCGGCTCCGGCACGTCGATGCCGTCGTTTATGAGCTTTGTCATAAAGAACGGTATCATTATCTCGAGCACGCCCTCCAGTATTATCATGAACGACGCGCCGACCGTCTGCTTTTCATATCCGCGGACGGCGGGAAGAAGTTTTTTTATCATCTTTCGCCCCTTTCCGAGCCGCGGCGGCAAAGCAGATCCGAAAGCTCCATATTGTTCATATCGCCCGTATCGGCGGATTCAAGGTTTGCTATCAGCCGGTCCAGAAGCCCGTTCGTAAGCTCCTTCTCCTCATCGGTAAAGCCCGCGAACATGCTTTCCTCCAGCCCGTCGAAGACGAGGCGGCAGTTGCGCGCCGCGCCGATCCCCGTTTCGGTTATCCTGAGGCTGTTCGCACGGAGATTCCCCTTGCGGGCGTCCCTCTCTATAAAGCCGGACGCCTCCATGCGCTTTAAGCTCTGCGCGACGGAAGCGGGCGTCACCTGCATATTCTGGGCGACCTCCGCCTGCGTGCAGCCCTCGTTCCTTTCTATAAATTCGAGCATCCTCATCTGGGAGGGGGGTATCAGCCCCTTCTCCTGCGCCCTTAAATGATAGCGCATCAGAAGATCTATCCTGTGGAGCTTGCCCCCCACGCGGCAGTTCTTATCCATGGCTCTCCTTCCTCAAAACAGATTTGTTAAGCGATTGATTATTAAGCGATTTATATTTTATTCCCGTTTGGCGGTTTTGTCAACCGGAGGCGGCGCGGAGTCCGAAAATATATGTTGCCCGCGCATATGCTTGACACGGAGCGAAAATGATATTAGAATAAACACGGAAGCGTACCCGAAAGGAAAAGCCTATGAATATCGGCGTGGACGTGGACGGCGTGCTTGAGGATTTCAGCAAATTCCTGGTCAGCTCCGGCACGAAGTTCTTCTCCGAAAAATTCGATATGGGTCTTGTCGATCCCGAAGCAAAATGCATCGAGGATATGTTTTGCTGCACCGATAAACAGCGCAGGAAATTCTGGTGGGCATGCGGGGCGGAATACCTTTTCCGCCAGCCCTGCATCGACGGCTGCGCGGAAGTGATCTCCCGCCTTGTAAAGGAAGGACACCGCGTATTCATAATCACCGGGCGCGCCATGACCCGCGGCAGGGGTCCGGTTTCGCTGTTCTTCCGCGGGGTGCTGCGCCGCTGGCTCAAAAAGAACGGCATTGAGTATGAAAAGATCGTCTTCTGCCGCAACAGGCGAACGGAGGAGGATAAGCGCCGCGCCTGCCTCAAGCACGGCATAGACGTAATGATAGACGATACCGTCTCAAATCTTACCGCGGCGAGGGATATCGTCCGTCCCATACTGTTCTCCGCGCCCTGGAACATGGAGAACGAGGACCCGTCGCTTATGCGCGTCAGCTCGTGGAGCGACGTGGAGGACGCGATCGAGCTCGCATAAAAAAGCATGATAAAAAACACGGCCGGGCCATACTGCCCTGCGCCGTGTTTTTCCGTCCGGAGGAACGAACGGTGAACAAGATCGAGATCTCGGAAACTTTCGTTTGATTATTTGCCGCATACGCCGCGGCGGTCATGCGATGCGTACCCCGCTGATATCGGGGTATGCGCCGGGTCATCTTTCCCTGCTCAAATAGAACAGCGCGAGCGTGCCCGGTCCGGAATGCGCGCCGATGACCGGCCCTATATCCGTAATGAGCTCCGCCTTTTTGCCGAACTCGTCGAATATCATGCGTTCGAGCCGCTCCGCGTCCTCAAGCGAGTCGCCGTGGGATATGAAATATGCGCCGTTTACGGGATCGAGCGCCGTTTCGCGGTATTTTTTCACGATCGCCTTAATGGAGTTGATCCTGCCCCTCACCTTCTGCATGGGGATAAGATGCCCCTCGTCGTCCACGTGGAGCACGGGCTTTATGTTGAGCACGCCGCCGAAGAACGCCGCGACCGAGCCGACTCTGCCGCCGCGCTTAAGATACACGAGATCGTCCACGGTGAACCAGTGCGCGAGATGCGGGCGCTTTTCAAGAAGCTCCTTCCCGACTTCGTCCATCGAGGCGCCTTTATCGCGCGCCGCGCACGCGTACCTGAGCAGCAGCCCCTCCCCTGCGGAGGCGCACAGCGTATCTATTACGAGTATCCGCCTTTCGGGATACTCCTTCATGAGCTCCTCCGCGGCGAGCTTTGCCGTGCCGAAGGTGCCCGAAAGCCCCGATGAGAAGCAGACGTAAAGCACGTCGAGCCCTTTTCGCAGCATCGGTACGAAAGCCTGACGGAGCATGTTCTCGTTTGCCGCGGCGGTCTTGAACACCTCGCCCGCGCGCATGCGGTCATAGAATTCCTTTACCGGCACCTGCGAGGGTCTCATATCCTCTTTGCCGCCGTCCTTTCGGAAAAGGAGCTCTATCAGCTCGACCTTCCATTCCCCGAGCAGTTCGGGTGAAATATCGCATCCGCTGTCTGTGAAAATAACGTAGTCGTTCATGCCTGTCATACCCTGCCCTTCCTGTGCTTCATAAAGCCGCGCCGTCCGCGGCAAGACCGGATCCCCTTAAGCCCGGGACCGGCTCCTTCCGTCAAAGCGCCCTTACGCCTTCCCTTCCTTCGAAGAAAAGCGCGACGGTGCCCGGACCTATATGCTTGCCGGTGACCGGCTCATACCTTTTTATAACGAGCTCCCCGGGCTTGAAAATGCCCTTTATGCGTTCGCCGAGTTCTAACGCGTCGGCAAGACAGTCGGTAAAAGCTATGCAGACGGTCTGCTCCGTTCCCCTGTCGACGAGCTCGGCGTATTTCTCGGCAAGATATGCGAGCCCCTTCTTTCTGCCGCGCACCTTGTCGCGAACGACGAGATGCCCTTTTTCGTCGCCCTTCAGTATCGGGCGTATGCCGAGCACCGTGCCGAGGAGCGCCTTCGGAGCGGAGATCCTGCCGCCCCTGTGAAGATGCATCAGATCCTCCACGAGCACCACCTGGTAGAGCCTCGCGCGCTTCCTTTCGAGGAAGGCGAGGGTCTCGTCGATGCTCATGCCCTTGTCACGGCATCTGACGGCGTGAAGCACCGCCAGCCCCTCCCCGAGCGACGCCGCGAGCGTGTCGAAGGCGAGTACCCTTCGGTCGGGATATTTCTCCTCAAGCTCCTTTATCGCCGAAGTGCAGGAATCGAACGAGCCGCTGATGCCGGAGCTCATGCTTATGAAAAGTACGTCGCGCCCCGCTTTAAGCTCCGGCTCGAACGCCTCCTCGAACTCCGCGGGCGTGATCTGGCTGGTATTGACCTTCGCGCCGTTCTTTATCGAGGCATAGAAGCTCTCCGCCTCTTCCCTGTCGAACCTGTCCAGATCGGTGCAGGTATGCTCCTCCCCGCCGATGCTGAACTTGTACGGTATCGCGGTGATCGCCTCTGACTCCAGATAATCGGCTGAAAGATTCGCGGAGGTATCGGTGATTATCGTGAATGACATGGATATCAAAAGACCCTGTACGGGTATTCCTTTCATCTTGTTTTCGATATTAGATTAACATGATTTTTACATTATGTCAAGTGGTTTGAAAAATTATTCTTGAAAAATCTATCAGGCGATGCTATAATAAATCAAACCATTTTTCGCGATTTTTGGGGGAAGATATGAAAAAAAACAATGATCTGGTGGAGATGAAGCTTCGCCGATGGGAAAAGTATCTGAAGGAGTATCAGCTCCCCTCCTGGGAGGAGATCCCCGACCTCGGTCTTTATATGGAGCAGGTGCTCGTGCTTTTGAACAACTATCTCGACTATCTGCCGCCGGAGCTGAAGGACGAGCAGCCGATCACGGCGTCGACGATCAACAACTACGTCCGCAACCGCTATATGCCAAAGCCCCGCAAGAAGAAGTATTACCGCGTGCACATCGCGTATCTCGTCATGATCTGCACGCTCAAGCAGAGCCTTACGATACCCACTCTCGCGCAGCTTATACCCAGCGAGATCCCCGATGAGGAGGTCAAGCGCATATACACCTCCTACCGCAACCGTCACCGCATCGCATCGGAGTATTTCATCGGCGAGGTGCGCCTTATCGCGTCCCCGATACTGCATCATGACGAAAGGCGGATCGAAGCCTCCGTCGACGACGCGAACGACCTTATCACCACCTACGCGGTGCTCTCCGGCCTTTCCGGGCTGCTTGCGGAAAAGCTGCTGCTCCTTGACAGGAACTCGGAAACGGAAGAGAAAAAAGAATGATCAGGTATAACGAAAGAGCCGGGCAAATGCCCGGCTCTTTTATTATTTGTTTACAGTTTATCAGTACTTGCAGACTTCCTTTACCCAGCCGTGGGTATCGGGGATGCGGCCCCACTGGATGCCGGTCAGGGTGTTGTAGAAGTCCATGGTGAGCTTGCCGATCTCGCCGCCGCCGATGACCATATGCTTGTCGCGGTAGCAGAGCTCGCCGACGGGGGAAACGACCGCGGCGGTGCCGGTGCCGAACGCCTCCTGGAGCTCGCCGGATTCGGCATAGCCGATCAGCTCGTCGATGGAGATGTCGCGCTCCTCGACCTCGATGCCCTTCTCGCGGGCAAGAGCGAGGATGGAACGGCGGGTGACGCCGGGCAGGACGGTGTCCTTAAGATCGGCGGTCAGGAGCTTGCCGTTTACGATGAACATCATGTTCATGGCGCCGACTTCCTGGACGTACTTAAGATGCTCGCCGTCAAGCCAGAGCACCTGGGCAAAGCCCTCCTTCGCTGCCTCGTCGCCGGCGAGGATGGAGCAGGCGTAGTTGCCGCCGGTCTTCGCAAAGCCGGTGCCGCCGCGGACGGCGCGGACGTACTTATCCTCGACGCGGATGCGGATGGGCTTCAAGCCCTCCTTATAATAGGCGCCGGACGGGGAGCAGATGATGAAGTAGACGTAATGCTTCGCGGCGTGTACGCCGAGGGCTTCGTCATTGGCGAACATGGTGGGCCTTAAATAGAGGCTCGTGCCGGCGGAATGGGGTACCCAATCCTTTTCGATCTCGACGAGCTTACGCATCGCCTCGACGTTGAAATCGACGTCGATCTCGGGCATGCACATACGCCTTGCGGAATTGTTGAGGCGCTCGGAATTCGCGTCGGGACGGAACATGAGGATGCGTCCGTCGTCGGTGCGGTAGGCCTTGAGCCCCTCGAAGATCTCCTGCGCGTAATGGAGCACGGAGCTGGAGGGATCGAGGCTCAGGCGATGATACGGCTCGATGCGGGGATCATGCCACTCGCCGTCGTACCACTCCATGATGAACATGTGGTCGGTAAAGCGCTTACCGAAACCGAGGCTGCCCTCCTCCTCAAGGGTGGGCTTCTTTTTGAGATCGCAGCTTAAATTGACCGAAATTTCCATGAAAGACCTCCAAGAAAATATTATTGTTGTTTATATTCCGCCGGCCCCGTCAGGGGAACGGCCATGAACCTTTGGGAAACGGCCTCGGGACGCGCCCTGCCGTCAGTCCTTTCGATGAGCTCCCGCGTGAAATCGGCGACCGACTCGTCCTTTACGGTAACGCGGAAGCGCACGTTTTCGAGAAAATCGACGCTGTCGACGACGCTGTTCGCCTTAACGAACCCCTCTATGCCGCCGTAGCGCGGGTAATCGACCGCAAACTCCAGAACGGTGCAGGGGCACATCAGCCCGCAGCCCGCGTCGGAAAGCGCGTCGGAAGCGGCCTTGGAATACGCCCTTACGAGCCCGCCGCTGCCAAGGAGTATCCCGCCGAAGTAGCGCGTCACGATAATGAGCGCGTCCTTTATCTCGCGCCGGATAAGCGTGTCCATAATGGGCATGCCCGCCGTGCCGCCGGGCTCGCCGTCGTCGGAGAAGCGCTGTTCCCCGGTCGAAAGCGCGTACGCCCAGCAATTATGCGTCGCATCGTAATGGAGCTTCCGTATCCCGGAAAGCCTCTCCATGGCTTCCTCCTCGCTTTTCACGGGGAAGCAGCGGCCGATGAACCGGGACTTTTTTTCGGTAAACTCGGTCTCGGACTCCCGGAGAACGGTTTTGTAAGGCTTGAGCATCTGATCCATTCCTTCGGTGCGAAGCGGCGGTCGGACAAAGGGCGGTCCTCAGCGCATTTCCTTAAGAAGATCGCCGAGGCGGTGGATGCCGTCCACGATCCTCTCCTCGGGCTCTGCCGAGAAGTTGAGACGGAAGGTATTGTCGCCGATGCCGGGCTTGGTGTAGAAGGGCGCGCCGGGAACGTAGGCGACGAGCTTCTCGGCGACGGCGCGCTTATAGATCTCGTTCGCATCCATATCCTCGGGAAGCGTTACCCAAACGAAGAGACCGCCCTCGGGCCTCTCGTACTTCGCCCAATCGGGGAAGTATTTGCCCATGGCGTCGAGCATAATGTTCAGCGACTTGGAGTAGACGGAGTTGATGAAATCAAGATGCCCGGGCATCTTGCCCTGGTTGATGAACTCCGCTACGAGCGCCTGGTTGAGGTTCGGCGAATGGGTATCGGAGCCCTGCTTCGCAATGACCATCTTCCTGACGAGCTCCTCGTTTCCGCAGCAGCACGCAACGCGCAGACCCGGGGAAACGGTCTTCGAATAGCTGGTGAGCAGTATCACGTTGTCGGAGGTATCGAAGGTCTTGATAAGGGGCATGACCTCGCCGGAATAGCGCAGGGACGCATAGGGGTCGTCCTCGATAACGAGCATGTCGTACTCCGCCGCAAGACGGGCCGCCGTCTTCCTTGCCTCGACGTTCATTACGGCGCCGGTGGGGTTCTGGAAGGTCGGGATGGTGTAGAACATCACGGGACGCTCCCTCTTCACGATCTCCTCCAGCTCGTCGGCATGGACGCCGTCCTCATGCATGGGGACGGAAACGATGTTCGCCTGGGCGAGCTTGAATATCTGGATGGCGCCAAGGAAGGTCGGCTCCTCAACGAGCACGGTGGAACCCGGGTTGATCATTACCTTGGCCAGCAGATCGAGACCCTGCATGGAGCCCGTCATGGTGATGACGTTGTCGATCGTGGCGTTGGTGATGCCGAGGGGAGGCAGCACCTTCTCAAGATAAGCCCTCCTGAGAGGCATATAGCCCTCCGTCGGACCGTACTGGAGGAGCGTGTCGCCCTTTTCGGCGATAAGCTCTTTAGCGGTCTCGGCCGCCCACTCCTTGGGGAAGCATTCCTTGGCGGGATTGCCGCC
>JAEEGF010535020.1_pt1 | contig 21982 bp, 21 predicted proteins | sample 9134171 | NCBI WGS metagenome assembly JAEEGF01 (sample SAMN16246542, study PRJNA631951) | gut metagenome | biome: gut microbiome; feature: rumen; material: AP-attached | host: Bos | place: Iran: Karaj | collected 2018-10 | reverse complement strand
TTGCCAGAGGATTGGCGAAAGTAAGCTGGAAAGTGTCGAAATAAGGCAGGCTGGTGCCGAAATTGTTTTTCATAAAGCCGCCTGCGGAGAGGTTTTTCCCGCGACGACGGTTGTATTTGAGGTTCAGCGTGTCGTCGATGCCCGTGGTGTCGCGGATGACGAAACGCAGCGAGTCGGTGTTTTTGTCGAGCATCCACAGGGTGATGGTGTCGCTGGTGGCGTTGGGCAGCCAGAAAATTCGCGCGCTGTCGGCGGTGATGGTGGGGTTGGCCATAGGCATTGCCGTGGCAATCTGCACCTTGCCTTTGCCGATGAACTCCTTTTTGGTGATACGCTGAACGGTGCCCACCTGCTCGAAACTGCTCATCACAAACTTGTCGTAATCGGGCTTGACGCTGTCGAGCAGGAAAAAGGGCGTTACGGTGTCGGTGGAGAACGCCACCTTCTCGGCAACGGAGTTGTAGGTGTAGCTCTTGTCCAAATCGTTGAGGGCGAGGATTTTGTATTTTTTGTCGGCGAGGTAGTGGAACCGGAAATGACCTTTGTCGTCGGTCTTGGTGGCGTAGGCGGGATGCGCAGCCACGGCGGAGTCGTCGAACGACTCGTACAGGAAGACAAAGATTTTCTTGTCGGGCTCGTCGGTGAGGGCGTCGGTCACCGTACCACAGAAGGCAAGACTGTCGAGGCTGGGGCCGGTGGAGAAGACGTAGCTGAAATCGCTGAGCAGGTTGCCCTCGTTGTTGTCGGCAATGGCGTCGCGGAACTGGAAAAGGTAGGTGGTGTTGGGCTGCAGCGTGTCTTTGATGACGACCTTTATCTTCTTTCCCGTGGAGGTGATTTGCGGGAACTGCTTCATCGGCGGGGAGATAATCACTTGATTGTTAGCGTCTTTCAAAACAACATACTCGTCCGTTTCCAGCGTAAAGCCCTTGCCGTTGAAGTTGGTGGTGCGGTTTTCGGGCGACACTTTGGTGATTTCCGGCGGGGTGCGGTCTGTCTCGCCGCCCGAGGGGTAGCCGGTGCGGGCACAGGCAGCCACAAGCGTTGCCACACACAAAACGATGATATTCCGATATAAAGTCCTTTTCTTCATAAAAAACTGTGTACAAACCATTTAACAAGGTTTTCGCCTCCGTAAAACGGCTTGTTTCGTTTTTCAAAGGTAAGGATTTTTTTTGAGATTTTGGCAAAAGCGGACTTCGAAATAAGCGAAAAGAAGGAAAAAGGCAGGAGTTTGGAAGAAAAAACTATTAGTTGTCAGTGGACAGTAATTAGTTTGCAGTTTGCAGTGGTGAGTTTGCAGTTAAGGAACTAAATCTATCAACGATTAACCATATTTTTCCACTTTCTTCATCACTTAACACCAAAAATCACCAATCACGATTCACTATTCACAAATTTTTCGTATCTTTGCATTTCTAAAAGCCTGACAACAGGTGTTAAGTTATGAGCAAAAAATCGATACGTTTTTTCAACAACCGTGAGGTACGTGCCGTTTGGGACGAGGAGCACAGCAAGTGGTGGTTCTCCGCCACCGACATAGTCCGTGCCATCAACGACGAGGACGACTATGTAAAGGCAGGTAACTATTGGCGTTGGCTCAAGAAAAAACTATTATCCGACAAAATTCAACTCGTGAGTATCACTCACGACTTCAAATTCCAAGCTCCCGACGGTAAGCAACGTGCCGCCGACGCCCTCGACGCCGACGCTGTGCAGACCTTGGCCAAAAACTACCCCAACAACCGCGCCAGCGCTTTCCTCGACTGGTTTATCTACAGCGACAACTCCATCGACGGACAGAGCAAGAAAAAAGCCTACACCCTTGTGGAAAGCGGTCTGCTCGACACTTTGGAACCCGGCACGGTGAAATGCCTGCAACAGATCCACGCCTACCTCTTCGGCGGATTGTACGACTTTGCGGGAAAAATCCGCACCACCACCATCTGGAAAGACGGCACACTTTTCTGTCGCGCCGAGTATCTGCAACAGCACCTCGAAATAATAGAGCGTATGCCCGAAAGCTCTTTCGATGAAATTGTGGACAAATACGTGGAGATGAACGTGGCACATCCCTTTATGGAAGGCAACGGCCGCTCCACCCGCATCTGGCTCGACCTGATTTTCAAAAAAAGTCTGAAAAAGTGTGTGGACTGGAGCATGATAGACAAAAAGAACTACTTGGAAGCCATGCGGAAAAGCACTACCAACGCCACCGCCATCAAGTCGCTGCTACAAGGTGCGATGACCGACCGCATCGACGACCGTGAGATTTTTATGAAAGGCATCGACTACTCGTACTATTACGAGCAAGAGGATTAGAAAAAAATTCCCCCGAAAAGATTTTCATTCTTTCACGACGAGTTCCGCAGTATTCCGTCGGCGGCGTCACGATGGCGTTTCTTGATGTAGGCGGCAAGGGCTTTGGGTTCCACCACCTTCACTCCGGGACCGAAACCGAGAAAAACCCTCATCAGCTCGCGGTTGATGATGACTTCGATGCTGAAAAGCGTCTCCCCCTCTTCGTTCTGCTCCACCACCTCCTGCGTGTGATGGATGGGCTTGGTGACGAAATAGGGCGAGTCCATCTGCGAAGCCCAGAACTTCACCGTCTGCGGCTTGTCGTTCTCGTTGCGGCTCACGCCCACCATCTCGGCGAAATACTTCTCGGCGTCGAACTGCTTGGGTTTGAAATAGGGCTCGTCGGGCAGGGTGTGCAGCTCTTTGATGCGGTCGAGGGCAAGGATGCTCATAAACCGCGACTTCGACTTACGTTTGCCTAGCACAAACCAGCGGTTGTTGTACTCTTTCAGCACGTAGGGGTAGAACACGAAAGTGGTAGGCTGCTGGGCCTTGAACGACTGGTAGGTCATCTGCTGCGCACAGCGGTTGCGCAGGGCGTCGTAGATCACCGACACATATTCGAGTCCGCGAAGACGGTCGTTGCGTTCCATAAGGATAAGCGGTTCGCGGTTGCCCGCCGCCATGCTCACCTGCTCCTCCATACGGCTCACAAGGTCGGAAACGCCCGCCATGGCTGGGAATCCCGTCATCTGTTTCATCACCCCCACGGCCTCGGTAAGCTCCGTCATGTCGCGCTCCGTGAGTGGACTGTGAAGGATACTGTAGTCGGGGTCGGAGTAGGTGTAGTATTTGTTGTCGATCACCACGATGGGTGCGTTGTAGCCGAGCCGGTCGCTGCGCATGGTCTGTATGTCGAGCTGTATGGTGCGGCGACTGATGCCTTTGCGGATGCCCTCGAATTCGTACAGGGCGGCGGCACAGGCTTCGATAAGGTCGTCGAGGGTCCACTTGCGGTAACGGTTGCACAGGCAGTGGTCGATGGTTTTGTAGCGCAGCAGCGCGTTGCGGTTTGCAGGCATTTCGTTTCAGTTAATAATTAATAGTTAATAATTAATAGTTGGGGCGAAAAAATTTTCGCCCGTTTTGGGTGAAAGAATTTCGCCCGTTCAGGGTAAAAATATTTCGCCATTTCATGGCAAAATTTCGCCCGTTTTTGTGGTGCAAAGATACGTAATTTTGGTGAAAAATGATGGTTTTCTGACGAAATAATGACGATTTTTTAGGGGTGTGACGAAAAAAAATACATTTTTATTTTATTGATTTACAATGAAGTAAAAAATATTTTCAAAAAATTTTTATGCTACGCAAAAAGATTGCGCACCCCCTTTATAATTTTGCAATGTCGAAAACAAAAAATTAGTTTTTTTATCATGGAAAAAGTAGAAGAAATGGGAACCACGGTGGTCAAGATGTGGCTCACCGACATAGAAGAAAAGGCACTACAGCAGGTGCAGAACCTCGCCTCGCTGCCTTTCGTATATCATCACATTGCGCTGATGCCCGACTGTCACGCAGGTATGGGGATGCCCATCGGCGGCGTGCTGCCCACCAACAACGTGGTTATCCCCAACGCCGTGGGCGTGGATATCGGCTGCGGCATGCGTGCCGTAAAGACCAACATCCGTGCCGAGATGATAGAGGAGACTTTCCTGCGAAAGATAATTATGAGCGGCATCCGCCAGCGCATCCCGCTGGGAATGGACCACCACAAAGAACGTCAGGACGAGAAATATATGCCCGTGGGTTTCGACATAGACAGTATGTGTGTAGTTAAACATCAGTATATTTCTGCGCAACATCAGGTGGGGACGCTGGGAGGCGGCAACCATTTCATCGAACTGCAGAAAGACGGTGATGGATGGCTGTGGATAATGATCCACTCCGGCTCGCGCAACCTCGGCAAACAGGTGGGCGACTACTACAACAAACGTGCGAAGATTCTCAACGAGATGTATTTCAGCAAAGTGGAGTCGAGCATACAGCTGCCGTTCCTGCCGTTGAGGACACCGGAATTCACCAGCTACTGGGACGAGATGAACTACTGCATCGCCTTTGCCCACTGCAACCGCAGCCTGATGATGGAACGTATCAAGGAGGTCTTCACCGACGCCTTGCCCGACGTGGAGTTCGAGCCCGACATCGACATCGCCCACAACTACGCCGCTTGGGAGAACCATTTCGGCCACAACTGCATAGTGCACCGCAAGGGGGCTGTGCGCGCAAGGGCGGGCGAGACGGGCATCATCCCCGGCTCCATGGGGACAAGCTCGTATATTGTTGAAGGACTGGGCAACCCCGAAAGCTTTATGAGCTCCAGCCACGGCGCAGGACGCACCATGAGCCGCACAAAGGCTATCAACACCCTTAACCTCGAGGAGGAGATAAAGAAGATGGACGAAAAGGGCATCGTCCACAGCCTCCGCAGCCAGCGCGACCTCGACGAGGCCTCCAGCGCCTACAAGGACATCGACCAAGTGATAGCCCTCGAGTCGGACCTTGTGAAAGTGAAAGTCAAACTGGAGCCGATAGCTGTGATAAAGGGGTAAACTCAAAGATGGTCAAGAGCAGAAATATTCGGTGTCTGCCGGCTTTTGAAATTCAACATGACTGATTGCGGTACGACCGTCCGCAGACCATCTTCTTTTTTATTTTGGATAAAAATCGTATATTTGCAATTTTAAAAGACAAAAATTATACCCAATTAAAATATAGATGATTAAAATGGACAAAGAGAAAAACGAATTAGATGTATTGAAAGAAATAGCATTCGATATACTGAAGGAAGAAAAAGGCTGTGATTTTTGTATATGGCAAGATACGCTTCTCAAAGATTATACAACAGAAGTCATGGATGCATTTGGAGAGAATCCATACGATGTGTATCCTGCGCTATCGGACCTCTGGGAAACGCCCTATTTTGACAAGAACAGCGGTCTGGAATACACCTTCATGGAGTGGGCATTGGCTTTTGCAACAGATGAATCGGTACGGATGTACTATGATATGATTTATGTGTTTGAAAGAAAAATAAAGGAAGCAGTTCATATTACACCTCGGAACATTGAGTGAAAACAGAGAGAAACAACAACTTATTAAGTGATTGATAACGAATGAAAACCGCAATACTTGAACAGCTTGAGGCCATCGAGCGGGAGCACGATGTTTCGGTGCTTCTTGCCGTGGAGTCGGGGAGCAGGGCATGGGGCTTCGAGTCGAAGAACAGCGACTGGGATGTGCGTTTCGTGTATGTGCACCGTCCGCAGTGGTATTTGCGAGTGGAGCCCCAGCGCGACACCATCGAGCGTATGCACGGCGACCTCGACCTCGCGGGCTGGGAGCTGCGCAAGACACTGGCACTGCTCAAACGCTGCAACCCCGCACTTATGGAGTGGCTCGACTCGCCCTTCGTCTATCGTGCCGATGACGCTTTTCTGGCACGTATCCGCACCGCCGCACAGGATTTCTTCAACCCCATCGCCTCGATGTACCACTACAACCATATCTACATCTCCCACGACGAGCGTTACCTGCAACGTCCCGACTGCTCGATGAAACGTTTCCTCTACTACCTGCGGGGAGTGCTGGCCTGCCGCTGGATAGAGCAACGCCACACCCTGCCGCCCGTGCCTTTCGCCAAGCTGGTGGAGGCCACCGTGGAGGATGCGGCGCTGCGGGCGAAAATCGACCATCTGCTACAACTTAAGAAAAGTGGCAAGGAACATGACGTAAGCGTGGTGGACCACGACCTTATGACCTACGCCCGCAACCTTGCCGGCTATTACAACGAACATATCGAGACATTCCGTCCCGAACTGGACAAACACCCCACCGAAACACTGGACAACCTGCTGTACGATATGGTGATGAAATATAAGGAATAAAACAAATGAAAAGAAATACAGAAGGAAAGCCGATTATACCTCGTACCTATCTTGATTGGTCGTTTGACGATGACAAAAACCAAAACTACAAGTTTATGGTAAATCGCAACGAACACCAACTACAACAAGGCGACCGAGTGAAGCTAACAGTTTTCGTCCGTCCCGACTACCAATTCGGGAATATCATCAAAGTAGAGGACGATTGTATTTTCATCCACACCGACGAGTGGCTGGACATCAGCGAGGAGTATTCAATTTCGTTGGCATAAAAAAATCTCTCCCCCGCAGTAAGTTTTGGTAAAAAAGCGGTACAAAAAAGTACTTACAAAAAGCGAAAAACATCGGGAAACCAATAATTTAGAAGGCTAAAAACTTGATATATAGCGTATTGAAAAACAAACAACGTAAAACTGATAAAAATATTTTGCAGAGTCGAAAAAAAATTGTATCTTTGCAGTTCGAAACAGTTAAAAAACAAAGTATAAACTAAAACAGAAGATTATCGAAGCATAACTACTATTTTTGTAAAAGAAAACAGTAAATAAAAACCCAAAACATAGGAGGTTATTATGAACGTAGCAACAAAGGCAATGATCAGCGACAACGAGCTGATAAATGGCTACAGAAATGGTAATTATGCAGATTTCGAGACACTTCTGGCCCGCCATCAGGCAAAAGTGTATGGCTATATCTTTTCCGTGGTAAAGGACAAGAACGTGGCCGACGACATATTCCAAGACACATTTTTGAAAGTTGTACAGACCATCAACTCGGGCATGTACAAGGACGAGAACAAGTTCATACACTGGGTTATGCGCATTTCGCACAACCTTATTGTGGACCATTTCCGCAGGGTGAGCAAGCTTCCTACGGTGAACAAAAACGATTTCCTGCTCGAAAACCTGCGCGTGCTCGACGACAATGTGGAAAAAGTGGTGATCAAAAACCAGACCCGTCAGGACATACGCAAGCTGATAAAGAAACTCCCCGACGAGCAGCGCCGCGTGGTGATACTGCGTCACTACGGCAAATACGAGTTCAAGGACATAGCCGAGAAAACGGGCGTGAGCATCAACACCGCCCTCGGCCGTATGCGCTACGCCATCATCAACCTGCGCCGTCTGGCCCGCAACAGCAACGTGATGCTGGAAATCTAATCCAGTTCAACATCGAAAAACACGAAATAAACATAAAAACAGGCTCTTTGGAGCCTGTTTTTTGTTTCTATAGGGAATTCACCCCAAAAAAAACAATTCCGAAATCCTAAATCCGAATTCCGAAATAAACTAGAGTCTTTGCGACAGCACCGGAACCATACGGTTTTTCCATTCAAGGAAATCGCCAGCAAGGATATGCTCGCGCGCTTGCGTAACCAGTCGCAGGTAGAAACTAAGGTTGTGGATGCTGGCAATCTGCATGGCCAGAATTTCCTGCGCCTTGAAGAGATGCCGCAGGTAAGCCTTGGTGTAGACCTTGTCCACAAGGGCGGTGCCCTCCTCGTCGAGGGGCGAGAAGTCGTATTCCCATTTCTGGTTTTTCATGTTCATGGTGCCCTGCGAGGTGAAGAGCAGGCCGTTGCGGCCGTTGCGGGTGGGCATCACGCAGTCCATCATGTCGATGCCGAGGGCTATGCTTTCGAGGATGTTGGCCGGGGTGCCCACGCCCATCAGGTAACGGGGCTTGTCGGCGGGCAGTATGCCGCACACTAGCTCGGTGAGTTCGTACATCGTCTCCACCGGCTCGCCCACCGAGAGTCCACCGATGGCGTTGCCGTCGCAGCCCACGGAAGCTATCTTCTCCGCCGACTGTATGCGCAGGTCGCGGTACACGCTGCCTTGCACTATGGGGAACAGCGACTGGCTGTAGCCGTATTTCGGCTCGGTGGTGCGCACACGCTCCACACAGCGGTCGAGCCATGCGTGGGTGAGGTGCATCGAGCGTTTGGCGTAGTTGTATTCGCAGGGGAAGGGGGTGCACTCGTCGAAAGCCATGATGATGTCGCCTCCGATGCTGCGCTGCACGTCGATGGCGAACTCGGGCGTAAAGAAATGCTTGGAGCCGTCGATATGCGAGCGGAACTCCACGCCGTCCTCCTTAAGCTTGCGGTTGTCGGAAAGAGAATACACCTGAAAGCCGCCGCTGTCGGTGAGTATGGGCCGTTTCCAGCCGTTGAAACGGTGCAGTCCTCCGGCGGCCTCCAGCACCTTGACACCCGGACGCAGGTACAGATGGTAGGTGTTTCCGAGGATGATACGTGCCGAAACTTGGTCGATAAGTTCCTGGATATGAACGGCTTTTACGCTCCCCACGGTGCCCACGGGCATAAATATGGGGGTGGGTATGTCGCCGTGGTCGGTGCTGATGACTCCGGCACGGGCTTTGCTCTGGGGGTCGGTGGCTTCGAGGGTGAATTTCATTGCTTTATAACGTTGTTAGTAAATAGTTGATAAGTTGGCGGTGGTTTGTTTTGGCATTACGCAAATAAGTTATACTTTTGCAAACCAAATCAGACAGAACATGACACTCTTTGGAACTTATTTCGAAACAATTCCGCTGATACTGATAGCACTGTTTGCCGTTTGCTTTGTGTATCTGGCAATCCATTACGGATTGTACCATTTTCGCACGTCGAAAACAAAACTGTCGCCCAATAATAACGCACAACCATCCGTTTCTGTTGTGCTTACTTCAAAAAATGGTGAAAAACTTTTGACCGACAACCTCACTTACCTGCTCGAGCAGAACTACCCCAAACTCGAGGTGGTGGTGGTGGACTACGACTCGTTCGACAACACGCAGTACGTGCTGCAGGTGTTCAAAAGCAACTATCCCGACAAGCTGAAAATAGTGCGTCTGGAAAAAGACGTGAACAACTATAAAGGCAAGAAATTCCCCCTTTCCATAGGCATTCAGTCGGCCAAGAACGACATAATACTGCTTACCGAAAACGACTGTGTGCCAAAGAGTTTCGACTGGGTGGAGAAGATGGTGGCACCTTTTGCCAACCCCAAGACGCAGATAGTGCTGGGCTACCACGGACTGGAATCGCGCAAAGGCATGCTCAACGCTTTCGAGCAATACGAAAACCTGTCGCACTCCGCCATGATGTTCGGCACCGCCCTAATGCACCGTCCCTACTGCGGCGTGGGACGCAATATGGCATACCGCCGCCAGTTTTTCTTCGACAACAAAGGATTTATCAAACAATACAACATACCCTACGGCGACGACGACCTGTTTGTGAACAAAAACGGCAACAGCTCCAACACTGGAATCTGCCTTGAGGAAGAGGCTTACGTCGTTTCGCAGCCGCCAAAAACCGTCGGAGCGTGGATGGACCAACGGCGCCGTCTGCACAGCACCATAAAAAGATACAAAGCCTCCGACAAAACCCTGCTGCTGCTACGCACCCTCGCGGTAACGCTTTTCTACCTTTGCGGAATTTTGCTGTATGTCCTCAACCCGCTGCCCATACTCGGTTTCGTACTGCTGGGAGTTTTGGTTGTAAAAATAGCCTGGCAGATTGTGTGTAACTTCCAACTCTGTCGGCGTTTAAATATAAAACGCTACATATCAGCACTTTCCCCGTTTTTTGAAATTTATTTTTTGTTTGCAAATACTATTTTGTTCCTATCAACGTTAAGGCATAAAAATGGCAATGGAAGCAACTCCTAATCTAACCACGGATAAAGCACAGCGTGACTACCAGCTTGTGCGCTTGGCTCGCGAAAAGGGCGACGAGAAGGCCTACGCCGACCTGCTCAAGATCTATCGTGAACCGTTGTACCTGATGCTTTTGAAAATGACCAACGACCCCGTCGAGGCCGACGACCTCACCATCGAGGCTTTCGGCAAGGCGTTCCGTTCGCTGCACCTCTACACCCCCACCCACGCCTTCAGCACGTGGCTCTTCACCATAGCCTCGAACAACTGCATCGATTTCATCCGCAAAAAACGTCTGCGCACCATATCGCTCAACAGCATGTGCACCAACCGCGACGACGAGGTTACCGACTACAGCATCCCCTCCGAGGACCACAACCCCGAAGAGGCCATCATCAAGGAACAGAAAATAGAGATGATGCGACAGGTGGTGCAGCTGCTCAAACCGCGCTACCGCAAACTGGTGGAGCTGCGCTATTTCAAGGAATACTCCTACGAGGAGATTGCACAGGAGATGGACCTGCCGCTCGGCACCGTGAAAGCCCAGTTGTTCCGCGCCCGCGATTTCCTCTATCAGATGATGAAAGGCAAGGAGTCGAACATTTAAAAAACTCCCCGTGCCACGATTTTCGACATACATAAATGCTCTGCTGGCGGCTATCGTAGCCTGCCTTCCCCTTACTTTATCGGCACAGGAAGCGTTTGACGAACTGCTGCCGCTCAAAAGCTTTTCCGTAACCATCGACGCCGGCGGCACCTACGCAGGCAAGTACCACGCCAATTTCTACAACGGCATCCCCGAAAACACCAACACCATCGACCGCATACTGCACAGCGAGGCATACGGTAATCCGATATGGAACAACCTTGTTGACCAAGGGCTTATAAATCCCTCTGCCATTGGCACATACAAACAGCTGCAAGTGGCCGAATACGCCAAAATGAGTTACGCCATCACCTATCAGGTAGGCATCGGCTTCCGCTACGATTTTGAAGGCAGCAACTCCGCCGTTTTCGCACGTTTCAACTACTCCAAACTCACGGCCAAAGGTGCGTTCAACCTTTATAGTGGTGCCAGCACTTCCACTCTGTCCAATATGAACCAATACATACCTTGCGACATCTGGGGTACCGAGTCGCGCACCTATATAGATTTGGGGTTCTCCAAGTCGATACCGCTTAACCCGATGTTTCACTTTGTTGCTGATATCGGTTTCAACATCAACCACATACGTGTGCTGAGCAACGATGTGGAGATTGGTGGCAACACCTACAGCATCCTCGACGTGTGGGGCGGACGCGAACCTTTGATGAACTCGCAGAGCTACGAGTATTACCAGGCGGGCATCGGATACGGCGTGTTTGCGGCACCGTGCCTGCGGCTTTTGCTCCCCCACTCCATGGCCGCCGACCTTGGCGTGAACTGCTACTACAACAAGATAAACCTTCCCAACTACGACAAATTCGCACCGCAGTTCACCCTGTTCCTACGTTTTATTTTGAACAACCTGTGATGTCCGTCGTTTTTTCCAACGCTTTTCTTTCCCACACCGACCGCAACTTCGCCAAAAGCCTTTTGGAGAGTGCCTTTCCGGCAGAGGAGCGTCCCTCTTTCGAGGCGATGGAGCGACGCGGCGACGAGTACCGTCTGTGCGTGGTGCAGAAGGATGCCAAAAACATTGGGGTGTTCGGCTACTGGAATTTTAGGAAAACGGTTTACATAGAGCATTTCGCCATAAGCGAACCCCTTCGTAACAACGGCTTGGGAGGAGAGGTGTTGGGCACGTTCCTTTCTCAGTTACACAGTGACATGCAGGTGGTGCTGGAGGCGGAACTTCCCGACAACACTTTGGCTCAAAGGCGGATAGGTTTTTACCAACGGCACGGCTTTACCGCCAACACTTTCGAATACCTGCAGCCGCCATACCGCCCCGGCGACGGCTTTCTGCCAATGCTCCTGCTGTCGCGGAATCCGCTGAACGAGAGGGATTACAAGGAAATAAAGGATATTTTGTATAAGAAGGTGTATGGGATATTCTAACCCAACACCCTTTTCAGCTCTCGTATAAGGTGGTTCTCCATTGCGGAGTGACGGCCGTCGGCAGCGATGATAGAATGCACATCGTCGAGCAGCTGCTGTTTCTCAGCGGCGTCGGCAAGATACTGAGCTTTATTTTCTTGAATACACGACAGTATTTCCGTATCGCCCATATTTTTGAACATTTTTCTCACTTTTTCAAAAGTGACGGCATCAGTTTTTTGGAGTATACCGTCCACTTCGTCTTGGTGTATGTCGCTGTCGATATTGGCGGCATAGAGCATCACCAGCACCTTGAATTCCTCTTTGGTAAACATATTATTTTGGTTTTGTATTATCTATTGTTTTGCAAGTATTTCATTTCACTCCCCCATCAGCCTTTCCATGCGGTCGGCGATGTCCTTGGCGACGGCGGCTTTGGATTTGAGGGTGCCTTCGGTAACCGTCCCGTCGGCGGTGATGATGGTTACCTTGTTGGTGTCGTGACCGAAGCCCGCACCTTTGTCTTTCAGCGAGTTAAGCACAATCATGTCGAGGTTCTTGCGTACAAGCTTCGACTTGGCGTTCTCCAGCTCGTTGTCCGTCTCCAGCGCAAAGCCCACAAGCAGCTGACGGCCGGTTTTCATTTTGCCCAAAGTGGCCAGAATGTCGGGGTTCTGCACAAGGTGTATGTCCAGAGTCTCGGTGTCGGCAGTCTTTTTTATCTTGTGGTCGGCCACATTTTCGGGACGGTAGTCGGCCACGGCGGCGGAGAGTATGGCGGCATCGCAACTGCCGAAGTTCTCCGTGGCGGCGGCGTACATCTCGCGTGCCGACTCAATGTTTATCTGCCTGATATTACGATGTTTGGACGTAAGACTCGTGGGTCCTGCCACAAGTATTACCTTGGCCCCGCGCTCGGCCAGCTCCTCGGCCACGGCAAAGCCCATCTTTCCGGTACTGAAATTGCCGATAAACCGGACGGAGTCGATACGTTCGTAGGTGGGGCCGGCGGTGACGAGCACCGTCTTTCCGGACATACTCAGCTTTTTGGCGAAGACAGCCTCCGCAAACTCGAAAATCTCCTCGGGTTCGGGCATACGTCCCACACCGGAAGTGCCGCAGGCCAGCTCGCCATCAGCGGGGGAGAGGATATTCACCCCTTTGTCTTTCAAGCAGTTGAGATTCTCCTGCACCACAGGACTGTTGAACATGTTGGTGTTCATGGCGGGACACACGACTATATCCTTGGCAAAAGCCAGAAGCAGTGTGGAGAGTGCGTCGTCGGCAATGCCGGAGGCGAATTTTCCTATGATGTTGGCCGTGGCCGGTGCCACCACAATCATATCGGCCCAGTCGGCGAGGGCTATGTGCTCGGTGCTGTACTCGTTGCGGGGTGCGAACACGTCGCTGTAAACGGCGTTGCCCGAAACGGTCTCGAGGGTAAGCTCCGTTACAAACTGCAAGGCGTTTTTGGTGGCGACCACCTTTACCTCGTCGCCGTTCTTGGCAAAAAGGCGTATCAGCTGCGGAATCTTATAGGCGGCAATGCCTCCAGTTATCCCAACTATTATCTTTTTGTTCATTGTCCGTTATTTAGTTTTCAAAAACATCAACACACAAATCGGCTTTTTTCGTGTTTTTAGATGTTAAGACTATTCTTCCGATTCGTCGCCTTCGCCACCCACTCTGGCCTGACGTTCGAGTTCCATCTTACCGAAACGCAGTGTGATGCCGGCGCTTATGAAACGGCTGTTGAGGGTTTTGCGTGTGGATTCGCTAAGATAGTAGGGGTTGGTGTTGGTGGAGCCTGTGCCGTAGCGTCCGCCCCAGTTGAAGATGTCCTGAATGTTGATAAACACGGAGAGTTTGCGTTTGAAGAAATCGCTGCGTATGCCCATGTTCATAGAGTAGCGGGCCTTGGTTTCGGAGAGCAGTCCGATGGTGGGCGAGTTGTAGTTTGCCGAAAGGTGAATCTGATAGTTGTCCCACACCTTTGCCCAAGCGTTCACACGCACACTCCACGACCATTTGTCCTTTGTGATGTCCTGATGGCGCACACTGCCGTTATCATCGGTATGGTCGTACTCCATGTGGTAGCCGTAGTCGTAGAGGTTGGCGTAGAGACGCACGTTGAAAAATCCCGTGGGACGGTAGGTCATATTGAGCGAAGCACCATAGCGCCACGACGAGCCCATGTTATAAGGTATGGAGTAGGTAACCATACGGTCGGTGAGATATGTATCGCTGTTTGTGGCGTCGGTGAGGGAGCTAATTTCGTTGGTGGCCAGACGTCCGTAGCCTTCGATACCCACGTTTCCAAACGAGGTGAAATATTTAGTCCAGCCCGCTTCGGCGGAATGTGTGAAAGAGGGTTTCAGGCCGTCGGGGTTACCGGTGCGGTAGCTTTCATCGCCGTAGATACGGAACTTGGTGAGCTGACTTTCGTCGGGCTGACGCATACGCATCGAGTAGTTGAGTTTGAAGTTGTGCATGCTCTCGGTGCGGTACGAGAGGTGTACGGAGGGACGTGCGGTGATGAAGTTACGGCTGCCGTTGTCGGCAAAATCCATCTTGGTATCGTAGTCCCACGTGATGCTCTGCAATCCCAAACCAACTCCTGTGGAGAGTGTGAAATTGCCCCAACGGTGGGTCCAGTTAACATCGGCACTGACGTTGCTTGTAGCACCATGGAAATCGTAGGTGCGCAGTATGTCGGTGGAGTCTTTCAGGTTATTGAACGACGAGTCGGCCCTGTAGAAACGGTCGTATGTGTTGTGTGTGTTGGTGTAGTCGGCATTAAAACCGTAGCTCATCTCGCCGTCTTTGCTGTAGGGACGGTTGTAGCGGGCAAAGAGGCTTCCTCCGCCGTTACGCTGGTTTGTAAGACGGTAACGGAACTCGTCGTCGAGGCCGTAATATTCGGTGTACATGCGGTCGTAGAACTCGGTGGAGCGGTTGTGCGAGAAACGTCCGTTGAGACCGAGTCGGAGATTATGTCCGTTTTGGTCGAATTTCTTGGTGTAGTCGGCACCGAGGTCGCCGAAGAAACTTGGGTTACGGGTGCTGTCGTAGGTGGAGTAGCCGTTGGTGTAAATGGTGTCAAGCTCGTAGAAAGTGCGGTAAACACTATTGTCAGACACGCTGCGGTTGAACGAGCCGTTCACGCCTCCGTGCACTTCCAAATCGGTCATCGAGTCAATCTCGTAGTTGATGTTCATAAACAGGTTGCCTCCGAGATTCTTGCTCCAGTTCGACGCGGTGTCGGTCTGATGGCGGGTGGTGTCGTAGGTGTCGGGCTCGCTGCCGTCCACACGGGTGTACGACCAGCCGTTCGACTCGTTGCTGCGGAACGAGTAGCGTCCGCTGGCAAACAGGTTAATGCTGAGTTTCTCCTTGGCCCACATGTATGAAATCCAAGGACTTATGTTAGGCTGGGTGCTGCCGTTAACACCGAAACTCACAAACTGGTTGCTTTTTACGTGTGCCGAAGTGATGATGTTGATGACAGCTTCAGCGTCGGTGGCGTATTTCGCCGACGGGTTGGTGATGGCCTCGATGCGGTCGAGGGCGTTGGCAGGCAGGGTTTCGAGATATGTCTTGAGGTTCTCCTCGGTGAGTTTCGAGGGTTTGTCGTTTATCCAAATCTCCACACTCGACACACCGCGAAGGGTTACGTTACCTTCCACGTCCACCTCCACGCCGGGGGCGTTCTGCAGGGCGTCGTTGGTGGTTCCGGTCTGTATCGACGGGTCGTCGGCAACATTGTAGATAAGTTTTTCGCCGTCCTGGGCGTAAAGTGGCCGCTGTCCCTTTACAGTAACGGCTTTAAGCATAGAGCCCTCTTTCATGTTTATGTTGCCGAGAGCCGTGTTGTTCTCCACCTTGAAAGGTATATAACGTGTGGTGTAGCCAATGTATGTGGCACGTAGAAAATACTCACCCGCAGGCACTTCGGTAACCTCGAAATAACCATAGAGGTCGGTGGAGGCACCGCGCACAAGGCTGCTGTCCTCCTTGTCGAGCACAGCCACATTGCCGAATCCCAGAGGCTCGTTTTTAGCGCTGTCGATAAGTGTCCCCACCACTTTGAATGTGGAGCCGCTGCGTACTTTTTTCTGTTTCACGGTCTGCCCTTTTTTCTGAGAATCTTGCATATTGCGGTCGAAACGCTCGCCGCGCGGGAAACCGCCTTCGGGCCTTCCGCCTCCTGGCCTTCCACCTCCCGGACGACCGCCAGGAAATCCGCCGCCAGGCTGGGACATTGCTGTTAGACTTACTATCAACGATAAGAAAAAGAAAGCAGATGTGAGTTTCTTCATTGTGCTATGATATTAGTTTTTGAACATATTTTTGTACCCGAAAACGGGTAAAACTTGCTGATTGTTTTGTTATTATTCTGAAAATTTTTCCTCGCCCCAGATATCTTTCATCTCGTGGTTTTGGGCGTTGTTCATAAACACGCATCGTTCGAGGGAGGCGTCGCGGCACACTATGTCCTCGGCCAATGCGTTGCACGAGGGGCTTCCGCACACTCCGCAGTCGATTTGCGGCAGTTTGGCTTTGATTTTCTGTATTTTCTCCATCTTTTCCAAAGCCTTCGACACATCCTCGTCGAGGGCGAGCATGGAACGAGGCTTCACCGCCGACACACGCACATCGGAAAGCAGGAAATCGCGTTCGGCATCGAGTTTGGAGTCGTTGGTGATTTCGCCGTTGCGCTCACGCTCGGCAATTTTGCGGGCACGGGCGTACATACATTCGCTTATCAGGAAACGGTTTTGGCATAGAAGCACCCCTCCTGCGCAGCTTTGGTCGCAGGCACGCAGCTCAAGGAATTCGATATCCTCAATCTCCTCGTTTTCAACTTTTTCAAGGAATTCGGTGACGTTGTGAATTTCGTCGATGGCCAGCGAGCGTTTGGCGATGCACAGACGGCGTTCGCCGTTGGTGAGGGTGGAGAGCACGGCATCCGACGACAGTCGTGCCATCGAGAAACCGGGCACGGTGTAGTTCTTGCCCAGCTCTTTCATTTTTTTCTGCACACGGTTGTACAGCTCGTCCATGTTGATGATGCCGTCCACCATGGATTTCTCCTCGCCAACGGGGCTTTTCACGGCTGCCACCTTGGCGGCGCAGGGCGAGATGTAGAACAGACCTATGTCCTTGCGCGGAACGCCGCGCTCCACAAGGGTTTTGTATGCATATTTGGCCACTATGTCCACGGGGGCTTTCACCGGAATGATGTTGTCCACCAGCGAGGGGAAACGCACCTGTATCAGACGCACTATGGCCGGACAGAACGAAGAAATCAGAGGCTTTTCGCCAAGACCTTCGAGGGCGTACTGGTTTTTGGCCTGTGCAAAGATCTGCACCGCCGACTCCACCTCGAAAACATGTGTGAAGCCTATCTCCTTGAGCACGGAGTACACTCGCGAGGCGGGGATGTCCTCGGCAAACTGTCCGAGAAAAACGGCGGGTACGAGAGCCACGCGGCATTTGTAGTCGAAAATGCGGTCGAAGTCGTCGTGTTTTATATAGATGGCCTTTACGGGACACACTTTGAAACAGTTGCCGCAGTCCACGCAGCGATGTTCCGAAATGGTGGCGTGTCCGTCGACGACACGTATGGCCTCGGTAGGACAGCTTTTCATGCAGCGTGCGCAAGCAATACACTGGTCCTCATCTACTTGCAGAGCGTGGTAAAAAGTCTGTTGACTCATAATATTTGGCTTGGGTAAGACATTCTAATTATTTGAAATTCACCTCCATCTCGACGGTGGTACCCACTCCCACGGTGCTTTGCACGTTGAGTTTGTCCACGTTGTTCTTGATGTTGGGCAGTCCCATACCGGCGCCGAAACCCATGTCGCGGACTTCGGGGCGGGCGGTGGAGTAGCCTTCCTGCATTGCCAGCTCGATGTCGGGGATGCCGGGACCTTTGTCGGCAACCACAAGACGTATCTTGTCGGAGTCGATGTCGGCGGTGACAAGGCCGCCGCAGGCGTGGGCAATGGCGTTGACTTCGGCTTCGTACAAGGCCACCACCACACGTTTGATGATGGCGGGAGGTATGTTGAGCTGTTTCAGCGTTTTCTTAACCGAGCTCGATGCTATGCCGGCATTGACGAAATCGCCTTCTATCACTGTATATTCGAAATGCATGATTTTGTCGGTTTTTGGGGTTAGAACAAAGGTTTTATGTCGTTGGCGTACAAAATGCCGCAGGCTTTGAACATCGAGAAATCGCTCTCTATCAGCACCATGTCGTTGTCCTCGGCAAGCTCTATCATCTCTTCGGTGGCTTTTTTCTTGCGCACAAAGATGATGATCTCCAGTCCGGCCATCTCGCAGGTGCGGATGGTCTGCAGGTTGCACAGTCCGGTGACGAGCAGTGGGGTCTGTTTAAGGGTAAGCACGTCGCTCATAAGGTCCGACGCAAAGGCGGTGGTGATGTCCTCGTTGAGCTGTTCCTCGGTGCCACAAAGTATCTTTGCTTCAAGCAGTTCCGCAATTTGTTTTACAGTCATCTTAATATATGTTTTGAAGTTATTTTATTGTTGTTTTTGTTTATTTTCAAACTTGCAAATATACGAAAAAATTTCGGTTTTTTCTAAAAAAAGTTCGTGCCGGAAAGGAAACACCCGCTTTCCAAAAGAAAAACAACAGGCTGTTGGCGTCCGTTTCGACAAAGAGCATCACTTTTTTTCTCCCTCACAAAACAAAAAACGGGTTTTTGCGTTTTTATTCCGATTACAACAAAAAACTGATATGGACAAGACAACCATTCTTTGGGCCGACGACGAGATTGACCTGCTGAAACCGCACATCATGTTCCTCGAAGACAAAGGCTACAACGTCATTGCCGTCACCAGCGGCGACGAAGCCTTGGACGAACTATCGCACCACGTGGTGGACATCGTTTTCCTTGACGAGAATATGCCCGGACTCACCGGATTGGACACCCTGAGCATCATCAAAAGCAAACACCCTATGGTTCCCGTGGTGATGATTACCAAAAGCGAGGAGGAACACATTATGGACGAGGCCCTTGGCGGAAAAATCTCCGACTACCTGATAAAACCTGTCAAGCCGAACCAGATACTGCTTACCGTAAAGAAACACACCGAGGGCAAACGTCTCGCCGACCAGAAATCGATACAGAACTACCAGCAGAATTTCCGCAACATAAGCATGGAGCTGATGAACCCGCTCTCCGCCGAAGGCTGGGTGGACATCTACAAACGTCTGGTGCAGTGGGATTTGGAACTATCCAAGACCGAAGACCGCAATACCCACGAGATACTTTACTCGCAACGAGCCGAGGCCGACCAGCTTTTCTGCCGTTTCTACGAACAGAACTACGAGGACTGGCTCAACGGTCGCGCCGAAAAGCCCCTGATGTCGCCCACAGTGCTGAAAGAGAAGCTGTTCCCACTGCTGAAAGACGACAAGCCCACCTTTCTCATCGTTATCGACAACTTCCGTTTCGACCAATGGAAATACACCCAGCACACCATCGAAACGCTGTTCCACACCGAGGAGGAGTGCGTCTATTACAGCATACTTCCCACCACCACGCAGTACGCCCGCAACGCCCTGTTTTCGGGACTTATGCCTTCCGAAATTGAAAAGAAATATCCCCAATATTGGATCAACGAAACCGAGGAGGGCAACAAAAACCAGTACGAAAACGAGCTCCTCGACGAGAACCTGCGCCGCTACGGATTCAACATCAAACACTCGTACCACAAGGTGCTCAACGCCACTTTCGGCAAAAAACTTATCGAAAGCATACCCCGCATGCTGCAGAACAAACTCACGGTGGTCATCTACAACTTTATCGACATGCTTTCGCACGCCCGCACCGAGCTGGACATCATTCGCGAGTTGGCCGAAAACGAACAGTCGTACCGCTCGCTCACCCTCTCGTGGCTCGAACATTCGCCGCTTATGGACTTTCTTAAACGCATAGCCGAGGAGGACGTTAACCTCGTCATCACCACCGACCACGGCTCGGTGAAAATCAACAATCCTGTAAAGGTGAAAGGCGACAAGGACGTATCGGTGAACCTGCGCTACAAAGTGGGACGACTGCTCGACTACAACCCCAAACAGGTGTACGAGGTGAAAGACGCCTCCAAAATTTTCCTGCCAAAACTCTACGTCACCTCGCCATACATCTTCGCCCACCGCAACGACTTTTTCGCCTACCCCAACAACTACAACCAGTACGTGCAATATTATATGAACACCTTCCAGCACGGCGGCATCTCGATGGAGGAAAACCTCGTTCCGTTCATTATCCTCAAAAAACGATAGCCCTATGACCGAGCACCCCAACTGCAAGATAAACTTAGGCTTGAACATCGTGTCCAAACGCACAGACGGCTACCACAACCTCGAGTCGGTGTTCTACCCCCTGCCCATCTGCGACATGTTGGAGATTGAGAAAGCCGACAACTTCAGTTTTGAACAGGACGGCATTGCCCTCGACTGCGCCGGCTCCGACAACCTGTGCGTCAAGGCTTACCGCCTGATGCAGAAAGATTTCCCGCAGATTGGTCCCGTGGCCATACGCCTTACCAAAAACATACCTTCCGGTGCCGGCTTGGGCGGCGGCTCCTCCGACGCAGCGTTCACCATAAAGATGCTCAACTCGCTGTTCCAGTTGGGATTACAAACCGAGCAGCTGCAAGGCTACGCAGCACGTATTGGCGCCGACTGTGCCTTTTTTATCGAAAACAAGGCGGTGTTCGCCAGCCAGAAAGGCGATGTGTTTCAGGATATTGCGCTCGATTTGTCGGGTTACAGACTGCTTTTGGTAAAGCCCGATGTGGGGGTTAGCACCGCCGAGGCATATAAAAGCATAGTGCCCGCCCCGGCTCCCTTCGACCTGCGCAAGCTCGGCTCCACACCGATGGAAGAATGGAAACAGTTGGTTACCAACGATTTCGAGAAGTCGATTTTTGAAAAACTCCCCGTACTGCGCGAGATAAAAGAGCGTATGTACCAAGGCGGGGCAGTGTATGCGGCAATGAGCGGCAGCGGCTCCACAATCTATGGCTTCTTTGCTAAAAACCAAGACATTACAGAGCTGCGCACGGACTTCGAGAAACGGTTTTTCACGGCGGAGATTGAGTTTTAATACTCCTGCTCGCCTTCGGCTCGCGAGATCTTTTTGATTTTTTTTGTTTTCCTGCTCGTCTTCGACGAGCGAAATCAAGGGAATCTTGTAAATAACTTTCGCCTACGGCAAAAAAATTATTGAGATTTACAAGATTTCAGCCCGAAGGGCTAGGAGCATTCAATTGCCCGAAGGGCAAGACGAAACTTTCAACTTTCAATTCTCAACTTTCAATTTCCCTTCGTAAGTCTGGAAAACAATCGTCTCTCCCGTTGTCCGCACCTCGAAACTGTCGCCAAGGGCGGAGTTCAGCGTGCCTTCCCACAGATGGACGAAGTTGCGGTTCTCCACCGGATACTCCAAACCGCTGTAGATCAAAACATTATCCTTGTCCATACTGAACACCGACACCTGCTGGCGGGGGAAACTGCGGAAAGTGGTGTCGCCGCTTATGGCGGTAAACACACCGTAGTCGGTGAACAGACGGCATTGGGCTTTGGTGGCAAAGTCGGTGAGCAGGGCGATATTGGCCAGCAGGTGGTCCTCGCGCAGGCCGCTCGCCCCCACTATGGCCAATCGTCTCCAGCCCTGCGCCACGCTGTAGTCCACCGCCTTGCTGAGGTCGTTGTTGTCCTGCCGCGACACAACCACTAGCTTATCAGAAAGACTTTCTTTCAGGGCTTTGGGCAACGAGTCGCCGTCGCCAACCACTGCTGTGGGCATAATGCCGACATCGAGCGACTTGGCCGCCGCACCGTCGCAGCACACCACCGGAAGTCCGCTCCGTAGCAACGACAGAGGTAACTCGTTTCGCGGAAACTCGCCATTGGCAAGTATCACAGCGTCAAATTCCTGTATGTCAATTTTGTATTGCATCATGTTTCAGTACCGTGGGTTGCACCCACGTTTGTTTTATTTGCCGTGGGTTCC
>JAEEGF011776838.1_pt1 | contig 21984 bp, 21 predicted proteins | sample 9134171 | NCBI WGS metagenome assembly JAEEGF01 (sample SAMN16246542, study PRJNA631951) | gut metagenome | biome: gut microbiome; feature: rumen; material: AP-attached | host: Bos | place: Iran: Karaj | collected 2018-10 | reverse complement strand
ATTAATTTTCCTCCAGGGGTATTTTTAACGTGATAATCTTTTATCACTCTACCATACTAAAGCATGATTGGCAATACTCTATTTTCATTTGGTCAAAATATCTGGTTTTTGATCAAAACTTCTCTTTCTGAAGCTCTACGTATGCATAAAAAGACACAGCCTGCTAAATTAAACAAGCTGTGTCTTACTCATTTTAAATGAACATGTTCATAATATATATGCTCTTTTCACATCTCTATTTCTTATATCTGTCATGAAACACTTGGATTTGTATTAATTTCAGTCTTTTCAAATTCTAATATATAGTGGATTCTGATCACTTCCCTGATAATACAAAAGATTCCTATGTCAATCAAAAGAGCTTTTCCGCCGAAAATCACTGCAACTACAAAGAAAAAAACAATAAGCCCATTGATTACGTCCCAGGTTTTCTTCACGTTGTCATCAAATGCGGAGTCTAATTTGTTTATTGCAATAGTTTCAGATAAGAATTCTATCAGAAGGATTACAGCATGTATTACAAATAATAAATCCAAATCAGAGTAGTATCTATAGTGTTCATTATCTATAATCCAATATAACCAAACTTTATAAATAAACTCAATAAAGCATAATCCTGCAAAAATATTAAAGTACATGCTTGGATTTGTATTATGATATTCTGATTTATAGTTCTGTAAAACATAATTGGAAAACATTAGTATTATACAGATCTTCAACAGATCCAAAATGTATATCCAAAAGGAATGTCCTATTTCTGCGAGGATTATGAATGCAAAGATAGCAATACTTATCGGAATATAGAATGCGTATATTTTAGGTATATACTTGGTCATTTCTTAACTTTCTGCCCCCATCTTAACTAGTCTTTCAAATTTAAGTATGCAGCGGATTCGCAAAAATTCTCTAAAGATACATAAAAATCCTATAATGTATATTAATGCAAGCACTTTGACGATCAGTATTACAATAATGAAAAAAATGATTATACAATTAGTTAAGATCCATGATCTATTTTCATTATCGTCAAAAGTAGCATCTAATTTGTATATAGCAATATTTTCAGATAAATATTCTGCTATAAATAAAAACAGATATATGTATGATATTAGTTGGCTTCCAAAATATAGTTTTCCATGTAAACAGATTGTAATAACAAACTCCAGAAAGCAAAAGCCTGAAAAAAATAAAAAGTACTTACTTGGATTATTGTCAGCATCTTCAATGTTATAATTTTTTAGAACATAGTAAGAAAACAGCAATATTACGCATATTTTCACCAGATCAATTATGTAACCAAAAAACACATGGCCTATTCCTGTAATGCTACCAAAAATAAATAAAGCAAAACTAACAGGAACATAGAAAGCATATATTTTAGGTATATACTTTAATATATTTTTATCAATAAAATTAACTAGTTTCATTTCTTGATTTTTTGCCCCCGCCTTAATGTGACCTGAATCATTCCATCCTCTACTGATACCCAATCAAACTGGGGTTCATATATCCAGTTTTTATTCGCATCAACAATACCGTATTGGCCTTTATCGTTTTGTACAACAGCAATAGGTTCTGTTTCATTTTCATGGCTGCTATTAACAATGCATGAAATTTCAATATATTTATACTCACAATCTAGTAACTGTTCTCCATTTGTATCAACAAGTCCATACATACCAGTTGATTCATCTTTAATAACGCCCAAAACGTCTTTGCTTTCGCCTGTATTTACTTTGGTTCCAAGGTACTCCCCAGCTGCGTTATATTCTTTCATAATATTTGTTGCCCAAAATAATACGGTACCATTAGAGTTTGATTTGCATTTTGAACAGATAAAATCGGTATCTAATACTTTTATTCCATCATAAATAATAGTTCCATAGTTATCACTAACGATGGCTATTAAGGTTTTTCCATTAAATGTAGATATGCTAATATCATAGTTATTAACTAATTCATAAATCAACTGACCATTGCAATCTATGACACTATCACAATTTTGATCAGAATATTTGCATGCTTTAAAAATGCCGTTTCCTAAATATTCCAGATTGTCACATTTGATTTCTACAGGTTCGCTATTAGATGATAATATGACCCAATTACTGATATCATATGGAAAAAACAGGATATCTGCATCGTATGCATAATAATAATCAGAATTTTCATCGGTTTCAGATAGTTTATATTTTTGAGGCTTTATGACTGTTTTATTATCGTAATCAACTATTCCAACGCAGTCATCTTCTGTAATAACAATGTAATTATCTTCCCTATCATTGTTTGTATTATAGTTTCTTATTATTTCTTTATATTCAAAATCGATATAGATATTTCCAAAGCAGTCTATTAGGCCTCTTTTTCCATCTACCTCAGCAATAATGTAATCATCACTATACAGCCATGTATCTAAATAATCATATTGCGAATCAGCTAGTTTATTACCATCTTTATCACAGATATAATACTTTCCATTATTGTCTTCAATAATAAAGAAAGATGGTATATCGCTATCATCTGAAGGCTCTATACAATTTATATATTTGAAACTTTCGCTCAGAACATTATTGCATGAATAATCCAAAAACATATAATTACCATTACTGTCTTTAGTAATAAGTCTTTCAGAACTTTCATCTATATCAATAGATTCGTATGTTGGCTCAAGTAGTACGTTTCCATTTATATCACATACCCCGTAATTGTGTCCGGCATCATCTTTTTTATCAAAAGATATAAAATTACCAAAATCGCAAATATCAGTGTAATCCGTATCTAGAATCATGTTTCCACTGAAATCATAAGCTCCGTAGTATTCGATATTATCTTTATATATCGTAACTTCAATATAATTATTGTTAATGTAGATCTCAGAAAAATTCGGTTCTATGATCCACTCATAATCAAGATTCATCACGCCCGTACCGCTATTACTTCTAAGAATCAGAAAACCATTATCAACGCAGTAGGTATCTATTTTGTAATATTCAGGTTCTACTATCCAGTTACCAAATTTATCTGTAATTCCATATTTGCCGTTATAGCCGTTGATATCAGGATTCAACAATATAATATTACCATCACCAAGAAGGCATGAATCATTTTGGTACTCATTTGGAATATAGTCATCCATAGATACATAAAATGCATATATTGCAAAATCTTTAGGTGAATTATAGAAAAAATCCCACCAAAAGGAACTGATATAGTTATCAGTGGATAAAGTATCAGAATCATTGTTAGTTTCAAAATTATAACTTCCGCTCTGACTATTATAAAAGTTGCTTTTCTCGCTCCAATTATTAGTATATGTGTACGTTACTGTATTATTGCCATGAATATCCAAGGGTTCTGTACTCTTATGAGAACAAATAATATTTCCTTCCGTATCCAGAACATATCTGGTTTCACCTTTGTTGCAGGAATTTAGGTAGATGAAAATTGCAGAGATTATTACTGCAGCAATTAAGAATCCCCCTAGAATTTTTAGATCTTCTTTTAACCTTTTTTCATACGTTGACATAGTTATTCCCCAATAACTTTTCTATAAATTTAAGCTCGTTAATTTTACCTTAAATAGATGATTATGGCAAATCGAAGATAAATCCGTAGAAATAGGCTAATGTATTACAAAAAATTGCCTGACAAACAGATAGAGATAGAAAATTAAAAAGACGATGGGGTCAAAACGCTTACCCATCGTCTCTTATCTTCTGTTGTTCTTATCTTCTATTGTTCTTATCTTCTTAATTTCTGCCTTTGCTGAGCTATAAAGTTAAGTCTCTTAGTGATCTTGTCCCTTATAAAGCTCTGGCTGTCCTCTTTTACAAGGAAGTACATGTAGGAGTCAAGGACTACGGACTGAGGAAGGCCGCGGCCGACTAATTTGAAGTTGCGGAAGCCTCTTTTTATGTAATCATTCATCTGTTCCTTGGAGATGAAGGCGGGCTTATTCTTGCAGTCTTCGAAGGTCTTCTTTTCCTGTCTGTTGGGACATGGGAAGGGTCTTGCGACTTCGTATTGGAGCTGCTTCATGGCTTCATCGCGGTAATGTTCGAGACGTTTGGGACAGTTTGGAAAGCAGATCTCGTCAACGAGTATTTCTACGCGGTCTGCCATTGGTTCTAGCTCTTTGAGGACGTCCTCGTTATGATTCATGTCATAATCAAGAACGACCATAAAATAATCTTTATTAAGCTCTGAATAGAGCTTTTCTGGATCTGTGATTCTCTTTGTTGTAGATGAAATGAATTTAAAATTTGGATAGTTCTTTCTAAGATAGCCTTCAAGGATCTGCGTGTTAACAAGAACCTGATTCTTGCCATTGTCAGCAATGTGCATAATCAGATTGCAGAAAGTATCATCGAGATGTTTCTCTTCTATAAGAGGATTGGTCCAGGTGAAGCGGACCGGAACATTTTTAGAATTATAGAGCTTGATGATATTTTCAATCTCGTTTTTGGGGCAAAAGCCAAGAACAGTTCTGCCACCATTCCATATTGCTCCCGGGAATGTGCCGTAAACACTACCAACACGGTAATTATCGTAGAAGCAATCCGGATATTCCTTCATAACATCAATAAGAGTGCTGTTCAGGTCTCTGAACACACTAAACCCTGGCAGGTGCCAGTAAATATAATCATTCATTCCCCCAAATCTTCCCTTCTCTTTTTTTTAGAGTAACCCAAATCAAAAAAACGATATGCAAACATTATACAACAAAGAACGGTGTTTGGGGCAAACAAATGTCATAAAATGTACAAAAACATGTACCAAAAAGCTAGTATATCCATCAATATTACTTATAACATTGTTTAACAGACATAAATAATGAGCGAAAGCACATAACAAGAGCAATTATAGAATCAATCAAAATTACTTATACTTCGTATATTTTTGAAATGAGAAACAGACAATCAAGTATTTTCATAAAGCTAATAACCTTCATACTTTCAAAATCAAATGTTCAGTGAGACTAATCACTCCTTATACTTACAAAATTCAAAGCTCAGCATGGTTATATCATCAAACTGCGGTGCTCCAGCAACAAATTCGTCTATATCTGCTCTTATTGCTGGCAGCAGATTTTCAGGATCTTTATCCATATTGTTATTAAGGAAGTCAGTGAGTCTCTTCATGCCGTACAGCTCATTATCAGCGTTTGTAGCTTCTGTGACGCCGTCAGTGTACTGATACAGGCGATCTCCGGGTTCCATTTTGAAGGAACCTGTCTTATAGACCATATCTTCCATTCCTGCAAGGACAAAGCCTGCCTTGATCTTCATTTCCTCATAGACATACTTGCCATCTTCACCTTTGTGCATGATAAACGGGTGCTCATGGCCTGCGTTGGCGTATCTGACTTCGCCTGTTCTTAGGTCTATAACAGCTTCGTATGCAGTAATGAACATGCCGCCTTCGTTGGATTCGCACAGGATAGAATTTACTTCTTCGAAGATGCTGGACGGATCAGTATCTGGCTTCGTATGGTCTTTGATCAAAGTCTTACCGATCACCATGAAAAGAGCTGCGGGTACGCCCTTACCGGATACGTCAGCTACTACCATGGCAAGGTGATCTTCATCAACATAGAAGAAATCATAGAAGTCACCGCCGACTTCCTTTGCAGGATGCATGGTCGCGTATATCTTATATTCAGCTTTTTCTGAATATACAGGGAAAATAGATGGCAGCATACTTGCCTGGATCTGAGTTGCGACGTTAAGCTCCGTACCGATCCTTTCTTTTTCAGCAGTAGCATATTTTACGTCTTCCATGTAGGTCTTAAGGTCATCCTGCATCTCATTAAATCTTTCTGCAAGCTGTCCGACTTCGTCGCCGCTTTCAACGGGAATTTTTATGTCGAAGTTACCTTTACCGATAGCCTTAACGTTTTTGGCAAGTGCCTGCATCGGACGTGTGATGGTTCCTGATACTGCGAAGGATACCATGATCAGGATGATACCGATTACTGCAAAATATATGATGAAAAGCTTATTGATATCAAAGAGGCGCTTTTGCATTTCTTCCTGTGACGTGGCTGTCATCATGTCGCTTTGCTCCTTGGCATGATCTGCGGGAAGGGTTACTTCTGAAGTATTTATACTTGCGCAGAATATCCATCCTGTCTCTTCAAGTTTGGAAAAAGCAACATAGCTATTTTCATCTTCATAGACAGTTTCTACGATTCCGCTTGTTTTACCGGAAAGAGCCTTTATAAAGTCATCATTATCAAAATGATTATTGATATCCGGGTCAAAAGACGCTTCATCCATATCCTTATGAGCTATAAAGTTGTAATTATCATCAAGGATAAAACATGCGCCTGTATCGCCTACTTTCATGGACATGACATCATCGATCAGATCCTGGAGGGCAACATCAGATGCAACAACTCCTGCTCTATTGCCACTTGCATCATCATAGGTCATAGCTGCTGTAATACAAGTCTTGCCATAAGAATCAAGATATGTCGGAAGCCATACCAAAGTACCGGGAGTATTCATTGCTTCTATATACCAGTCACGTGCTCTTGGGTCGTAATCAGGATTGAACTGATTGGATCTTGAATATCTGTAGGAAATGCCGCTTTGGGTGCCAATGTATATGTTATTGAGTATTTCAGTATTTTCAAGAAATGGAGCAAACATATATTCGCAATTAGACAATATCAGGACTTCTTTTTGAATTTCAGGCGTTTCTTCAATACCTTTAACAAGGAAATACTTAGAAGAAGCTTCTCCCATAACTGTTTCGTCAGGGGCAGGAATATCTTTTCCCACAAAATTGGAAGAATCAGTATACAGACTGCTGGTATATTCAGCTGACTCAGTAACTATTCTGTTAACAGAGTAAAACTTCTCGTTAGCGGCCTGGGCCTGCTTTTCAACGATCATTACAAGATAATTATTGGCCTGATCAAGCAAGGACTCCTTGGCAATCGTAGACGAATTAAGGCCAAGTGTTATGTTGGTCTGTTCGAATTCGTCGACCATGGAATTCATGAAATAGGCTGATGCTCCAAATATGATAAGTAGTGACCCGAGGGACATTACCATTATTACAAGGAGAATCTTGATACTGATCTTCATATTCTTAAACATAGGAGTCCTCCTGATTTGAGGCTGTTATCTTCGATATTGATTATCTGACAATATATCTTTAGATATCCTGATGTCTTATTGTCTAAATTCTGACTTCAGATATACAGATATCTGATTATCTATCCTGGTGCTGGTTCAGGGCTGTAAGTAATATCTCTTCAATAAAATCTTCGTAGGCAATGCCCATAATCTCAGCTTCTTTGGGCATTAGAGAATATCTTTTAAGGCCGGGAACTGCATTTATTTCAAGTACATATGGCTTTGAGTCTTCATGGGACACCATAAAATCAACTCTTGCAAGGCCTCTTGCATAGGTGATGTTCCAGACTTTTCGCGCTACTCTTAATATTTCATCTTCTGTATCCTTATCCAGTCTGGCAGCAGTCGCATCATAGTTGCCGGTAAATACTATAAGTTCAGGGGCATCCGGATCAGATTTATTAAGGTCAAGGTCCTGACCTTCTACTACTGGAAGAGAGATGATCTCGCCTTTACTTTCATATATACCTGCTGTATAGAATTTACCTTTTACGTATTTTTCCAAAAGGATCGGATCGTCGTATTTGAAGATGTCATCAATCTTTGAAAGTTCGCCTTCGTTTTGTATCAGGGCAATTCCGAAGCTTCCGCCTTGTGTGGGGGCTTTGGCTACAAAGGGGTATCCAAATGAATCAAAATCAAAGTTTTTGTTGTCGTAGTCTTCTTTTTCCAAAATCTCCCACTTGGGAGTTCTGATGTTATATTTATCGAAAAGCGATTTGCACAGTATCTTGTCGTTAATAAGGCTCGCTGCTCGAAGGCCGCTCCCTGTATAGGGAATATTCTCGTGTTCCAGCATCCCCTGAAGCGTGCCATCGCCATGGCCCTTGCCCTGAGTGCAGACAAAAACAACATCAGTGTCAGCAGCCTTTATGGTCGCCATTATGTCATGACCAAATTCTATGAGCTTAGTGGTATAGCCGCGTGAATTAAGGGCGTCAGCTATATCATGAGCATTTTTCGCAGAAGCGAACCTCTCCTCGGAAGTTCCGCCGTATACAATACTTACATTCATACTGTGCCTCTATTAAAAGAATATTTGACCATTACTTGATCTGTACTATCTTTTATATGATCATGATCTAATATGTATTAGCTTCATAAAGCTACGTAGAACCTTAACTTTATCTTCTGTTTGCACTACTGACATTTCCGATTATCATGAACATAATCGCTGCACAAAGGAATATGATTCCCAGCACCCTGATTCCTGCCTGATAACCTATCACGATGGCAAATGCAAATACAAACGGGCCTATCATCTCAAGCATCTTCTTGGTAAAAGAAAGGACAGACAGCGATTTGGATGCGCCAAGCTTTTTAATAGCAGGAAGATCAAGGTAATAATTGTTCTGAACGCCAAAACCAAAGCTGTCAGCAAGTCCAAGAAGCCCTGCACCTGCAAAGGCGAGGATAAATCCTGATCCAATGCCGGGAAGGAACAAAGATATTGCGATCATTACGCTGTAAACAACATTTATTTTCTTTAATGATCTTCCGTTACCTGTAAGAAGCACAGAAAGTAGCGGACCTGCATATACTATTATCATTCCATATATAAGCTGCGCTCTACCTACATCCGTGGTACTTCCGCCTATGCTCTGGAAATATAGCGGCAGGTAATAGCTAAGGTAGGATGCAGCTATACTTGCAGGAGCTATCATTAGTATTACGAATATGATTGCCTGAAGCTTGTCTGTAAATCCGAGCGGGACTTCTTTAGACGTATCACTAATATCAGCTTCCTTATGTGGCAGAACGGCGTTTTCAAGCCTGATTATGAATAGAGATGTCGTGATCGTAAGAACTGCAGAAATATAAAATACAATTCTGTAGCCGAATATATCTGCCAGTATGGCGCCAAGAGCTGAACCGCAGTTCATACCTGCGTAGATACCTGCATTCAAGAGGGCAAAGCCAAGAAGTTGCTGTTTTGAATCTTTGCCAAACAAAGATAGATTTCTAAGCGTCATCCAGCAAAGCCCATATCCAAGACCAACTACAGCTCTTGAAAGGATAAACATCAAAAGATTCCCTGATATAGCTGAAAGGAAGGTGCCTAAAGCTACCAGTATAAGACCTGATATAAAGGGGAGCTTCCAGCCTTTTTTCTCAAGGATAATGGTCGTGATAAAAATGGCCGAGCATGTAAGAAGGGTCTCTGCCGACTGAGGAAGGCCTGCCGCTGCGTTGGCTGAAATAAATGAGATGGGATTTATGAGCTCTTTGGCCATGGTGGGAATAAAGGCAGATGACAGCCTTGATGCAAAGTAAAACAAAAATGAAATCTGCCTTATATAATATAAAGATGAGATCATGCCGTCTGAATCATCGGCTTTAGTTTCTGACGAGACTTCCTGTTTAAAGCTCTTTTGCATATTTCTTTTGATGATCTGCAGGATCAAAAGGACCATCTCAACTGAGAAAAAAACAGATGTGATCAAAACCGTGATAAGATTAAGCGCAATGCTTTTTATCACACTGATATTATGATCATAGTTTACGATAAAGCTTATACGTCTTCCTTTGCTGAAAGGATAAGTATGTTCATCATAAACATCATAAGTAGCTTTCGTGCCGATGAGGGATGCATCAGATGAATGAACAACATTCATATCCTCATCAAGTATCATGATATCCGTTATCGTATCATTTAAAAGATGGGGAAGGCTTCTATCAAGCTCATCTTCTGAGATTTTTTCAATTCGAGTAATATTATTTCTGATCTCAGTATATGTCTGATAATTGATCATCTGATTACGAACAGATAATATTTCAAAGAAAAAAGCCACCTGAATAATGACAAGAACAGTTATGAGCATGGCATTGATGTTAGCAGCTTCCAGCTGTCCTTCAATGTTGAAAACAGGTCCCTTTGCACAGAAAATAGCCATAGCAAGGACTGCTATAGCTGTCAGAACGATAAGAATACTGAAGGGTACTGACGTATATTCTGAAGGTTCATTAAAATTAAGAACCCACAAAAATACGGCAACCAGTATTATTGTAAATGCTGATCCGGCAAATAAATAGGCTCTGATCTTATTCATATTATGCGCATTTTGAAAATTAGTGATTTAAATTATATTGAGAATATCTGAAAATCCTGTTACTTCAAAAATGTCTTTAACAGCATCGCATACATTTTTGATATACATTTTGCCCTGCTTGTTCATAGCCTTCTGAGCTGAAAGCAAAACTCTGAGGCCTGCGGAAGAAATATACTCTACATTTGTCATATCAAAGGTAAGCTCTGTAGAATTTCCAAGTTTTTCCTTAAGAACTGCCTCAAGCTGTGGAGCTGTCGTGGTATCAATTCTTCCATCGAGAGTTACATTCATCTTTCCACCATCATTTGTCGCATTAATATCCAGCATCTTTTCCTCCTTCAATCAATATGAAATATTAATTGCCTTAACTAGTATATCGGCTAAATTTGAAGAACAATCAGACCGAAATAAACATATGTAAAGTTTCATTTTCAAGATAGCACAAGTTTTCGGAAAAAGATCTTTTCACAAAGAAAAGGATAACAAATGAATATTTTGAAAAAAATCAAAAATGTTCTCTTTCCTGAAAGAAATGAAGAGATCTATAATCTGTTTGATCATAGCAACATGGCATCTTTAAGGGTCATGAGCCTTCTTACTGTTGCCGTTGAAAGTGTTTCTTTGATCCATTTACTTTTTCATAATGTAGACTATTTAAACTTTGATCTTACAGTGATCATACTTACAACAATTATTGTCATTAATCTTATAACAGCTATTAGTACGGATCTGTTTTTGAAAAAAAGGATCAAAGGACATAATATCGCTGTGATCATAGCAGTGTTCACCATTACTGCCATGACTTGTTTTTCAATGTTTGTATCATATATGAATTATATTGCCGGAAGACAGATCATCATATTTTATGCAGTAAACGTCTGTCTTATCAGCTTTATTCATATAACTCCGCTGTTCCAGCTTATTTTCATCCTGGTGGAACATTCTATTTTCTATGCGATCTTATATAACTATGATGGTGCAAAAGGCATAATAGTGCCTAATGTCATCATCTATATGCTAATAATTCTCGTGGCGAGTCAGATCAGTTTCTATAGAGTGCTTAATTTTGCATCTTCGACCTACACTGCCAAAGTTATGGCTGAAGAATTTGCACTAAAGTCTTCTCAGGACCAGCTTACAGGTCTTATGAACAGATATGCGCTTGATAATATTCCGAATATTGAAAATCCAGTAAGATGTCAGATCGCAATGTCAGATATCGACCATTTCAAGGCATTTAATGAAAAGTATGGTCATATCAAAGGCGATGAAGTTCTCAAAGCAACTGCATCGGCTCTTCTTGATGTATTCAGAAAAAAAGACTGTTACCGCTATGGAGGCGACGAATTCCTGATAGTCGCTATCAATCTTACTGAAGATACATTCCGGGACAGGCTGGCACTTTGGGAGAAAAAATTGTCAGTTACCAGGATCGAAAATATAGATGAACCTGTAAAAGTCAACTTCGGCGTTGCATCAGGCATAATCCATAACAAAGAAGAAATATTCAAGCTTATCAAAGAAGCCGATGAAAAGCTTAATACGATAAAGTCAATGCGCTATCACAGTTCATAAAACTTTGGCTACAGCCTTTTCAATGGCATCAACATCATAAGGCTTGGTAATATGCGCATTCATTCCTGCTTTAAGCGCTTTCTGTATATCTTCTTCAAAGGCATTACCCGTCATTGCTATGATCGGGATCTTTTTATCTCCCTCTCTATTACTGTTTCTAATGAGCCTCGTCGCCTCATATCCATCTACATCAGGCATCATAATGTCCATAAGAATCAGATCATAAGTGTTTTCTGGCTCATTCAGGAACCTGTCTACAAGTTTTCTGCCATCAGGCTCTACTATGACTTTGGCTCCCAGATCAACAAGTATCTCAGATAAAAGCTCCCTGTTAAGATCGTTATCTTCTGCAGCCAGGATATTAAGCCCTTTTAAGATCCCTTTATAGGAAGGCGATTCTAATACAACAGGCCTTTCATCAAACCCGCATGAAACCTCGCATGTCAGCATCATAGGGATCATTACCGTAAAAGTCGTGCCAACACCAAGACTACTTTCAAAAGTAATGGTTCCCTCCATCATTTCTATCATGTTTTTGATAAGAGCAAGTCCCAGCCCTGTACCGCCGGGATCAGCGATACCGCTTTGCTGCTCTCTTTTAAATGGTGTGAAAAGAGTTTTCTGAAACTCCTCAGACATTCCGCGTCCATTGTCACTTACTTCAAACGTAACATCTACAAATCCGCATCTTGACGATTCTTTGTCCTTAACAGTAAGTGTAATATCGCCGCCATTATCCGTATATTTACATGAATTGGACAAAAGATTCAGAAGTATTTGTTTGATATAGTTTTCATCTGCACAGACTGTTTTGTTTTGTAGCTGATCTATATTTACAGAAAACCTTTGATTCTTTGAATGTACCTGAGATATTATCATCTCTTTAATGTCATTTATGCACTGGTCCAGGTCAAAGACATCATTTTTAAGCTTTATGGTTCCGGATTCGATCTTATTAAGATCAAGAACGTCCTGGATGATATCAAGCATATAATCACTTGATTTAAGAATCTTCCCAGCCTGATCATGGACCTTCTGGGCATTAAAAGAATGGTTCTTTATAAGAGTTGCAAATCCGATTATGGCATTAAGAGGCGAGCGAATATCGTGGGACATTCGCGAGATGAATTCCTGCTGGACAAGATTTTGGTGCTTGATCTCGTCAAGCTGGTTCTTTAGCTCTTCATTTTCTCTTTTTAAGGCTTCAACACTGTTATTCATATTCACGTGCAAAGCTCCTCAGGAATCTTCAAGATTTTAGTTATTTTTAAATGTATGAAGTCTGAGTAATAGCCACATAAAAATATCGTTAATGCGATTATATATATATCATATCACGAACTATTCTTGTGTTAAAATATTATATAAAGGATTTGCGATTTATCTTTAATCGCTAAAGTTTTCTACATGGACGTTCGTTTTTTTATTTGCAGGGGGAATCTAATGCAGAATAATATCGCTTCAGATAATCTGAAATATTACCAGGAAATGGATAAAGAAAATATACAAAAATTCAGGGAGGTTCTTGCGACTCTACCTGATTTTTGCAAGTCTTATTTTAGATCTATTGCTGAGAATACCGCAGTAAGAACCAGACTTGGATACGCATATGACATAAGGATCTTCTTTGAATTCCTGCACGAGACCAATTCAGCTTTAAAAGGAATAGACATTAAGGATTTTAAGATTGAGATCCTTGATATGATAACAAGAGATGACCTTGAAGAATACCTTGAATACGTATCCTTGTACGACAAGAACGGCAAGGAATTCTCTAATACAGAAAATGGCAAGAAAAGAAAGATCGCTGCCATTAGATCCATGTACAATTACTTCTTCAAAACAGACAGAATCCAGACCAACGCTCCATCCAAGATCAACACACCAAAGTCTCATGAAAAAGCTATCATAAGACTTGAACCCAATGAAGTTAAACAGATGCTGGACGTTGTTGAAGACGGCAACAAACTCACTAAAGCCCAAAAGAAGTTCCATGATAAGACCAAAGTACGCGATACTGCTATCGTTACTCTCCTTCTCGGAACCGGAATCCGTGTATCTGAGTGCGTAGGCCTTGATATCGAAGATATAGATTTTAATACTAACGGTATACGAATCCACCGAAAAGGCGGTAATGAATCTATCGTTTACTTTGGCGAAGAAGTTGAGGAAGCATTGAAAGCTTACTTGTCACAGCGTAATCTCATCGTCGCTAACTCAGGCCACGAAGAAGCACTGTTCCTCTCTTTGCAGAACCGCAGGATCACAGTAAGAGCTGTTGAAAACCTCGTGAAAAAATACGCTTCAAACGTAACTACACTTAAGAAGATAACGCCCCATAAACTCCGTAGTACTTTCGGCACTAACCTCTATAACGAAACCGGTGACATCTACCTTGTAGCAGACGTCTTAGGCCACAAAGACGTAAACACCACCCGTAAACATTATGCAGCTCAAAGTGACGCCAACAGACGCCACGCTGCCAAGATGGTGCACTTGCGAGATACTGATAGTACCGAAGATAGTGATAATTACGAAGATAACTCCAAACACAACGACATCTTCGATTTCTAAATCATCTGAAATTTTGCATATATAAAATTGCACGATAACTTTGAACATTCCAGAGGGTGGCAGTTAATAAATGATTTGAGTGTCTTTGAAAATTATATTAAATTCAAGAGCTTGATAGATGGAATGATATATTCTGTTTGGGATTTATTTGTCTGAGCGAAGCGAGTTTATAAATCCCGGAATATATCATTCCAGATATCATGCCTTGAATTTTATATAATTTTCACGACACTCAAATCATTTATTAACTGCCACCCTCTGGAATGCACAAAGCCCCCCTGCAATTCTATATAACAAAACCCCCTTGCCGTAGCAAGGGGGCGTCTAATCATAACTCAGATGTTTCGATCTGCTGGCCGTCTCTCCAGATTCTTTCGAGATCATAGAACTTTCTGTTCTCTTCGTCGAAGATGTGGATGATGATATCGCCGTAGTCCATAAGAATCCACTTAGCGCCTTCATAGCCTTCAATATCCTTAGCTTCGTAGCCAGCTCTTCCAAGAGCTTCGTCTACGTGATCACCAAGAGCCTTAACCTGCTTGGTGCTTGAGCCGCTTGCAATGATGAAAAGATCAGCCATAACTGATACTTCACTGATATCAAGCGCTCTAACATCTACTGCTTTTGTATCTTCAAGTGCCTTGATAGCAAGTCTTGCCATTTCTTTTGACTTTTCTGTAATATTACTCAAATCTGTTCACCTTTCTGTAACTTGTTTTTATAGAATTCATAGGTTTGGATCGTCATAGGATCCATTTCATCGTCCTGACCGCCCAGATAATCAAGGGAATTCTTTAAGATATGGTATACGGCCTCGTCAAGGTCTGACAGGGCTTCTTTTCTTATAACATCCATATCCTTAAGCATCCGTCTGTTGGGCTCTATAAAATCAGCTGTAAAGATGATCTTATCAAGCCTGGTCATATCCGGTCTTCCGGTTGTGTGATATCTGATGGCATCAAGTATATACTGGTCCTCGATATCATACTTGTATCTTGCAAGACACATACCGGCTTTAGCGTGGATAAGCTTTTGATTTCTCATCTCTACGTCTGTTAGCTCTACGCCATACTTTTTGCAGATCTCAATCTGCTCGCTGTGTGGAATACACTTGGCACAGTCATGGAGCATTCCTGCGATTATAGCCTTTTCTATGTCTTCATCAAACACAAAAGCCATATTGGCTGCGGTATAGGCAACTCCAAGTGTATGATCAAATCTGTCCTTTTTAAGAACCTTCTCCATCTCAATACGGTACTTCTGAGAAGCTTCAATAATCTTCATTGCGCGAAACCTTTCAAGAAAAAATTCTATGTATCAGTTACAGGATGTAACTAAGTACATGTTCAGAAATTCATGGATGAATTTCTATGTACCACTTAAGGAACAATCTTGTCTGGTGCTTCCATGATATCTTCTTCTGTACTTTGGTTGTCGCTGTAGAGTCCCTTTAATGCGATATATTCGATACAGCTTTCAGGAAGAAGGTACTTGATAGACTTATCTGCCTTAACTCTTTCCCTGATCATAGTTGAGGAAATCTCGATCCTACCCATTCTGATGGATTCAATCTTAGCTTCAGGAACCATCTGAGTGAGCTCTTTGATACGATTTTGGAGATTGTCCTCATCTGTATCATCACGAACTGCTGCAAGTATGGTGCAGGCTCTGAGTACATCTTCGAAACGTACCCATTTATCAATCTGATTGAGAGTATCAGCACCAACTATAAAGTACAGTTCATCACCAGGATACATCTCAGAAAGCTGCTCAAGAGTCTCTATCGTATAGGTATCACCCGGTCTGTCAATTTCTATTCTTGATACTTTGAAGAAAGGGTTATCCTCAGTAGCTTTCTTTACAAGCTGATACCTGATCTCGCCACTTGGGATGTCCTGACCTCTTTTGAAATAAGATTCACCGCTTGGGATGAAGATAACGCGGTCAAGTTTAAACTGCTCGCGTGCACATTCTGCAACAAATAAATGAGCATAATGAATAGGGTTAAAAGTACCACCTATAATTCCAATACGTCTTTTTTCCATGAAAGTCTCCCTCTTCAAAATTCACTTTTTGTAAAAATAGAACATGGCACATTTACAGTGTTTTTTAAGCAACCTCCATGTCTACATTACAATTGTAGCACAATGCCGGGATTTGATTTATTAAGATCAGATTAATTTTTTCATCAAAAGTGATTATTTTCTAGGAAGAATGATCTCAGGATTCTCCTGAAATCTCTTGTAGAGAACAACCTTACGTCCGATCACTTCTACAAGATCTGATCTTGTACGCTCTGCAAGTGTGATTCCTGCTGTCTTTACATCTTCAGGACAATTCTTAAGAATTGTTATCTTTATAAGTTCTCTTGTATTAAATGCTTCTGAAATTGCACCAACAACTTCAGGAGATACGGCACTTTTTCCAACCTGGAAAAGTGGATCTGTTGTTTGAGCGATACTTCTTAAATAAGCTCTCTGTTTACTTGTAAACTGCATATATTCCTTTCTTGCCGGACTGCTTCTTAAAGATAACTTCCGGTCATACACTATAAATCAATATTAGGTTTTCTATCCGATTATTATTCTTCAAAATCAGAATCATCCATATCTTCCGGATAGAAATCATCATCCATATCGTCAGGTGACTTAGTATCAGCGTTTCTGTAATAATCAAATGCAAGACCATACATACGAACTGTATCGCCTTCCTGGATTCCAAGTTCTTCGAGTCTGTCCAGAATTCCATTTTCTGCAAGGAAGTTTTGGAAGAATGCGAATCCTTTTTCAGAATCAAGGTTGGTATAACCAAGCATCTTCTCAATCTTAGGACCTTCAACGACGTACTCGTGCTCTTTGCTGTCATATTCAACAGTGAAGGCTTCGTTAACTGTCTTAAGTTCAACTTCAGGATCATATTCCTGATCGTAAACGACAGGCTTTTCGCCGAGTTCTTCAAGATTGGTACTTACATAATACAGAAGCTCTTTAAGTCCCTTACCTGTAAGTGTAGAAAGAGGGAATACTTTAACGCCCTTTGGCTCAAACTCAGCTCTTATCTTCTCTACAACCTCATTAGCCTCTTCTTCTGTGAGCATATCAAGCTTGTTGGCAGCAATGATCTGCTTCTTGCTTCCAAGGTCTGAGTTGTAGTTAGCAAGCTCCTTGTTGATTGCATATATATCTTCGATCGGGTCTCTGCCTTCTGTACTTGCAGCATCAACCACGTGAATGATCATTCTGGTTCTGTCTATGTGACGGAGGAACTCATGTCCAAGGCCTGCACCTTCTGATGCACCTTCGATAAGTCCTGGAATATCAGCTACTACAAATCCCTTAGCATCGTCAAGATCTACTACGCCGAGCATAGGTGTAAGTGTAGTGAAGTGATAGTTTGCAACTTTGGGCTTAGCATTAGAAACCTTTGAAAGGAATGTAGACTTACCAACATTAGGAAAGCCTGCAAGACCAACGTCTGCAATGACTTTAAGCTCTAATATAAGCTCAAGTTCCTTGGCAGGCTGTCCGGGCTGTGCATACTTTGGCGCCTGCATCGTTGATGTGGCATAATGCATGTTACCGTTACCGCCTCTTCCGCCTTTTAAAATTGTAACTCTGTGATTATCGCCTGACATATCGGCAATGACTTTGCCGCTTACGGCTTCTTTGATAACAGTGCCTTCAGGAACTCTTAACACGATGTCATCTCCGGACTTACCGGTACATCTGTTCTGACCGCCTTCTGCACCATCTACTGCCTTGTACTTTCCACCATAGTGGTAATCTGACAGTGTATTAAGACCGTTATCTACCTGAAAGATAACGTCGCCGCCTTTACCGCCGTCTCCGCCGTTAGGGCCGCCATTTGCGACGAATTTTTCTCTTCTGAATGAAACGTGGCCGTCGCCGCCTTTACCGCTTCTTACGTAAATTCTTGCCTGATCTACAAACTGAGGCATCTTATACTCCGTTTCTGACCGTCATCACAGAGGCTACCGCCTCCATTCCATCAGTCGCAAAAGATTGAGAATTTTCTTCAAAAATTTTAAATCTTCGGATATGTAAACATATCCAAAAGTTTTGAAATATTCCAGAAAATTTCAACGTTGTTGTCATTAAATAAAAAGGGCTCCGAACAAATGCGTCCGGAGTCCCCATTAATTGCTCAAAACATGCGCTAAATAATAAATTACTCAGCCTTTTCTACAGGATGAACACTTGCCTGAGTCTTGCTTCTGCCCTTACGCTCAAATCTAAGAACGCCATCAACAAGAGCAAATAATGTATCATCTGAACCGATGCCTACATTAACACCAGGATGAATATGTGTTCCACGCTGTCTGTAAAGAATGTTTCCAGCCTTTACGAACTGACCATCAGCTCTTTTTGCTCCAAGGCGCTTTGACTCAGAATCACGACCGTTCTTGGTTGATCCTACACCTTTCTTATGAGCAAAAAATTGAAGGTTCATGTTTAACATGGCCTATACCTCCTCGAATTTAATGTTCAAAAATTCTTTCCCATACTGTTCATAGATACCATTAACGCCGAGTTCGTATGATTTCATCAAAAGCGTTGCTTCATCAGAAATATTACCGATCCTGTTCCTGAATGAACAAGTGATAATACCTTTATCTTCATCGGACGATACATCAATCAGATCGCCTGCAAAAGCTTCGATTGAATTTATAGTGTTGATGGTCAGCACCGAGAGCGCTGCACATACAATGTCCTGACCATATTCGGCAAAACCTGCATGTCCGTCACACTTAAATCCCTTGTACCAGCCTCTGGAGTTCTTCTGAATTGTAATGTCTGTCATAGTATATGTCTTTCAGTATGCGTATTAATTACTACTTCTGCTTTACATTACAGAGAGATCTTGTTGATCTTAACCTGTGTGAAAGCCTGTCTGTGACCATTCTTCTTATGATATCCAGACTTTGGTTTGTACTTGTAAACAACAACCTTACGAGCACGATCCTGCTTTACAACTGTAGCTTCAACCTTAGCTGATGCAACGTCGCCAGCAACCTTAAGCTCCTTGTCATCGTTAACAGCAATAACCTGATCGAATGTAACCTTCTCGTCAGCTGCAGCATCCAGCTTCTCAACGTTGATTACATCACCTTCGGAAACCTTGTACTGCTTACCACCTGTAACAATAATTGCGTACATAAGGCACCTCCTTCTTCAAAAAACTCGCTAACTATGGTGATGCTGTCAGATTCGAAATGAATCTTTCAGACATGCTTGTACCTCGTTAAGCGGCATACTCTGATATAATACCCTCTATTTTCTTATTTGTCAATCGGAATTTTGTTTTTTCTTCAAAAAGAATATTGTAGGAAGAAGGCGTACAAACCAGAGTTTCATTCGATTGGCCGTACCTACGATATTTGATTTCCACTTATCGTAATTTCGCATATAAATTTCTTTAACTTTCCTGCCTTCTTCTATCCAGTCATTAGACAGACAGTAGGAATAGCCTTGTTCCAGCTTCCATAGCGCCTTGGTCTTGATCTGACACAAAAGATCGTATGGAGGTTTATGACTTTCTATAATATCAACAGACTTGGCCATAGTCCTGACTGTTGATACAATGCGCTGCCTGCCCATGGGATTGAGCTCACTGTTTTCATCAACCCTGTGATAATACAACCTGTCTTTGATCCAGACAAAAGTACCTTTTTTGCATCCGGCTTCTACATTAAAAAGCATGCTTTCAAGAAAATTACCTCTTGTAAAAGAAAGCCCTTCTATGAAACTCTTTTTGTAAAGTTTATTCCAAACGACTGCTGCGGCCGGATTGCCCTGTGCAAGGAACTCTTTGAGAAAAGATATATTATCACCAACTCTGTTCATCTCGTGCCATATACTGATCTTTGTGTTGCCTTTCCTGTCTATTAGCCTTTCAAAGCAGGTCACAACATCAGCATTATTATCTTTGGCAGCTTTTAGCATTTTCTCATAAAAGTGACTGTCAAGATAGTCATCAGAATCAATGAATGATATATACTCACCCTTAGCAGAATACAGCCCCGCATTTCGTGCTGCTGCAACTCCCCCTCTTGCCTGATGGATAACGTGAATCCTCTTATCATTTTTGGCCCAGTTATCGCAGATAGAATAGGTCTTATCTGTGGATCCATCATCAACCAGTATGATCTGAAGGTTTTCATGAGTCTGGTTATGAAGTGACTGCAAACATTCCGGGAGGAATTTCTTGTCATTATAAACCGGAATGACAACACTTATCAGATCATTATAAGAAGTTAAGTTTTCTTCTGCCATATTATCACCCTTCTTAATGCATGGTTATCGCTGTAAAAAGGAGCCTTTTGATTACAATATGACCAAATAATTCACTATATTGATCAGCAAATGGCCAGATTGTATAGCGTTGCATTATTATATCGGCACAAAAAGCATCTTATGACAGGTGTTTTCTTTATTAATCTTACACTAATGTAAGAAAATGTGTTAAAATCTATTTATAAATTATTCACAAGAGCACAAAGCGTGTTCTGCTCTGTTTTTTTATTTCAAATCTGTTTCAAAGATACAATAGTAAAAGGCTTTAGAAGATGCCTTATGTAAATCATCCAATGCCGGCATATAGGTCATTTGGTCACTTTTAAAGTGCATTTTTAGTCATTTACTATATATAACAACTTGCCGAGGGGGTTAAGGTAATTATGAATCCGATTAAAGAAATTCAAAAACAAAAATATGCTGACTCATTTAAAGCGCTTAAGATCATTCAGCTCATACTGATGATACTCGTTATCATAGTCTACATCGTTCTATTTATGTCTGTTCCTGATATGCGCAATTATGTGGAACATTCTGATCTATTAAAAGTAACAAATATCTCACTATTCGTATTGATACTAATTGGCATACTGGTAACTATCTTCGATCTGTCCAAATATGTGCCTGTACTGACTGAATACGAAGAACAGAAAAATAAATCATATCTGGATGCTCTTACAGGTATTCCTAACAGATTTAGCTGTGATCTGGTATTTGAGATGTACGGCGAAGACAGAAAATTAAGTAATGTCGCCTGTGCTGTCATCATCATCAATAACCTAATCGATATCAACAGAGAAAAAGGCCGAATCGCCGGCAACCAGGCCCTTGTAGATTTCTCCTGGATGCTTGAAGATATCAGTGATAACTACGGTTTTGCCGGAAGAAATGGTGGTAACGAATTCCTTCTTATTGTTGAAAACTGTGATGATCTTAAGATGAAAGAGTTCTTCCAGAAACTTGATAAGCGTGTATATGAATACAATATGCAGCCTGGCAAAGATTCTATAGAAATAAGCTATGCGTATGTTATCAACAGTACCTTCCATGCAAGCAAGTTCTCTGATATCATTGCAGAAGCTTATAGAAAGATCAAAGAAAACAAAAAGAAACAAGCAAAAGCTCAGTAAGTATAAATTTATAGGACACCTTCGAAAACGTACGACGCACCTTAAGGGCGTCGTACGTTTTGTAAGTGGACAGACTGAATAATAATAAAAACTTCCCACTTGGACGGACCGGCATCCCCAAAGCCTTTACAGGGGCAGGCAGTATATAAATCATTTCCACGCTGTTAATCGTTTTATGAATTCATGGCATGATATC
>JAEEGF011215340.1_pt1 | contig 21990 bp, 18 predicted proteins | sample 9134171 | NCBI WGS metagenome assembly JAEEGF01 (sample SAMN16246542, study PRJNA631951) | gut metagenome | biome: gut microbiome; feature: rumen; material: AP-attached | host: Bos | place: Iran: Karaj | collected 2018-10 | reverse complement strand
CTGTTCGTTGCCCTCGAAGATAATCTGGCGGACCTTCATCTTGGCCTTCTTGTCGACGGTGATGTCGAGAATGACCTCGTTCTTGCTGGTGACATCGTCGCGCTGGACGATGTCGATGGTGGCATTGTTGTAGCCCTTGTCGTCGAAATATTTCTTGGCCAGAATCTTGGCGCGGTCAATCATGTTGGGCGTAATCTGTGCGCCGCGCATGATGCCCAGCTTGGTCTCCATGTCCTCGCGCTCTGACTTCTTGAGTCCGTAGTAGTTGATGGCGCTGACACGCGGACGGGTAGCCAGATGTACGCAAAGGTAGATCTTGGAACCCACGAGTGAGTCGGCAGTGATGGCGACCTTCGAGAACAGTCCGTTCTTCCAGTAGCGGCGTATGGCTTCGGTGATTTCGGTTCCCGGCACGCTGATGGTCTGTCCGACGGAGAGTCCGGAGAGTCCCAGGAGCACAAAGTCCTCGTAGCCCTCGACACCCTTGACGGTCAGTCCGCCAATTTCGCACTGGCGGGGCGTACCGGCATACGAGATGTCGGGATTGACGATGACGTCCTGGGCATTGGCGCTTACGCTAAATAAAAAATATAAAATAAAAAATAATATATTCCTTAGCATCTTTCTTATGTCATCTTTTTTATTTTTTATTTAGGCCTTCGGCCGCTTCGACCTGAGCCTCGGTCTTGCCGAAGCGGCGCTGACGGCGCTGGTAGCTCTCGATGGCCTTATGGAGTGCGGCCTCGTCGAAGTCGGGCCAGTAGGTGTCGCAGAAATAGAATTCTGAATATGCGCACTGCCAGAGCAGGTAGTTGGAGATGCGCAACTCGCCACCGGTGCGGATGAGCAGTTCGGGATCGGGCATGAAGTTGGTCCACAGACGCTCGTTGATGGTTTCCTCGGTGATGTCCTCGACACGCAGCTTGCCGTCCTTGACCTCCTGGGCAATCTGACGGGTGGCGGTGGTGAGTTCGAGTTTCGACGAATAGCTCAGCGCGACAATCATTGTCATGGTGTCGTTCTTGGCGGTATGCTCTTCGGTCTCGGCGAGTTTCTTGTTAACTTCGTCGGGGATGCGCGAGCGGTCGCCGATGACGCGGAAGCGCACGTTATTCTTCATGAATATCTCGTCCTCGAGTGAGGTGAGCACCAGTCCCATGAGCGCTGCGACCTCGTCGGCCGGGCGGTTCCAGTTCTCGGTAGAGAAGGTGTAAAGTGTTAGGAACTTCACGCCCAGACGAGTACACTCTGAGGTGATGGTACGCACTGCGTCCACTCCGGCCTGATGTCCGAAGCTGCGATCTTTACCACGCTCGGTGGCCCAGCGTCCGTTGCCGTCCATGATGATGGCGATGTGCTGAGGTATATTATTTCTATCTATCATTGTGACAGGTTTTACATTTTGCCCATAAATCGTATGTGACCGACAGTTGCAGCATGCTGTAGCAGTCGGTGTTCTTGAACAGTCCGCTGCTCTGGATGCCGTAGGGGTCCTTCACCCCGTCGAGCATGTCGCTGCCCGTGAAGTGCATGGCCCATTCCAGAGCCAGGTTCACGCGGTCGGCCATCTTGTATTTCACGCCACCTCCCAGTGGCACGTTCACTGCGGCATCGGTCTTGTCGGCCGTGTCGGCTTTGGCGATTGTCGCCCCCACTCCTAAAAATATATAAGGTGTGAGGCGCTTGGCGCCACGATACTCCTGCCCGGTTCCATAGGGCCAGAAGTTATATTCGAATCTCAGTCCCACGTCGACCAGCGTGCTTTTGAACGCATAGTCGGTGATGCCGGGATAGAATGTCTTTGCATTTCTGGACGAGCCTTTCAGCTGTCCGTAGCCCACGCTGAAGGCCAGTGCCCTGCGGGGGTCGATGCGATATTTCGCCAGGAGCGAGCCCATGGGCTGTATGTCCTTGAACAGTGCGCTGTTGAAGTCGCCCAAGTAGGTCACGGCTGCCACTGCACCGCCTACCTCGAGGCGATATTCAGGTTCTGTCTGAGCCTGTGCGCTGCCCGTGAGGGCCAGCAGCAGCAACGAGATGCCTATCGACTTCTTCATTCTCTAACTCCTTACTCGTATCTCCACAAAATGGTGTTCAGCAGTCCGCGCCACACTTGTCCGGTATTGGCGCAGTTGATCCACAGGTAGCTCTCGTCGGAAGTCATATCGATGATCGGATGTTCCGTTGCCAGCTCTTCAAGTTCGGGGAAGTAAAAGCGTGTGCTTGGCTTCCAGGTGATGCCCTCGTCGCGGCTCTCGTACATGACTTCGTAGGGAGTCAGCGGGCATCCGCCCAGCCCCTTGCCGCCGATGGCTACTACGCAGTCGTCGTATTTGGCGATGGCCAGGTTCTCCATTCTGGGCAGCGCATAGCGTATGTCGCTGAGGTGTCCCATATAAACCCACTGGCCTTTGGGGGCGTATTCGTCGTTGTCGACAATCTTGCGCCACACCATGGCGATGGACTCCTGAGGGTAGCTCTCGGTAGAGCGGTTGCCCACCAGCAGCACGTAGTCGGTATTCTCGGCGACATCGTCCATGTAGTAAGAGATGAGCGACAGGTCCTGTGTGGGCAGCATGGCGGCATCCTCGTCGAGCAGGTCTTCCTGCCATGTGGCACCATTGTCGCGCGACACCATCAGCTGGTTGTCGACTGACAGGGCATACATCTCGACAGAGCTGCGGCCCAGGTACTGCTTGATGTTCTCGCCCAGATATTGTGCGTCGAGGGGATGTGTGGGATAGTCGCCAGCAGCCCTCTGTTCCCAGCGGAAGACACCACTCTGCTCCTGGTGAACATTGACGCTGATGGTATATTCGCTTCTTCCGTCGCCGTCGCTGGAAAATACGACGAACTTGCGCGGTACGGAGAAGTCGATGCTGTCGGCAGAGTTGTAGTACGACAAAGTGTCCTCGCTATCGATGTTCTGGATGAACACCACACCGTTATGGTAGGTAGACAGCGTGACGGGCACGTGTTTGATGTCAGTGCCGTAGGGTAGCGAGTCGGTATTGTAAATGCGGTGGTTCACCTGATCGATGTGGAAAGTATAGCCTGAAGCCGTGAAGGATGTCTTCACGATGGAGTCGGTACCTGTACTGGTGACCGTCTTCGTGTAGCAGTTCAGCTTTCCCAACGAGAAACTGATGATGGCCGCATCGCTATAAAGTGTTGCTTCGTTGTCGCTTCCCTTCAGGCATGAAGCCGTCAAAGAAAGGCCCGCGAGCAATATGATTAGCGTCTTTAGATGTCTCATGAGTCTACTTGAATTCAAATTTGGGTGCAAATTTACGCACATTTTGGCAAATATGAGCATTTTTCCGACATTTATTAAGTTAAATAAAAGATAAAAAGGTATATTTTGGCATATTTTAGGTTTTCATAACAAAAAGAACGCGGTATGAATCACTCACTCCGCGTTCCTTCTCAACGAATGTCGGTATGTATCAGTGTAATCACACTCAAGATGGTCAGCACTGCTACAATGGCCAACACAACCGTTGTTTGAAAATCTAATAACATAATCTTTACCTTAAAATCAATAAACTACTAACCTAATGAATAACATGATGTAATCGTCACGATTACGAGTGCAAAGGTACAAAATAATGCATAATTCATAATGCATAATTCATAATTTATTCAGTTTGATAGGGGCTTTTTGACTTACATCAAAAAAAATGGCCGCACCTTTCGGCGCAGCCATTAATTATGCATTATGCATTATAAATTATGCATTTCTTACAGCTTGGGACCAGCAGCAACGAGAGCCTTACCAGCCTCATTGGTGGTGTACTTGCCGAAATTCTTGATGAAGCGAGCAGCCAGATCCTTAGCCTTCTCCTCCCACTCAGCAGCGTTAGCATAAGTGTCGCGAGGATCGAGGATAGCGGGATTTACGTTGGGCAGAGCTGTGGGAACCTCGAAGTCGAAGTAAGGAATCTTCTTGGTTTCAGCCTTCAGGATGCTGCCATCAAGAATAGCGTCGATGATACCACGAGTATCGGGGATAGAGATACGCTTGCCGGTACCGTTCCAACCCGTGTTCACGAGGTAAGCCTTAGCACCGCTCTTCTCCATCTTCTTCACGAGTTCCTCAGCATACTTAGTGGGGTGCAGCTCGAGGAATGCCTGACCGAAGCAAGCAGAGAAGGTGGGAGTGGGCTCAGTGATGCCGCGCTCGGTACCAGCCAGCTTAGCGGTGAAACCAGAGAGGAAGTAGTACTTCGTCTGCTCGGGAGTCAGGATAGATACGGGAGGCAGTACGCCGAATGCGTCGGCAGAGAGGAAGATGACGTTCTTAGCCTCGGGACCAGCGCTCTTGCCGTTTACCTTCTGGGCAATCTTCTCGATGTGGTTGATAGGATAGCTTACACGGGTATTCTCGGTAACGCTCTTGTCAGCGAAGTCGATCTTACCAGCAGCGTCAACAGTTACGTTCTCGAGCAGAGCGTCGCGCTTGATAGCACCATAGATGTCAGGCTCGTTCTCCTTAGAGAGGTTGATGACCTTAGCGTAGCAGCCACCCTCGAAGTTGAACACACCCTCGTCGTCCCATCCGTGCTCGTCGTCACCAATGAGCAGACGCTTCGGGTCGGTCGACAGCGTGGTCTTACCAGTACCCGACAGACCGAAGAAGATAGCGGTGTTCTTACCCTCCATATCGGTGTTGGCAGAGCAGTGCATAGAAGCGATACCCTGCAGGGGCAGATAGTAGTTCATCATTGAGAACATACCCTTCTTCATCTCACCACCGTACCAGGTGTTGATGATAACCTGCTCGCGGCTGGTGGTGTTGAAAGCAACACAAGTCTCTGAGTTCAGACCCAGCTCCTTGTAGTTCTCAACCTTTGCCTTAGAAGCGTTGTAGATGACGAAGTTAGGCTCGAAGCTCTCCAGTTCCTCAGCGGTGGGCTGGATGAACATGTTCTTCACGAAGTGTGCCTGCCAAGCAACCTCAACGATGAAGCGAACGCGCAGACGGGTAGCCTCGTTGGCACCGCAGAAAGCGTCGACGACATACAGGTTCTTGTTGCAGAGCTCCTTGATAGCAATCTCCTTTACCTTGGCCCAAACATCCTCAGACATGGGGTGGTTGTCGTTCTTATAACCCTCAGTGGTCCACCATACCTTGTCCTCGCTCTGTGCATCCTTCACGATGTACTTGTCCTTAGGAGAACGACCAGTGTAGATACCAGTCATTACGTTAACGGCATTCAACTCGGTGTTCACACCCTTGTCGAAACCTTCCAGACCTGCCTTTGTCTCTTCCTCGAAGAGGTACTCATAAGACGGATTGTGAGCAATCACGGTAGAACCAGTGATGCCATACTGTGTCAAATCTAACTTTGCCATATTACTAATTGTTTAAGTGAATTATTATCCTTGTTCTTTAAATCGCCTGCAAAGGTACGAAAAAGATGAAAAATGAAAGATGAAAAATGAAAGAATTTGTGCGCACACAACTCTTTTTTGGTTAAAGAAGTTAAAAAAGGAACGGGGAGTGACGTTTTTGCCATTCCGACATAACAATTTTTGTTTTTCGTTTGGCTTTTTGATCTCTTATTCGTACTTTTGCAAACGATATGAAAACGAGAATCATCTGGTTGCTGAAGTTTTACGCGTTGACGGTTTTTATATTCATTGCCGCCAAGGTGGTCTTTATGCTTTGCAACGATGGTAAGGTTGCTGACATGCCTGCTGTCATCAGGCACGGGTTGAGTCTCGACCTCTCGACATCCCTTTATTTTCTGATCGTACCCTTCCTGGTGACGATGGTGAGCATCTGGGTAAAGATGCCCCGCTGGCTGTTGAAGCCTTACTATGCCCTGCTGGCTGTGGCCTTTGCCCTGGCTTTTGTGGCTGACACCAGTCTCTATCCATTCTGGCATTTCAAACTCGATGCCTCGTGTCTGCAGTATCTTGAGACGCCGACTGAGGCGATGGCCAGTGTCACCACGGGTTATCTGCTGGTGCGACTGGTGGCTTTCCTGCTGGTGGTGGCACTCATTTACCTGGCTTATGACTGGATCTCGTCCTCTCAAACCTCAAATCTCAAATCTCAAATCTCAAATTGGATAGAACTGCTGTTGTATATCGTGATGATACCCCTCATTGTCATTGGTATCCGAGGAGGACTGGACGAGTCGACGACCAACATAGGACAGGTGTATTTCTCGCAAAATCAGTTCTTGAACCACTCGGCTGTAAACCCTGTGTTCTCGTTCCTGGCATCGTTCGAGAAGACGGCATCGAACAATACAGTATACCATTTCATGGATGACGCCCAGTGCCAACAGATCATTGACAAACTGTTTACGACGACCTCCGTCGACAGCGACGCACTGCTGAACACGCAGAAGCCAAATATCATCGTCGTGCTGTTGGAGGGCTGTGGAGGCACCTTTACAGAGATAGGTGGTCGCAGCGACATCACCCCCAACCTGAACCGGTTGGCCAAGGAGGGAGTCTATTTTGCCCAGTGTTATGGCAACACGTGGCGTACCGATCGTGGAACGGTGTGTACGTGGAGCGGCTATCCCTCGTTCCCAACGATGTCAGTGATGAAGATTCCCTCTAAGTCACGTACTCTTCCCAATATGGCACGGACGTTGAGTGACAGCCTGGGGTATAGCACCTACTATCTGTATGGTGGCGACGTCAACTTCACGAATATGCGCAGCTATCTCATCGGTGGTGGCTTTGAGACGCTGAAAAGCAAGAAAGACTATACCGCCGAGGAACAGAAAACCTCGCAATGGGGTGTCTGCGACGGCATCACCTTCGAGAGTCTCTTCGAGATGGCCTCAACAGCCCGGGAGCCTTTTGTCATCGGTTATTCCACGCTGAGCAGTCACCAGCCCTGGGACGTTCCCATGCACCATTTCGACGACGAGGTACTCAACGCCTTCTATTATCTTGACGACTGTCTGGGACGTTTTGTCGAGAAGTTCCGCAAGAGCGACCGGTGGAAGAATACCCTGCTGGTGCTGTTGCCCGATCACGGCATTCCCTATGAGGATATCGGTGAGACGCATCCCCTGAAAAACCATATCCCTATGATTTGGATTGGCGGAGCAGTCAAGGAAGCACGTCGCATTGAACAGATGTGTAACCAGACCGACCTCCCTGCCACGTTGCTGGGACAGTTAGGTATCCGTCATGACGACTACACCTTCAGTCGCGACGTCCTGAGCAAGACCTACACAAAGCCCTGTGCCATACATACTTATGACGATGGCTATCTGATGTACGACACCACTAGCTATGTGTGCTACGACTTCATCGGCGAGAGAGTGGTTGGTGGAGAAGGCAACAACCAGCAACAGCTCATGCAGTGGGCCAAGGCCATCCTGCAGGCAGCTTCTAACGATTTGAACGAGCGATGAAGAAAAGAATCCAAGAACTGTTCAGCCAGAGCTATGCACCAGCAGTAGCCGTCGTATGGAATCTGCTGCAGGTCTTTGGCGTCTATCAGTTAGCCCGTCTGGCATATTTTTTTGAGAATACCGACTACCTGACCTATACCGCTGACATCTTCCGAGGCGGACTGGTGTTCGATACCACCGCCATCCTTTACACCAATGCCCTCTACATCGTCATGATGCTCTTTCCACTGCATCAGAAAGAAAAGCCTGTCTACCACCGCATCTGCAAACTCCTTTATGTCATCGTCAACAGCATCGCACTGGCTGTCAACCTGATGGACGCGGTGTACTTCCAATATACCATGCGACGGACGACGACAACGGTGTTTGAAGAGTTTCAGAACGAGAGCAACCTGGGCAGCATCTTCGGCAGGGAATTCCTGAGTCATTGGTACCTGGTGCTCCTCTTCATCTTCGTGGTGGCAGACTTGTGGAAAAACTATGCCAAGCCTACTGTCGACTTCTGTAAGCATGCGTCCAAAGCGTTCTACTATACGGTTTGTGTGGTGTCGCTGTTAGTGGCCATTCCACTTTCAGTAGCAGGTATCCGCGGAGGCTTTTCTACAGCTGTCCGACCCATCACCATCTCGAATGCCAACCAGTATGCGGCACGTCCCATCGATGCGGCACTGGTGCTGAACACCCCGTTCTCGCTCATCCGCACCATCGGCAAGGATGTCTTTACGATTCCCCAGTACTTCCCCAGCGAGGAACTGGCAACCATCTACACCCCCGTCCACCACCCATCACCCATCACCCATCACCCATCACCCATCACCAAAAACATCGTCGTTCTCATTGTCGAGAGTTTTGGCCGCGAATATATCGGTGCCCTCAACAAGAGTCTCGAAAAAGGTACCTACAAGGGTTATACACCCTGTGTCGACTCCCTCATCAGCCAGAGCACGACCTTTAAATATTCGTATTGCAACGGACGCAAGAGCATTGACGGCATGCCCAGCATTCTGTGCAGCATCCCCATGTTCGTCGAACCTTTTATCTTGACGCCGGCATCGATGAACACCTTCACCGGACTGGCAGGTATCTTGGCGGACGAGGGTTACCAGACGGCCTTCTTCCATGGTGCCCAGAATGGTTCGATGGGTTTTCAGGCCTTTGCCAACAAGACGGGTTTCCAACACTACTATGGGCGCACGGAGTACGAAGCTGCTCACGGCAACGATGACTTCGACGGTACGTGGGCCATCTGGGACGAACCGTTCCTGCAATACTATGCCGAAGTGATGTCGAAGATGAAGGAGCCGTTTATGACGGCCGTCTTCACAGCCTCCAGCCATCATCCCTTCGTGGTGCCAGAACAATACAAGCAGCAGTTCCCAGAGGAATCGCTACTCATCCATAAGTGCATCCGCTATACCGATATGGCCATCGGCCGTTTCTTCCAGACAGCCAGTCGTCAGCCTTGGTTCAAGAACACCATTTTCGTACTGACCAGCGACCACACGAATATGAGTGATCATGCGGAATATCAGACTGATCTGGGTGGATTCTGTTCTCCTATTATTATATATGACCCGTCGAACCCTGTTGGTGTGATGCACGACAAGGTGGCTCAGCAGATTGACATCCTGCCAACGGTATTAGGGATGCTGGGCTATGACAAGGGTTATTTCGGCTTTGGTATCGATGTGCTGAACACCCCTCAGGAGGACACATGGGCTGTCAACTACCTGAATGGCATCTATCAGTATGTGAAACACGGGCTGGTACTGCAGTTCGACGGCCATCAGACACGTGCCGTCTATGCTCTCAGCGACTCACTGATGCAACAGAACCTGAAAGGCCATGTGGCACAGCAGCCCCAAATGGAACGAGAGCTGAAGGCCATCATCCAGCAATACATGGAACGCATGAAAAAAGACGGGTTAAAGGTCGACTAATTGGACTTCTGAGACTTGGGCATCACCTTTCCGTCAACCACTTCATAGAGACGGTCGAACTCCTCGCGGGTACGACTCCAACGCTTGTGACTCCATAGCCAGTACTCTGGTGCACGACGGATAGTCTCTTCCAGCTTCTGATAGTAGATATCGGTCAGTTTGAAACCCTCCAACGTTTTTGGCTCGCGTGTGATGAGTTTGAACTCACCTTCGTAGTAACCGCGGCGTATGCGGCGCATGTCGAGGTAGAAAACGGCATGGTTCAACTTGTGGAGAAGACGGTCTGTACCCGTCAGCACGGGGGTGTCGTGATTCAGGAAATCCACCCAGTGGTGGATGTTAGTCCAATAAGGTTTTTGGTCGGCAAGATAGCCGATAATGACGGGTTGATTATCTTTTTGGCTCTTCAACAGAAAGCGCAGTGTGTCCTGCATGGGGATGTTGATAGAGCCACGGCGTCCACGTAACCGGGTGAAGAGACGATCGGTGACAAGGTTCTCCAGTTCATGGTAAATTTGTCCACACTGTCCTTTAGGTGTGAACCATAGGGGTAGCGAGCTTACCCACTCCCAGTTACAGTAATGTCCCATATAAAGGGCACACGACTGACCTTCTTCGACACACTGGTTGATTGCTTCTGTACCTTTGAACGCCATTCTTTTCCGCATATTACGGTCGCTGATGGTCATCATTTTAATGGATTCCACCATATAATCGCACAGGAAATGAAAGAAGCCACGCTCTATCTTCCTCAGTTCTTCCACAGACTTTTCCGGGAACGACGATGTCAGGTTCTCACGAACTACTTTCTTACGATAGCCCACCACATAGTAGAGCAGACAGTAGATGAGGTCGCTCAGACGGTAGTGCACCCAGAAAGGCAGCAACGAGAACAAATACCACAAACAGAGTACGATGTAGTATGCTATACCTTTCAGTGTCCTGTATCGTTCCTTGTTATATCCCATTGGCTTGTTGGTGTTTCTTGCTGAGTCCAAAGAATCGGCGTATCTTCTCCCAAGGTGTCAGGTGCCACGAGTGGGCACAGAGGTGGATGGCATAACTGTTCTTCGTCACCTCGTGCTTGTTGCCTGCAAAGATTTCTGAAGGATAGATATGGATGCGGCCAGGCAACTGCTGGTCGATGTCCTTGTAGACAAAACCCTTGCGCTCTGCCACACGGGCATAGATATAGGGCGACAGCACGTCAGTACGCAGCGAGCCGTCGTCTTTCACGAAGTGCTTGTCCTGATACCAGTCCATCACTTCCTTGACAAAGGGACAGCCGGCTTCAGCACCCATCACAGCTGCCTGAATCTGGATGCCCTGTATAAAAACGTCAGCTGTACGGTGTCCGTCAGCGTCCAGATACTGCATGGTGCCACATTTCTCTATCTGTATGGGGTGATACTCCATGCTGGAGAAGAACGAGTTGTCGAGGAAGTCGTCGAACTTCTTCAGCAGCACCACGTCGGAGTCCAGATAGATGCCACCCTGCGTATAGAGGGCATACATGCGGATATAGTCGGCTGCAAAAGCCCATTTGCGGGCTTCAAAGGCCTCCTTGACGTAGGGCACGGCATTGATATCGAAGTTATGGGTGTTCCAACAGACGATGTCATAGTCTGGGTGAGTCTTGTGCCACGTGTCCATGCATTTCCGGATTTTCTTCGGAAAGGGCTCGTCGCTCAGCCAGCAGTAATGTATCTTCTTTGGAATCATCTGATGGGGTACTAATCGTGTTATTTGTCTGCAAAAGTAGTGAAAAGCAGGCAAATTACCAAAGAAAGCGTATTTTTTCTATCTAAAAATTGCTAAATCGGACTTTTTTCACTACTTTTGTCTGCGTTAACAATCAAGAGCAAGAGAAAGGTATGGCGGAAGTGCAGGTACTGGTGATACACGTTCGAGGTCAGGAAGACCGCAAAGCATTCATCCAGAAACAACTGGAACAGGTGGCCTTGCCCTGTCATTATATCCTTGACGGCAACGTGTCAGACCTGACACCGGAGATTCTTGACCGTTGCTTCGTCGACGATGGCAAGTCCGATACCATGCATGGCTTGTTTCCACGAACCAGCTGTGCCTACAAACATCTGCTGGCCACACAGTACATCCTCGACCACCAGTTGGACGGAGCCCTCATTGTCGAAGACGATCTGCGCTTCTATCCTTCGTTCCACAGCCTGTTCCCTCAGAGTATCACCGAGTGTCAGGCGAAATATGCCGGCCAGCCCCTCATCATCAACTACGAGGAAAGCAGTCTGCTGCTGGTGCCCAGGAGTCAGCGTCGGAAGGGTCAGCTGCTCTACCCTGCCACCAGAGACCGCTATGCCGGGTGCTACTATCTCAACCGGCAGGGTGCCCAGGTGGTGATGGACTATGTCAATGAGCACAAGAGCGATTGCAACAGCGACTGTCTGCACAACCGCCTGATCCAGTCGGGTCAGTTGGTGTCACTCTGGAGCCATCCTTGTCTGGCCTGCCAGTGTAGTGCCGATGGCAGTATGCCCACGATGATTCCCACCAAGCCACGTCCACTGAAGCGACTCAAGTGGTTCTATAAACGTCTGTATAAACACCTCCTTTATTTTCTCCGATAACAATGATGGATAAAAGAAAGCTCCACTATATGCTGAACAGTGGGAAAAACAGCAACCTGAAGTATTACGTGCGAAGCTATCTGCGCGAGTATACTCCCAAGGTTTTCTCGCAGTGGCGACTGAACCATCTTCTGAAACAGGTCGACAGCCATCCCAACAGGGAGGTGATGCTTCAGCGTGCTGCCTACTACTGCAAACTGACTGTCAACAGCGACTACAACCGTCAGGACTGGAATCTAAAGGCCGTACGACTGTGCGATCAGGAGGTGACAGGGCAGAAAGCCTACTATTTCGATGCAATGGAGTATGCGCGTTATTTCTCACAGGACCTGCGTTGGATTCTCGATGCTGGCGACAAGCCCTATGTGGCTCCTGAGCCTGCCATCGTGAAAAACCGTCCCATTGTGGAGCATAACGACAACTCCGTCATTCTCAACCTCGACAAGAATCGCCACTTCCTGTTTGTCAACGACAAAAAGCAATGGCGCGACAAGAAGAACGTCGCCATCTTCCGTGGTGATTTGGGACCACGCAAGCAAAACCGCGACGTCTTCATGACCCGCTGGATGGGCCATCCGATGGTCGATGCCGCCTCCACTAACCGTTCGGAAACACATCCGGAGTGGCAGAAGCCCAAGCTCACCATTGGCGAACACCTGGACTACAAGTTCATCATGTCGTTAGAGGGCAACGATGTGGCGTCGAACCTGAAATGGGTGATGTCCAGCAACAGCATCGCCGTATCGCCACGACTGACGCAGGAGACGTGGTTCATGGAGGGGACACTCGTCCCTAACTACCATTATATAGAGGTGCGCGATGACTTCTCCGATTTGGAGGAGCGCATGCAGTATTACATCGGGCATCCTGATGAGGCTGAAGCCATCATCCGGCATGCCCACGACTATGTCCGCCAGTTCCAGGACAAACAACAGGAAAAGCTCATCTCCCTGCTGGTGCTGAAAAAATACTTTGACATAACGAATGACGACTGAAAAGTTCAAACAGATTGCACGACTGCCGTTCTGGCGCAACACCTGGACGCTGTTTTCACTGTGGATGCTCATGGTGGCCGTCTCCGTAGGCCTCCACATGCACAACTTCAACAACTTCCTCATCTATAAGTTCTGCTATTGGCATGCGGTGGATGGTGTGAGCCTCTTTGAGAATCATGGCGACCACTACGACGTCAGCCACTATGGGCCTCTCTTCAGTCTCATCATCGCACCCTTCTCTCTGATTAGCAATACCATCACCTCGATGAGCAATCCTCTGCTTTGGATTGACGTGTCTCTCTGGCATCTGGCACTGGCACTCTTCCTCTGGTGGGCCATCCGACAGAGCACGCTGACAACAGAACAGAAGGTGGTGGTCATCTGGCTCACGGCCCACGAAATGCTCAACGCCCTGGGTATGTCGCAGTTCAATGTGGCTACTGGTGCCATGATTCTGCTGACCTATTCAGCCATCCGACGAGGCAAGGACATCTGGGCAGCCTTCTGGATAGTGATGGGCGTGCTGGTGAAGGCTTACGGCATCGTGGGTCTCATCTTCTTTTTCTTTGCCAAGAGCAAAGCGAAGTTCATCATGTGGCTCGTCATCTGGACCATTGTACTCTTTGTACTGCCCATGCCCCTCTTCGGAGCCGACTATATCGCTGGTCAGTATGTGGAGTGGTTCAAATGCCTGAGCGAGAAAGGCCAGGAGAACCTGCTCTCCGATTTCCAGAACATCAGTCTGCTGGGAATGGTGCGTAAGATTGGCTATGCCTGCTCAGCAGGACTGCCTGCTTACTACGCCGTTTTCGAGAGTGCTGGCAAGAATCCCGATGTCACCAATTGGTGGTGGTCAACGTGGAACGACCTGTGGATCCTTGTCCCTGCTGCCATCTACAGCCTGCTGCCTCTGTTGCGCATCAGGCAGTATCGGCATCACGCCTTCCAACTGATGTTACTGGCCTCGGTGCTTATGTGCGTCAACATCTTCAGTACGGGAGCCGAAAACAGCAGTTACATCATCTCCATGCTGGGTGTCGCTATCTGGTTCATTGCCGTACCTTGGAAACGCAGTCGACTGGACATCGCACTGCTTGTGTTCTGCTTCATACTCACCTCGCTGTCGAGTACCGACCTCTTCCCTGGCGACCTGCGCACCTACGTCATCAGGGCATTCTCGCTGAAGGCCCTGCCCGTGGTCATTATCTGGCTGAAACTGGTATGGGAGATGTGTACGAGAGACTACTCAGACAATGCGACGGAACCAGTAGTCGAACAGCTTAAAGTCTGACAGGCTGAGCTGTCCGTCCTTCACCTGATCCATACGACAAAGCGGAATGTCGCGATACATCGCTGCCACCAGCGAATAGGTGCTGGGGGGACCGATGACGTAGTCGCATTCCGACAGCATATACAGGTCCTCCACCGCATTGCCACCCAACAGGTGTACCTCTATCTGGTCGTCGTTGCCTAAGAGTTTCCGATAATCCTTTGCCGACAGCGCCGGATCGTTCGTGGAGAGGCAGACGCAGACCTTCTGGTCTGGCATCAGCGCAGCAAACTGACGGATATAGTCGGCGTATGTCTCGTCATCGTAGCAGTAGATGCCGTGCTTCCATTCGGCATAGTCGCCACGACGGATATGCACGCCCAGTCGCACACCCTCCCAACGCAGCATCTTTTTCTTCACAGGCTCCGTATACTGTGGGTCAATAGTAAAAAGGTCGCAAATATCATCGCGGTATTTCAGAAACAGGTCATAGAAGCGCACATACCAGCCGCTGACCACGATATGCCTGTGGTGCAGCATCATCTGCTCCAAGGCCGCAAGGTCGCACTCCGCATGCTTGAAGCTGGCTGTCGGCAACACCTTGATGGCTGCCAGCAGCTTCGCTGTCACATACAGCGGAAAGCTCACCAGGTTAGAATGGGTAATCTTGAAGTACGGATACTTGTAGCTGAAACGCATCGACATCACCTTCCGTCCATGTTCCCTGCCCCAGGCATAGACATGGGCAAACTGCAACAGGTTGTTGCACATCTGACTTTTATCTCTTGCAAATATCATCGTTTCAAATGGCTGTCATCGTACTTTTCTCTTTTGCGCCACAAAGATAGACAATAAATATGAATATTCCAAAACTTTGGCCGAGAGTTACAATTTTTTTTGTATATTTGCAGCATCATTACAGAAAGAACACGTTTGAAAATGAAGATCAATGGAATTATCACTTGCCTGCTCTTCTGCTTCTGTGCAAGCATCTCTGCACAGCAGAGGGCTGAGGTCGAACTGGAAACGACAGAGGGCAACATCCGCATAGCCCTCTATAACGAGACACCACAACATCGCGACAACTTCCTGAAACTGGTGCGTATGCAGGTGTACGACTCATTGCTGTTCCATCGCGTCATCAAGGACTTTATGATTCAGGGTGGCGACCTGAACAGCAAACATGCACTGCCTGGCCAGCGGCTGGGCTCTGGCGAGCTGGACTATACCATTGAGCCAGAGTTCCGGTTGCCACAGCTCTATCATCGTCGAGGGGTCGTGGCAGCTGCTCGTGAACCAGACAACGTGAATCCTGAGCAGCGTTCAGGAGCATGCCAGTTCTATATCGTATGGGGCAGGATACTCAACGACAAGCAGCTGGCAACCATACAACAACGGCTGGATTCCGCCACACATGGACAGGTAACGCTGACTCCCGAGATGCTTGAAACCTACAAGACTGTGGGCGGAACACCTCATCTCGACGGCCAGTATACCGTATTTGGTGAAGTCACCCAGGGCCTCGACGTGGTTGAAAAGATCCAACAGGCAGCTACTGACAAATACAACCGTCCACTGGCTGATGTCCGCATTCTTCGCGCCACCGTCATCAGCGATCCCTTCGCCCCCAAGCCACAACCCGCAAAAGCCGTCTCCCGGCATCATGGTCGCTATCCACGGTCTTGAGGCAGAGGAATGGATTTGCAGTAACCCATGCCAGTAACGTGACATATCAAACGACCTTCCTGATTCGTCACACGGACTTCTACGGAAGGAATCTTGGGATGATGAGATACGTTAACAGCCTCTGCACGAAGCATGTCACCCTCTTTGGCACTCGATACAAACATAATACTATTATTGATGCCGAAGGTGAGCTGCCCCCTGCAGTTCATCAGTGCTGCTATTGCCAAGTCGGCCAAAGTAAACAAAGCCCCTCCCTGACACACCTGTCCACCATTCAAATGTTCTGATGTCACCAGCATCTCGGCAACAGCATGTTCAGTATCAACCTCTGTCAGCTTGCAACCGGCATTGGCTGCAAAGCGATCAGTCCTGTTCAGTATTTCCTTGATGTTCATTGTTACCCATAACTATAATTTCACTCCCCCGTCCCCGTGGCATCTTCAATGAGTTGCTGCATATAATTGAATCTTTCTATCTTCATGGCTTTCAGTTATTTACGTGTTATTAATACCGTTTTTGTTACGGATTTGTGTCAATTTTGCCAAAAATCCGTTGCAAAAGTAGGAAATAAAAATGAATTATACAAGAAATCAGGCAGGAAAATTCACAGCATCGGATTTTTCTTTTAACATGTAATGACCATATAATTAGCCATATAATTTACCATTAACTCAACTTTCGCAAGTTCCGAATAATGAAAGCAAAAACAGAGAAAACTATTTTCAGTGCGCAGCCATTGTTTTTTTAGTGAGCGTAGCGAGCGGTGTTTTTGTTAAACTACCGAAACTTAAATTATTTATGAGTAATTACATGGGTAATTACATGACATATTATATGTAGAAGATACGAGTTACCCGAAGTCCCAGTCCTCGACGTAGTGGTCGAAATGGAGACCATCAGTACTGCCGTACCTGGCCAGGATGTTCAGGATAGACGGCTGGTCCGTGATAAGGTTTTTCTGGCGCCAGCGTAGCCGGTGTCAGTCAACATAGTTGACGCCGAACGAGAGGTCAAGGGTGTGAAGGGACTTGACGGCTTTGCCGTTTTTCTTTCCAGGATTCCACTTCTTCATCTTTTGAATCACGCGCATGCCCTCCTTGGCCATCTGTCTGGCACACTCCTTCTTTACTGCAGCTTTTTCGGCTTCCGTCATCGAGGCGATAGAGCCTTCGTTGACGCGTGTGATTTTGCAGTCCTTGGCCATCACGCCACTGATGCTTCCGTCCACGTCGACGACAAACAGCATGGTGCAGACGCCCTCCGCATCGAATTGTGCTGCGTAGTCAGGGTAGTGTAAGTTCTTCTTCACAAATTTCCGGTATGCTTCAGGACCTCCCGGGTATGAAGGCATTTCCGTAGAGTCGTTGCTGACGGCACGATCTGTTTTCGCTGGCTGCTGAGCCGTTGCCAACAGGCATAATCCTCCAAAGAGGATGGTTAGTAATAGCTTTTTCATCTTTTCTCTTTTTATTTGCCTGCAAAGGTAACAATTTTGTGCGAAAATGATTATCTTTGCAGCAAATTTAACAATAATAACGACTGGAGGTGTTTAGGCGATGACGAAAGAAACAGGAAAGAAGAGCGTGGCCTTGGTGCTGTCGAGTGGTGGTGCCAGGGGACTGGCGCATATCGGTGCCATAGAGGAGCTGGAGGCGAAGGGCTATCGCATCAGTTCTATAGCCGGATGCTCGATGGGGGCACTCGTCGGAGGCGTCTATGCGGCAGGGAAGATCAAGGAGTTCAGGGAGTGGATGAAGACCGTCGACAGGAAGAAGATGCTGGAGCTGACGGATTTCTCGCTGAGCCTGAACCATCTGGTGAAAGGTACGCGCATCATCGAGGCCATCATGGAGTTTGTGCCTGACGTGCACATAGAGGACTTGCCCATACCCTACTGTGCTGTGGCAACGGACCTGAGGGCCGGCAAGGAGGTGGTGTTCAACAAGGGGAGCTTGTTTGAGGCCATCCGTGCCAGCATCTCTTTGCCATCGTTCTACGAGCCCGTCCAGCGTGACAACATGATCCTGATTGACGGCGGTGTCATCAACCCGATTCCCCTGAACCGTGTGAAACGTCAGGCTGGCGACATCTTGGTGGGTGTGGACGTGAGTGGCCACGACTATAAGACGCAATGGGAGGAGTCGCACAGGCTGACGGAACTGCAAAAGAAGGACAAGTCGCTGAAGGCCAAGATTCTGGACAAGCTGATTCCGGACAACATCAATTTCAACTACTATACGGTGCTGTCGCGCTCGAGTTCGCTGATGATCCGTCAAAACTCCATCCTCATGGCTAAGTTGATGAAACCCGATATACTGGTAGATATCCAGATGGCCCGCTATGGCGGTTTTGACTATGACAAATCGGAGAAGATCATCGCCATAGGCCGACAGAAGACAGCCTTGGCCATCAACAAATATCTATCATTTTGATTGATTTTCTTATCATTTTGAGGCCGATAGACCGACTCTCATAGCCTTTTTTGGAGTTTTATTCTGTTTAAGGGACTTGAAAGTGCCTAGTTTGGAATGTTGTTCTAAATCAGGCGTAATATTAGTGATATTTTCTGAATTTCACAAGAAATTTGGAGGATATTTCCAAAGTTCGTACCTTTGCACCGTCAAACAATGAAGTCTGCGATTGAGCGAGGGCAGAGCCAAGCTTGCTTGAGTTATGCCGAGCGTGAGCAGACTCGACCGAAGGTCAACATTGAACATTGAACATTATTAATTAAATAAGAAAGGATAAGATTATGAGTAAGAAGAATTATCGTTTTGAGACTTTACAACTTCATGTAGGCCAAGAACAGGCTGACCCCGCAACCGACGCACGCGCCGTGCCCATCTATCAGACCACGTCGTATGTGTTTCGTAATTCACAGCATGCTGCCGACCGTTTCGGCCTGCGCGATGCAGGTAATATCTATGGTCGACTGACCAACTCTACGCAGGGTGTGTTCGAGGATCGTGTCGCAGCCCTGGAGGGTGGTGTGGCAGGTTTGGCAGTCGCCTCTGGTGCTGCTGCCATCACTTACGCACTGCAGAACATCGCACAGGCTGGCGACCACATCGTAGCTGCCGACAACCTGTATGGCGGTTCGTACAACCTGATTACCCACACGCTGGCTACGCAGGGCATCACTAATACCATTATAAATGTAAACGACCTCGACGCCCTCGAGGCTGCCATCCAACCCAACACAAAAGTTGTATATGCCGAGACTTTCGGCAACCCCAACAGCGACGTGCTCGACCTGGAAGGCGTGGCTGCTGTGGCTCACAAGCACGGCATCCCCTTCATTGTCGACAACACCTTCGGCACACCATATCTGATTCGTCCGCTGGAGCATGGTGCTGATATCGTAGTACACTCAGCTACGAAGTTCCTCGGTGGTCACGGCAGTTCACTCGGTGGTGTCATCGTGGACGGTGGTAAGTTCGACTGGAAACAGAACGACAAGTTCCCAACGCTGGCCAAGCCCGATCCAAGCTATCACGGCATCGTGTTTGCCGACGCTGTGGGTGCAGCAGCCTACGTCACCCGCATCCGTGCCGTCATCCTGCGTGATACCGGTGCTGCCATATCGCCCTTCAACGCCTTCATCCTGTTGCAGGGTGTCGAGACGCTGAGTCTGCGCGTGGAGCGTCATGTGGAGAATGCCCTGAAGGTGGTTGACTTCCTCGCCAAGCATCCGAAGGTGGCTGCTGTACATCATCCTGCTTTGGAAAACCATCACGATCACAAGCTCTATCAGAAGTACTTCCCCAACGGTGGCGGGTCCATCTTTACCTTCGAGGTGAAGGGTGGCCAGGATGAGGCTTGGAAGTTCATCGACAGCCTGCAGATTTTCTCGTTGCTGGCTAACGTGGCCGATGTGAAGAGTCTGGTGATTCATCCCTATACCACCACCCACTCTCAGCTCTCGCCTGAGGAACTGGCCGAGCAGCACATCACGCCATCGACCATCCGCCTGAGCATCGGTACTGAGCACATCGACGACATCATCGACGACCTCGCCCAGGCTCTGGACAAGATTTAATTGATTATATAGACCACAGATTACACGGATTTCACGGATTGTGCGTAGAAAATCAGCGAAATCAATAGAATTTATAAGATTTCGAGAATAACTATGCCTATTATCCGTGAAATCTGTGGTCGTTAAAAAAATAATTCGTATCTTTGCACTCGTAAAACCGACATTATGAGGAATTATATTTTAGCCGACAATCAGGAACTGACGCGATTCGCGTTAGAGAGCCTGCTTAATGCCGAAGACAGTGCTGTGTATCGTGCTTTCGACAAGGCAAGACTCGTGGAGTTGCTCAAGGAACACGAGAGTGCTGTCGTGTTGCTCGACTACACGCTGTTTGACTTTACCGACGAGGATCAGCTCCTGATCATCGCTGAGCGCTTCAATCTGTCGCAATGGATTCTTATCAGCGACGACCTGACACCCCAGTTCATCCGCCGCGTGGTCTATTCATCGCACCAATTCAGTGTGGTATATAAAGACGGTCCCTTGAGCGAGGTTCGCGAGGCTCTCAGCGCTGTCAACCGCCATACGCGCTACCTCAGCCAACGTGCCTTGGAGACCATCATCACACAGCAACAACAAGAGGATGACACACCCAATGTTCTGACGACAACGGAGATGGAGATTGTAAAGGGCATCGCACTGGGTAAGACTACCAAGGAGATTGCTGCCGAGCGCTTCTCGAGCATTCATACCGTCACCACACATCGCAAGAACATCTTCCGCAAACTGGGCATCAACACAGCGCACGAAGCGGTGAAATACGCGCTCCGTGCGGGGTTGATAGATCCTTCGGAATTCTATATCTAAAAGTAAAAGTGAAGAGTCGCCTCTTCACTTTTTTATTTCACAGCCTGAATAATATCTTCCAGCAAATCCTCGCCGGCCTCGAGACCGATGCTTAATCGTACTGTGGTGTCTGGGACAGACATCTCAGCGCATTGTTCTGGCGTAAAGAGGCCGAAGATGGTCGAGGCGGGATGGATGGCCAGCGACTTACGGTCGAAGAGGTTCGTGGCGCGACGAATCACTTGTAACTTGTCGATGAACGCCCAGGCGGCTTCCTTCGATTCGAGGTCGATGGTGAAGACGGCACCAGGTAAGGGACCGAACTGTGCTTCCGAGAGTGCATGGAAAGGATTATCCTCCAAGCCGGTATAGTTGACGCGCTTGATTTCCGGCAGTGCCTGACACTGCTTAGCAAGCCACAGTGTGGTCTCTGCCTGACGACGGAAACGGATGTCGAGGGTGTCAAGACCCAGCGTTTCCATATAGGCAGCCTGGGGTGTCATCAGCGAACCGAGATTCGTCACCAGTTCCGTTTTTACACGAGCCGTAAATGCCTGTTTCTTGCCAACACGCTTGGTGCGGGCCTGTAGGGCAGGGGACGGATGCTGCGACCAGTCATAGCGTCCATAGTCGATGAGCAAACCACCAAGACCTGTACCTCCTCCGGAGATGTACTTCGTGCTGCTGACCACCTCGATATCCACACCCAACTCATTCGCATGAAAGGTGGAGAACGGCACGATGGTTGTATCAGCTATCAGGGGCACGCCCTTTTTGTGGGCAATCTCCGACAGCGCCTTGATGTCAGCCACAAACAACTGCGGATTGGTGATGATCTCGAAGAACAAGGCTGCGGTCTTATCGTCAATCTGCGCCTCCACTTCCTCGGGTTTCGTGAAATCGACGAATCGCGGTTCCACACCGAAACTGCCCAACGTGTCGCGAATCAGCGAGACGCTGTTGCCAAACAGGTGCTTCGAGGCCACGATGTTCAGTCCTGCTGCACTTACCGCTGTCAGGGCATAGTGGATAGCCGCCATACCCGTATTCAGCGCCGTCACGCTCTGTGCGCCCGTTATCTGCCTGACGCGCTCCTCTAAATAGGTTACTGTGGGATTTGCGATCCGGGCATACGATGGTGCCATCGAGCGACCGCAAAAGGCATCGCTCATCGCCTTGGCATCGGGGAACTCGAATGCCGCTGTGTAATACACCGGCATCGAGAGTGCCCCGTATGCGTCAGGTTTCTGATACTTTGTGGTTAATACTTTCGTTTCGTATTT
>JAEEGF011096592.1_pt1 | contig 21990 bp, 27 predicted proteins | sample 9134171 | NCBI WGS metagenome assembly JAEEGF01 (sample SAMN16246542, study PRJNA631951) | gut metagenome | biome: gut microbiome; feature: rumen; material: AP-attached | host: Bos | place: Iran: Karaj | collected 2018-10 | reverse complement strand
ATTTTCTTAAACATTTTCTTAAAATTTCTCGCCATAGGCGACTACTTTTCTAATTTGTCGAACATGTTTACTAGAGGGTGCTGAGTAGTTACTCATTAGAATGAATTCTCAAATTCTATAATTCGGGACAAAAAACTTCGTCGCGACACCTCTCCCCGGCCCTCTCCAGAGGAGAGGGAGGTTCCTAAATTCCTATATTCCTTAGACAAATGATCATTAGAATGAATTCTCAAATTCTTTAATTCGGGACAAAAAAAACGTGCCCTTTCGTGAAGATTCGTGGTTGAATACAATTCTTGAAAAATTCATGGTTTATTCGTGTCATTATATGTAAAAAGAAATCAGATGGAGCACTGCCCTGCCAAAAACTAGTGCAAAAAAAGTATGAATTTGATGTAATAATTACCACCTTTCTCGGTCTATTATGTAGTTATGACAGACAGGGAACTTGTAAACAAGGTGCTTGGCAACGGCGACCAGCGTTGTTTCGCTGAGATCGTGAAACGCTATTCGGGAATGGTCTTCTCGAAGACGTTGTCCATTGTGCGGCGGGAGGAACTCGCCAAAGAGGTGACCCAGCAGACCTTCATCCGTGCCTATGAGCGGTTGGCCTACTGGCGCAACGACTCGCTTGGCCCATGGCTCGTGACCATAGCCATACACACGGCTCTCAATGAGTTGGAGCGCGAGCGCAAAACTCGGGGAAACAGCATTCCCTCTTCCTCCGCTTCTGAGTATGATGCTGATCATGAGGCCCTCCTGCAGCGTATGGAGAAGGCAGTCGACACCCTTCCCGAGCAAGACCGCCAACTCATCCGCCTGCACTATTATCAGCAAGTCAAAACCGAAGAGATTGCCCGGCAGACAGGACTTTCGCAGTCGAATGTCCTTGTGCGTCTTCATCGCGTCCGCGATAAGTTGCGGAAGATGATGTCATCGGAAAGGATTTAGAATATTGCTTACATCATAAAACGAAATATTATGGAAAAAGATATCAATAACATGCTTACCGACGAGCAACTCGACGACCTCATCCAGCAGTCGTTCGCTCGCCAACAGACCATTGATGAGATCAATGTGGCCGTGATGGGCCAACTGCGTCAGGCCACACGCCGCCGCAGGCTTCTGCAATGGGGAAGGATGGTTGTTTTTGCTTTCGGCCTTCCCTTGTTGCTGTTCTTGTTCGGCTGGCTTCTTTGGACATCCGTCAGTCAGCAGGAGGCTCCTCAGTTCTCCCTCTTCCATTTCCAGGTGCCCGTCTTTGTTTGTCTGCTGTTTCCCATTGGAGCGATGTTGTATGCCAGTTGGCGGGCCATTGAAAATTTTTCTCTCAGTGATGTGTAATAATCTCCACCCTCGCCGGTCTTATAAGTGAACAACATCCAGAACCGGTTCAAGAGAGTTAGTAACAAAAACATTAACAATTAAAACATAAAAGAAATGAATATGTACGGTAATTCAGTAGCCTTAGCAGCAGTCATCATGTCGATGCTCATCCCCATCTGTGGTATCATTTTCGGATGCATGGTAGCCATCCGCCAAAAGAAGAGCGACGCCGAGTTACGCCGAACACTCATTGAGAATCATACCGACCTCGAAACCACCCAGGCCATTCTGGCGGAACGGGAAAAGAAATCGGACAAATATTCCTCCCTTCGCGGTGCTCTCGTCCTTATCGGAGTTGGCCTCGGTGCCCTTGCCGACTACCTGCTTGATATCAGTGGCCTCTATTTCTGGCTCGTCATCGCCTTTGGTGTAGGTCTGGGATTGCTCGCCTCGTTCTTTATCGAACAGAACCTCCGGAAAAAAGAGTCTGATAAAGAATAGTTCGACAAGTCCGACATAGGCTGCCATCAATTGCGGCCATCCCCACTTCCTCGATTCTGAGGTTGTGGGGATGGCCGCTTTTGGGGGGTGGTGAAGACCGCTTTTATCTTCTCTTCTCCCACCTCACATGCAGGGTGTGGGGACGTTGGGGAATGGCATAGCGGGTGAGCACGCCGGGGCCGCAGGAACTGTTGCCCAGTCCCATGACGGCGGCATCCAGGTTGAGGTAGATATGCTCGGCATCCTCCTTCAGGTCGCAGTCGTGGGCGGTGGCAAAAAGATGTTCCACACTGTAGGGAAGAGCCGAGAAGGAGAAGGGCTCGTCTGTGCAGGTGATGCGCCAGCCCTTGCCTTTGCTGTCGGTCAGTTCCAGAAAAGCAGTGTCGTCGTGGTTGCCGCTGTCCTGCGGACGGGGGTAGTGTACATATTGCTCGCCGACAGTCGATTTCCACATCCCGATGGTGGTGGAGGCATGGCGGTCGGGATAGTTGTCCCAGGGTCCGCGGCCAAAATAGGATAGCCTGTCCAACTGCTTGGGCAGCACAAAGGTGGTGCCGAGGCAGGGGAGGGGAGGCAACGCTCCCTCAGGGGTGTAGGTGGCGCGGAAATCGATGCTCCCGTCGGGTGAGAACAGCACGTCGTATTCCGTGGTGATGCTTCCCTCTGCTGTGAGATGGGCAATGGAAGAGGTGGCACGCACGCTGCCGTCGGTCTGCTGGGCGATGTCGAGAGGCTTGATAACGGAGTCGCGGAGTTGGTCGAGGTGCTGTCGTGTCCAGTCCTTGGCTATCCAGTTGCCGAACCCCTTGTCGTTGTCGGTGGGTGCACGGAAGAAATGTGGACGGAGCGTGCCCATCCATGTCCGCGCCTCTGCGGTCAGTTGGTCGTTGCTGAGCCGCTTGCCTTTTGGGGTCTTTTTGAGTGAGTTCAGGGCAAGGTCTTTCCAGTTCTTATCGGCAATGAATTGCTGATGGCACACCTCATATCCTGCCTCAGCCCATTTCGTGCTGTTTTTCAGCGTGGCATACACATCAATCAGACCATTCTGCTCAGTTTGTCGGATATGGTAGTCGTCGAGGCTGCAATGGGCATCCATCAGTTGGGGGATGACCTTGCCGTCGGCATAACGGAACCAGATGGGAGAATAGACCGCTTTCACTTCCTCATATTTGGGTGTGGGCTGTCGGTCGCTGCTCACGATGCCCTTGAGGCAGAATGCCTTCAGGTTGGGCTTGTCACCGAAATCACCCCCATAGGCCGTCATCTTTTTCCCATCGCGTACAGTAAAAATGCCTTCATCGGCCCATTCCCAGATGAAGCCGCCGAGCATGCGTGGATGACTGTAGATCTCGTCCCAATATTCGCGGAAATTGCCTAAGGCGTTGCCCATGGCGTGGGCATACTCGCTGGTCAGCACCGGACGGTGGTCGGTGGTGTCGCGGGCGATGGAGAGCAAGCGTTCCCACCGTGCGTTCTCTGGACGCTCCATGTTGTTGTCCTTCACGCCGGGGTTGAGGTAGTCTTCTTGTACACGAGGATAGAAGCGGGAGATGACATCGACATAGGCAGGGTCGCCACTGCGGCCCCATTCCTCTGCTCCCGTGCCCTGCGCTCCCTCATAATGCACAGGGCGGGTGGGGTCGTACTCATGGATCCAGGCGGCTGTGGCGGCAAAATTGGTGCCCCAGCCGGCCTCGTTGCCCAAACTCCACATGATGACCGACGGGTGGTTGCGGTCGCGGATGACGAGCCGCTGGGTACGGTCCATCCACGCGGCAGCCCATGTGGGGTCGCTGGCCAGTTGTCCGCGCAGACCGTGCTCCTCGATGTCGGCCTCGTCGAGCACATACAGGCCGATGCTGTCGCACAACTCATACCAGCGCTCAGTGTTGGGGTAGTGACAGGTGCGTACGGCGTTGATGTTGGCACGTTTCATCAGCAGGATGTCCTGAAGCATGCGCTTCTCCGACATCACATGACCTGTCTCAGGGTCCATCTCATGGCGGTTGACACCACGCAACCTCACTTTCTTGCCGTTGACGAACATCTCACCGCAACGGATGTCAACTTGCCGGAATCCCACCTTGGTGGTCATCTGTTCCAGGGCTTGTCCGAGGGAGTCGGTGAGGGTGGCACGGAGGGTGTAGAGATACGGATGCTCGGCACTCCATTTGTGGGGGTTGCGAAGGGTGGTCTCGAACCATCCCCATTTGGGATAACCGCGCTGTGGGTTGCGGTCGTTCATGACGGCGGCCTTGTGGTCGAGATTGAGCATCGTGGCGGCATCGTGGCGAAGGGTACTGTCGAGGACCATCTTTCCGTCCTCATCGTAAAGGCGCACCTCCACGGCATATCCCTCGCCGCGCTGACTGCCGATGACTGACAGATCGGGGCGCACGATGAGACGCGCGTCGCGGCAGTCCTTGTCGAGCAGCGTGCGAATGCCGAGGTCGCGGATGTGGATGGGCGGCGTGGCGAAAAGGGTGATGCTGCGGTGGATGCCGGCGATGCGCCACATGTCCTGATCTTCCAGATAACTGCCGTCGGAGTATTTCATCACCTGCAGCGTGATCTGATTGTTGCTGCCCCAGGTGATGAGGTCGGTGATGCGGAACTCGGCGGGCTCCATGCTGCCTTGTGAGTATCCTGCCAAATGGCCGTTGACCCACACATAAAAAGCACTGCTGACGGCTCCGAAGCACACATAGACTTCCTGGCCCTGCCATGAGGTGGGAATGGTAAAAGAGCGGCGGTAGACTCCCGTGGGATTGCGCTCCTCCCAGGCGGTGTAGTCACGGCGCGGCTCTCCCATCACTCGTGGTGGGTCGATGCGGAAAGTGTATCCACTGCTGCTGTAGATGGGTGTTCCGTAGCCGTTCATCTCCCAATCGCCGGGCACGGGAAATAAAACCCATCCCGAGTCGTCGAAATCGGGGCGCTGAAAATCTGACGGTTGTTCGGCGGGTGTCTTGGTCCAGTGAAAACGCCATTCTCCATCGAGTGACAACTGGCGGTCGCCGGGCTGCTCGTGATAGGTGAAGAAACTGGCTCGCGCCGGCTCTCTGTTGATTTGCTGCACATGCTGGTTCTCCCAGTCATGGGACTGGGCACGGAGCGTAGTGGCCTGACATGTCAGAAAGATGGCCAATGTGATGAGGATGAGGCGGCTGGGGGTGAGAGGTCGGGTCATGGGTTGTTATTTTACTGAACAGGGGAGCCATTGTGGCTCCCCTGGATTTTCAGGATGCTGTTGGCTGTTCGCTGTCACAACTGAAAAAGCCTTGCCAGCAGACTTTTCTGCTTGGTGGCCTTATGGCTTTTTCCGCCACCGAAACGGTTGTAGAGTTTCCATGCCAGTAGAATACCGTCGAAGAGGGTGGCACCTGTCGTCATGAATGTGGTGACCCGTTTGGACGGGACATTGCTTTTGGGCTTGTGAAACAGCGTGTTCCACTGTGTCTTCATCGTCGTGTTCCCGCTTTCCAACTGTTCTCTCAGAACTGCCTTGCGGGCACGGATGTCGTCAAGCGACCTGTATGTGTTGGGGGATGATGTGGGCATACTGTCTCATTTGCTTAGTAATAGTTCTGCAAGGAATCTCACAAGAGGCTTCTCAATCCAATTCCTACGCTTGATGACGAAGAGGATGAGCAGCAACAGGTAGGCACCGGCGACAATGACGAAGGCCCATACCGTTCCCACCACCGGGGCAAGTGCATAGGCAATGGCAAACGACACGTAGATGAGCATCAGCAGCACGATGAAGAACACGATGAATGTGATGGTGGCTATCGTGAGAAGGCGCACCACCTTCTCGATGATGTCGAGTTTCACGTATTCAGACTTCACGCCGATGTAGCGCTTGGCGGATTCCACCAGTTGCGCTATGGTCTCTATGTTGTTGTCGCTGGACAGCATGGCGGCACAACTTTACTCCTCACCGACAGCGGCGTCCTTGATGTCGTCCACCAAGTCTTCCATGTCCTTGCGGTTGATGTTGATGTTGTGCTTCTTCAAAAAGTCTTGGACGGTGTCGGAGATACGGGTGCGTGTGTCCGTGCCTTTGTCGGGGGCCATGAGGATTCCCAGGGCTGCGCCTGCGAGGGCACCGCCAATGAATGCACCAATGTAACTGAGCTGTTTCATAATCGTGTTAGTTGTATGGTTAATAAAATGCTAATATCGCCCATGCCCGCATCTTTTGGCAAGAATGATGACGCATCAGGCGGTTTTCGATAGCAAATGTAGTCATATTTTTTAAAATAAACCCTTTTTTGTCCATCATTTTTTGTTAAAAATGTTGTATTATGTTAGTTTAACAAACTTTATAGACCTTAATCAGTGATTTTTGTTTGTTTTTGTGTAATTTCGCCCGTGAAATAGAAATATGTGTGACAATCTTACTTATATTTAATTATCAATAATCCAAAGAAAATGAAGAAGTACATGGTTATCTGCGCAGGGCTCTGTGTGGCTCTTGCTTTTAGTAGTTGTAAGTCAAAGGAAAGCGCCTATCGTAAAGCCTATGACAAGGCAAAGGCTCAGGACGCTGCCAATGTGACTGATAACAGCGGTTATGATGACACTCCTGTCGTTACTCCGTTCGTCGACACTCCGGTCACTGACAACAACAACAATAACAACAACAATTACGACAACGTGTCAGTGCGCACTGAGAACGTCAACGTGGTCAGCGGCAGTGGTTTGAAGGCTTACAGTGTGGTGGTCGGCTCTTTCTCTGTCAGATCGAATGCTGAGAACCTCGTCTCACGTCTGCGCTCACAGGGCTATGACGCACAGTTGGCTTACAACTCAGCACGCGACATGTACCGCGTGGTCGCCTCTACCTATGCAGACAAAGGAAGTGCCGTGCAGAGCCGCAACAACCTGCGCAACACCTATCCTGATGCATGGCTCCTCTTCTACGGACAATAATATAGCGCGTGGCCAGAATCCTGTCGGTTGATTACGGCAAAAAACGCACTGGAATTGCTGTCACCGACCCGCTGAAAATCATTGCAGGCGGGTTGGCGACAGTTAATACTTCACAGTTGATGGAGTGGTTGCACAACTATCTCACCCACGAGGAGGTGGAACTCATCGTCGTGGGGGAGCCGAAGCAGCCCAACGGACAGCCCAGTGAGAACCTGCCGCGTGTGATGGCTTTCGTCAGGAAGTTGGAGCGGGAGTTCCCTTTGATTCCCGTCAAACTCTATGATGAGCGGTTCACGTCGGTATTGGCACATCAGGCAATGATTGACGGAGGATTGCGCCGCAAGGCGAGGCAGGACAAGGCTCTCGTCGATGAGATCAGTGCGACAATCATCCTTCAGAGTTATTTGGAATCAAGAAAATGATATTACCTATTTATATATATGGGCAGGAGGTGCTGAGAAAAGTGGCTCAGGACATTCCCGCCGACTATCCCGAACTGCCGGCACTCATCCAGAATATGCTCGAGACGCTCGATGAGTCCGAGGGCATCGGATTGGCTGCACCTCAGGTGGGCAAGAGCATACGGGTAGTGGTCATCGACCTCAATGTGCTTTCTGAGGACATGCCTGAGTACAAGGGATTCAGAAAGGCTTTCATCAATCCCCATATCGTGGAACTTGACGATACGGAGACCGATACGATGGAGGAGGGATGCCTCAGCCTGCCCGGTATCCACGAAAAAGTGACGAGACCCACACGCATCCATGTGACTTATGAGGACGAACAGCGTCAGAAGCATGACGAGTGGGTGGATGGATATCTCGCCCGGGTCATGCAGCATGAGTTCGACCATCTCGACGGAAAGGTGTTCATCGACCGGGTTTCGCCTTTCCGCAAGACCATGATCAAGAGCAAAGTCAAGGCTTTGCTGCAGGGACGTTACAGTTGTTCCTATCGCACCAAGCCGGCTTTGAGGAAATAGAGGCTGCCATGGACAGGCGGTGGATATTCCTTTTCCTGGCACTTCTGCCACTCACTGTGTCTGCGCAGTTCAATGTCGACAGACTCATCATGAGTGGCAGAAGTGCGTTGTATTATGAGGACTATGTACTTGCCATCCAGCATTTCAACAGAGCCATCCAGTCAAAACCCTATCTGTATGAGCCGTGGTTTTACAGGGGAGTGGCGAAATATTATCTTGACGATTTCGCCGGGGCCGAGGACGACTGTTCGGAGGCCATCCACCTCAACCCGTATGTCACCGGCATCTATGAGTTGCGCGGACTCTGCCGCATCAGGGAAAAGAAATACGAGGAGGCGATTGCCGACTACGACCGGGCGCTCCGTGATGAACCGTCTGCACAGAACTTCTGGTTCAACAGGATGTTGTGCCGCATAGAACTGAAAGACTATGACCGTGCACAACTCGAACTCGACACCATCATCCACAAGTGGGACAAATATGCCCGGGCTTATTCTGTCAAGGCCGGCATCTGTCTGATACAGAATGATACGACGGCTGCTGCCGGATGGCTTGACAAGGCTCTTGAAATTGACCCCTATGACTGGGAGTCGTGGCTGACACGCGCCAACATCAGTCTGTCACGGCAAAAATGGAAGGATGCAGACAAGCAGTTGGGACAGGTGATCCACCTTAAGCCGAAGATGGTGGGTTGCTATGTGAACCGTGCCCTTGCAAGGCTCAATATCAACAACCTTCGCGGAGCCATGTCGGATTATGACATGGCGATCGAGATCGACCCGGAGAATTTCCTCGCTCATTACAACAGGGGCATCCTGCGTGTGCAGGTGGGGGATGACAACCGTGCCATCGAGGATTTCGATTTCATCGTGCGTATGGAGCCGAACAACATCATGGCTGTCTACAACAGGGCGTTGCTCCTACACAAAACAGGTGACTTGAGAGGAGCCATCCGCGACTATACCACTATCATCAATCAGTATCCCAACTTCTGGGTCGGTCTCTACCGGCGCGCGGAGTGCTACCGCCGACTGGGCATGACAGGTCAGGCGGAAATGGATGAGTTCCGCATCCTCAAGGCGCAGATGGACAAGCATATCGGTATCCAGCAAAGGTGGTCGAAGAGTCAGGTGCAGCAGACGAGGAAAAAGAGCGAGATTGATTTTGAAAAGTACAACCATGTGGTGGTCGAGGACGAGGAACCGAAGGTCATCGAGCATGAGTATGAGAGTGTCTATCGGGGAAAAGTGCAGAACCGCAAACTTGACCTCGACTATATGCCCATGTACCAATTGTCGTATATGCGGTACGACAATGTCATCAAGTCCTACCAGGTGTTCGACAAGGCGGTCGATGCCTTCAACCAACGTCAGCGACCACGTCACATGCTCTTCCTCACATGCAACCCCAAATCGCTCAACGAACAGCAGTCAGGTGCCGTATTTGCATTTGCAGACACGCTGACGGTACAGATTCAGGAGGAGTCTGACATGCAGAAGACCAAAAACCTGTTGCTGCAGAGGGCGGTGGCCCACACAGTGGTGCAGAATTTTGGTGATGCTGTCGACGACCTGACCACGGCCATTGCTATCGATCCTGACTTCGCCCTTGCCTATTGGCAAAGGGGAGTCTGTGCGGCAGCCATCAACGAGTTGAGCAACACACAGGGCATGGAGGCGAAAATCAAGGAGGCCAACGCACTTTATGACCTCAACAAAGCATTGGAGTTGATACCTGACGACCCTTATATCCATTACGACAGGGGCAACCTGTACTTCAGTCAGGGTGAATATGCCAAGGCCATCGAGGACTACGACATCGCCATCAAAGCCAATCACCTGCCGGAGGCTTATTATAACCGGGGACTGGCGCATATACACAATGGCAACCAGCAGCAGGGCATCGCCGACCTCAGCAAAGCGGGCGAACTGGGCATCTACAGCGCTTACGGCATGATCAAGAAATACTCCAAATAAAGTGATAAGGTATTCTCTTTGATATTAGAAAGCAGGGGTATTTGCAAGTATTGTTTCTTTCATTCTTTTTTCAAATAGTAGTTTTGCTGGGTCATGCGTAGCCATTGGTGGTAAAAATAACAACTTTTTGGGTTGTCAGATCTATGGTCGCTCGGGCATGAGCAGGACCTCCATCTTCGACATCGTAAAAATCTCGTTTCAAAACAGTATAGCCACAACCCTTGTCCGTATAAATTTTAGTATTTAAAGTTACTCTTACATATAGGTGTCCTTTTTCCATATAAGATTCATACTTACTGTGATTGTTATAATACAGGAGGATTGTTTTCTTCTCTTGGCATTATCTCAATTCTGTCACCTACTATTCTATATCCCCAATTAAAAAAGAAGAAGAAGTCAGGATAATCCCTGTAGTTCTCTATACCGTCATCGCATGATTTCAATTCACTAACATCAATGATTGGAGATATGTCCAAATCCATATTGTTTTCGTTTAAATAAATTACAACAGGATGGCCGTTGCGGAGGAAATAGCCTCTTGTATGCTCTTTGCAATAAGTGTTTTGTGAACGAATCGTATAGCAAAAGACACCATCTTTCTTGGTTATTCTCAGCATGGTCATATGGCCTGTTGTCGTATTGATGAAAGAGTTGATAGAGTCGTTAAACGCCTTGTGCTTTACAACATTATCGTCAAGTGCAGGATGTTTTCGTTGCCCTTTTATATGGGCGACATCCTCAGGCAAGATGCTATCGCCCGACAAGGCCACCAGATGTATAGGGAGAGGTGGTTCTGCATTAGCGACCTCTTTTGAATAAGGGTCAAAACTATCATACCCCTTGATGTCTCCCGTGAATGGTTCCGTGTTTTTTCGATAAATGAAGTTGTCCTGAGATTTGTTGTCAATGAACGAATAGGTCACCATTTTGCCGTTTCTGAAAAAATAGCCGTCGGTCAAGACCTTGTTGTAAAGATGGCTTCCTGTGATATCAATATACGTTATGCCTTCTTCGTTTGTGATATAGATGCCATATGTTTTGCAGTCATTTTGGCTGATATAGGTGTCGAGCTGTTCCAAAAGACCAGGGCAAGCTGGTGGGACTTCACTGCAAGCCATTAATGTCGGGAGAATGGTGAACAGCGATATGAATATTTTCGCCACAGCTAATGATATTGTGTTGAATATCTTTCCTCTTTTCATCATGGTCTTCATGCCTCAGTTGTCTTTTGAGTTATCGGTAGGGAGAGAAGATGGCTCGCCTATCTTGAACGAGATGGGGAGATTGTATTTCACTTTGACAGGGGTGCCATTTTCAGAGCCTGGTTCCCATTTGGGCATAAGCTTCACCACCCGTAGTGCTTCGGCATCGAGGAGAGGATGGACACTTCTCACAATTTTTGGGTCGGTGATGCTGCCGTCGGTATCTATGACAAAGCCAACCACCACCCGTCCTTCAATGCTGTCTTTCTTAGCTTGCTCGGGATAATTCTCGTTTTGACGCAAAAAATCAAGGAGGGCTTGCTGACCGCCAGGGAAGGAGGGATGATGTTCTGCATAATCTAAAATATCAGTTTCGGCTATTTCGCTTCCCACTGATAATGTGTCGGGGTCCATATCTAAGAAGCCGGCGGTTTGGCTTTCTATTGACAAAGTGTCGCGATCAGATTCCGTTGTGGGTGTTTTATTGTTACATGCTGTCAGGGCGGCCAGCCCCACGCTCACACCCACAACGGCTACGGCCTTGCCCAGTTGTCGGCGCAGCTGCAACTGTTGTTCGAGCCATCGCACCTCGGCCTCGCATTTCGGGCAGGTGCCGGCGCAGTCACCCTCATGGTGGCATTCCGTGGGTGCATATCTGATGTCGTTGGCTTTTGCCACCCGCATGCGCACCTCCCTGAGGGTATTGCATATCCCTTTTCCTCTTTTCATGATGGTATTCGCGTGAGTGTTTTACAGCCAATATTTGACTTTCACTTTCTTCCGCATGTATTCTTTCCATTTGTTCTTGTCAGTCCACATCCATCTCTTTTGTTTCATGTGGATAAAAGGAAGAGGCAGACTGTCAGACGGAACGAAACGAAATAGGGTTTCCATTTTTCTCGGCCCCACATCTTCCGCATACTCAAAAAGCATAATAGTGTTTCTGTCCATCACCTTAAATCTTAAATGAGCAAGTTGCATACCTCCATTCATTCCCAGATAATAGAATGTTTCTGCGTATATCGTATCATTGGAAATCGTATAAACACCATCACTTATTGGAAACCAATTCATTCCATGCCCTGTGTCTATACGCTTGATGGTCCCGTCTTTATAAAATGCCACCCCGTCCTTTGCAGTGTCATTGGACAAGTAGTATCCGCCGATATCTAGTAATGATGAGATACCTGTGTCATCAGTACCGAATCTTGCCATGACGTCCTTCTCTTTGAAAGCCTTGCTCCATGGGAAACAGCCCATTAGAAAGAAACAAGTGGCAGAACAGACTATAAGTCGTGTTAATTGTTTCATCATCGCTATATTTTTGGCAAAGATAGCAAACCTTTTACGATTGGCGATAAAATAGGAGACAAAATAACAGGTTCTACAGGATTTAGTGTGAGTTAACTTGGAAATTTTAACGCAAGATTATCTGCAAATATATTAGTTGTTTCTTAAATAGATAAGAAAACAGGCAGATGGTAGCATGGGTATCCTCTTTTTAACATTTTTCTTACTTATGAATATTTCTTTTGCTATAAAATAACATCGGGCGAATGGGATTATTTGCCCGATGTCATTGTGTAGATTCCGTATTACGACAGCTTCATGCATTTTATATCATCGCCAACCCACCAACATTTGTTTCCGGCAAATCATCCTTCTTGTTTTTCCACCAAGACCACATGGAGATTAGTGTAACACCTCCTGTGACAGGCTGGCAATCGGCACTGTGACTGAAAATGCAAAAATGAACTTATTATGTTAAGAAATGCCAATAAAGACAAGCATTTTTTGTTTTATTTCCTATTTTTGCGGATGAGTGTACACTCTCAATTATCAAGATAAGAACCATGTCATATAATAAATGTTAATTAAGTTAGGCTTTTGCCTTGTTCATTTGTATATTAGTCAAAAGTTAAACCTCTTTTTCTTTGAGTGACAAATATGGTCTCAAGCATCAGGTGTCTATTTCTTGTGACATTCTTTTTGTTGTTGCATTTGGATGTACAAGCGCAATTTATAAGCAGGAAATACGAACAGGTGCCAATGTCTAAGGCATTGGAGGACTTGAATAATACTACGACTGACTACGACCTCTTCTTTCTTTATGATGAGTTGGAGAAGTTCCCAGTCTCATGCCAAATCAAACATGCCTCCGTCATTGAAGCCATCAAGAAAATCATTGGCTTTTATCCCGTTAAGATGACTGTCTCTAATCATCAGATTTTTCTCGAATGTGTCCAGAAAAAGAAAGCTTTTGTTAGAGGAAGAGTGATGGGACAGACTAATAATCCCATTCCATACGCAAGCGTGACGCTTTTAAATCTGCAATCAGGAGAGATACTCAACACAGGCGTTTGCAACGAGAGTGGCGACTTCTCAGTGCCATGTGATTCGATGAACGTATTTGTTAAAGTCAGTTGTCTTGGATACAAGAATTTCACTAAAGTTTGTCAGGCGGATGACATAGGCATCATCCATCTTCAGCCAATGACCTATCGTCTCCATCCCATAGAGGTTTCTCAAAGAAGAATAGTGAAACCACGGTTGTCCAAGGTTTATCACCGCCATGCTGAGAAAATTCGGAAGGAAGTCTGGGGTAAACAGGATTCGTGCTTTGAAGTAACGAAAGTGCCAGACTCATTGCTTGTGTATCCAGAAATTGTTATCGCCCAATTGCAGGAGCATAGTTATAAGCGGAAATTCCTGTTCCGGCCTTGGCGTCTTCTTGCATTACAGATATCCAATCCTCTTGGTACCTACCGGACTACGGCAGTCTCTATTGATCGACGGCGTGTCTTAATCAATGATGATCAGATGGCCGACAAATATGCCTTGTTGGATTATCCTCGTGAAATCATTATGTCGGAAAACTCAGATAAAAAAGATGTCATCATGGGCGTCAAGGTAATCAAACCAGATGGCAGTTCCTATGAAGTTGAGACAGATGAATACACACAACCATTAGGAGACAATGAGTATTCCCGACCTGAACATATCGTAGTCGGGGGCTTGGAAAGTGGTGACATCATCGACTATTTTATATGGACACAAGCCAAAACCGATGTCGCCAACCCTGAGCCAGCATTGATTACTATAGACCGTGATTGCCCACAACTATCCAACAAGGTATCTGTCAATATCGACAAGAATCTGAATGTGCAATATCGGCTGATCAACGATGCCGACACTTTTCTGAAAACTGAAACGGATGGAAATACCATGCTTTATGCTCATTACAATCATTTGAAACCAAAAACAAAAGATGAAAGGGGATATGCTGTGTATGTGCGTGATGAAGAATTGAAGGTAAACGCCCCTCTCAGCGCCACAGGGCATCGTGTCGTGGTGAATCCAGACATGAGCGATGTCCTGTCTACAAGAATGGGAATTTTTAAGCATATGAAGATGATGGAAGAGACGGAGAACTGGATTGTGAATAGTTGGAATGAAACGGACACGACTGTCGTCAGTGCCATCGTTTCAAATCTTAGCCGCAAGACCAGTTCAATGCAACTGTTGGCAGAAGCACTTTACTACCAGGCTTTACGTTTCCCTTCATCTCTTGTCGAGAAGCATCGCCGTTTTGATGGCTGTACGGATAATATTTATCTCAATCGTGAATACACCATCATGTTTGCTCACATGCTCCATCATGCCGGGATTCCTTTCCAGGTGGCCATGACAACAAAGAAAGACAGAGAGGATGTAGACCAGTTGATGGATGAAAACAATATTGTGTGGATGATACGCACCAACGACGGTCAATGCTTCATTCCCCGATATGACGGCATTGTGTATTCTGATGAAGAATCAGGTTCTGTCGGTGGGTTGGATCAGTCATTGATTGGGCAAAAAACGATACTCATGAATGGGTATTATCCTATTGTCATCCCTCAAGATGAAATGAGAATGATTCCTGAAATACATTGAACTGTGAAGGTATGGACCAGCGAGAACTAAAATCTCTATACGAAAAATATCATTCAGATATGTTTCGCTTTGCCAAGACCATGCTGTATGATGAATCGGAGAGCCAAGATGTCGTGAGTGATGTCTTTGCTTGGCTGGCAGACACCCAACCTTCCCTTCGCGGTGACTCTGTGCGTTCCTATCTGATAACATGTGTGAGAAACAGATGCATCAATATCATCAACCAAAAGAAACTGCGCACCCGTGTTGCAGGTTTGTACACCCTCGATCATCTGAAAGAAGGGATGGGAGAGGAAGATGAGAGGGCGGAATGTCTTCGGCAGTTCATCAGCCGGCGTTTTGACAGAAAAGACCAGCAAATCCTTGCCATGAGGTTCGCGCAAGGTATGAAGTATCAGGAAATAGCAACTGCCCTTCACATTAGTGAGGTGGCTGTTTACAAACATCTTTCGCAGTCTATCAAGACAATACGTGAACATTTTGAAAAATGCAAGAATCTATGAGATCATGAACGAAAACAATTTACTCCTTCTTCTCAGGATGACTGAACAGGCGGAGACCATGCAGGAAAATGAATTCAAGACCCTGCTAAGTGACAAAGAGACCAGGGCATATTATGAGACCATGGTGATGCTCAAGCAGGCTTTTCAGGTGAAAACAGATGCTGCATCTGTCTATAGCCTGCATGCCCCATCACACAATCGTATGTGGTCGCGCTATGTTGCTACCGTCATTATTTCCTTGTTTGCAATGGTTTCCATTGTCTTTGCTGCGGTTTTATTTTGGAATGGAAAAAGCGGTGAGACTTCCTCGACAGTTGAATGGAAAAAGACAACCACGGAAAAGGCGAAGGAGATAAAAGAGATGGGTCCAACCGCAAAAATTTCTAAGAAGACGTATGTGAATGAACCCCTGGAAGTGGTCTTGTCCGACATCGCTCGTTATTATGGTATGGATGTGATTTATTCAAACCCACATACTCCGACACTACGATTGCATTTTGTATGGAATCCTAACGACGATATAGATACGGTAATCGGTTTTTTCAACCATTTCGACAATATTGAAATCAACCGCGAGAAGAACACCCTGTATGTAAACTGATAAAGCATGTTGATATGAAAAAAATGATTCTGACAATCGCTTTGGGCACATGGATGCTCAATGCTTATCCACAAGAAGTTAGCGAGAGCACATCTTCGCAAAGTATTGCCTCTTTGCTGAACGAACAACCAGAAAAGGAGAAAAAGAAATCTGTTCAGTCGTTGACAATAGGGGGTGGTCCAGCATGGATTTCCTCCAAAGTATATACCCCAAGAGATGTATATACCTCGCGTTCTGGAATAGAAATGATGGCTGAGTATGATTGTGTCTTTTCCAGAGGATTGGGCTTTGGAGCCATGATAGCCTATAACCATACAAATTATCCTGATGATTGCAAACTTGGGCAATTGTTTTTAGGACCTTCATTGGTCTATGCAGGATATATAGGAATGAGATGCTGGGCTAAAGTAGATGTAGGATTAGGCTATACCAACTGCGACGACGGTTTCAGCATACAAAGTGGAGTCGGTATCAAATCAAGTCTTGCTTTCACCTACATGATTTTGCCCAAATTTGGGGTTGGCGTTCACCTGTTGTCTTTTTCATCTTTTTTGGGGAATCGGTCTGCCAAATATCCGGGAAGTGAGGATGATGTCAACGGAATCGCACGGTTTGGAGTGTCTGTTGGACTGCGTTTTCAATATTAAATGATTCAAGTATGTGCAACTTGTATTTTACAAAGATGAATATAATAAGACATTACCTTTGGATGATCTTGCTGTCGTTGGCAACCCATGTCACAGCACAGGGGAGATATTGCAGAAGTTATGATGACTTCGTGGCTGGGCAATGGGTAAAAATGTCGACCATTCAAAAGATTGACAATAGCACTTCACACCAGTTTTGGAGCGGAAGCGGTGACTATACAATATCTTTTGGCGACAAAGCGATAGACAAAGTCTTGAAAAAAGAGGCACTTGTAGTGGAATTACGCGACACGCTCTATATAAATCTGAGGACACTTCGATACAACCACTATAAATTGGGAAAAGGTTTTACCCGGGCTGTAAGGTTGGGTGACGACAAACTTGCCTTTGTGGCAAGACATGCGGGAGTAGATGTGGGTTTCTTCTTTGGAATCGTCGGATCTGCCATCAGTGGATATTACTCGATGAAAAATAAAGTATGCTATATTCTCGACAATAACGGTGACGGTAGAAAACGTCAAGTGAAAATGTTGGATGACAGTGCATATAAAGATGCGCTACTCGAAAGTGAACAATAACACTTCTCAAGTTTTGCCTTTTCTTTAGTAATATCCGATTGATGGCAAGATACAGAATGTAGGCTGCGCCTATGTATTTCAGCAGACTCACATACTCACCAAAAGCAACACCCACCAGATGCGTGAGGACGGCCATTACCGTTACAGCCACTAAAAAGCCCGTCAAAAGTCCGAGCCACATGATGAGTGAACGTTTTCTGCCATAGCGAAGAGACATGGCCAGAGAGTAGATGTTGGCAGGTCCGGGTGTATAGCCTACAATCAGGATTTGCAATAGCAGAGAGGGTATCAAAGTGTAAGGCATCGGTTCTACTATAGTTTGATAACCTCCAAATCATCCGGCACCCAGACATTGCCGGTGACGAGTGCATTGCCCGTTCCGAGCATGGTGATGAAGCCGCTTTCACTATTCATACGAATCCCGATTTGTCTGTATCTATTCCTCATCTGGCTGCTGGCCGTCGTGGGCTTTCCATGCACACTCGGTGATTTTCATATCCGAGAAAATAGCCGTGAAAGAGGACTCTTCTGGCGAACATGCATAGATGCCAAATCTGATCTCATCGGCTCCGGCATACATGTGGCAGATGCGCATCTGACTGAATGTCTGGCCATCAGCAGAGCATTCGATGCAGTAGTCGTCCTCGCGGCGGGAGAATCGGTACCACATCGTCTTCACATCGGCAGGGATGGCCGTCGTGGCCCAATCGGAATAGCCGTTGTTCGTCACCACGCTGCCCAGATGCTGGAACTCCTCGTTCTCGTATTCCACCGAGCCCTTCAACCAGTTCTCGCTGTCAAGGTACATCACGATGCCGCACTGGTCAAAGCGATGGTGACTGCCCGTGAAGTCAGTCTTCACCACGAAACTGAAGAACTTCTCGCGGGTCTTCATCTGAAGCACGGGTGCATTGTCGTTTTGGAAGTGATAATACGTCCGCTGCCAGAGGTCGGTCTTGGGAGCGGTGGTGATGCGGATGGTATCACCTTTAACTTCAAAACCTGCTGGTTCCCGTGTCCACTGAAGGCTGTCCAAACTGATGTGGCCACTATCGGCGAGCGCCACTTTCACGTTGTCGGTTAATTCCATATTCGTTTCTTTTTGATTCTGCTGTCCGCAAGCGATGAGCATGAAACAGGCACTTAACATAATAAAGATAGAATTGCGCATAGATTTGTTTAGTTTTTGTATTTTGTAATCAGCGGTTTGAATAATGGCTGAGGGTTATGCTCAAATGCTTTATGGAAACCCCAACAAACCATAAACTTATCCCCATCTTTTTTCGCCTTGGCTAAAGCCTTTTCTGCCATATCGTAACTCCATTTAGAATGATAAGCAATGAGCGCCCGAAAAGCAGGTTCATCGCAGCCAAATGTATATTGCCGTTCTATTATTATCTTTTGGCATACGTTTTGGACAAATGGTATGAAAGTGGCATCAGGCCAATTGGCAACGGCATTTAAAGCGGCTCTTAGGGTGTCACAGTAATTCCTGTCATCTTCATTCTTCGTATTTGAGAGGAGTTGGATGATTTCCAGCCTTTCTTTCTCTCTATGATATTTTGCCAAAGCCACCAATGCCCGAGGATCTTGCTTGTATAATTGGCGGAGACGATCTTCATATTCAGGTTTAGCAGGCATATTATGGTAGAGCCATTGTGAGTATCCATATAATGGGAAGTTCGTGGAAAATAGCGCTGCACTGTCCACACGCACTGAGTCTTTATATGTGATATGATTGCGTTCTCGATGATTTTGCAGCATTAGAATTCTGATGTTTGACACCCTGTCTTGCTCTCCGCAAATCCCATCAGTTGTACCAACAATGGTAGTATCTTCGATATTAGATATAGCCAGATTCACTGCATGTTGAGGATCTTTGCTCAGTAGCGCCCGAAAAGCAACCAAACGCATGATTGGGTCTTTGTCGGTGGTTGCCAATTTCTCAATTTCTTCTTTGCTAGCATATTTAGAAAGACTGTCTGACAATAGCCATTGAGGAGAAATACTTCCATCCATGCTTTCCCTGAATTTGTGAAAAGATTCTTTCATCATAATTGGCTTTTTTTGCTCAACTAACTCTGTTTGAGAATTCTTTTCCTCTGCATTACCATTATTGCGGCACCCCGACAATATAGGAAGCATCATAGCCATCAAGCAGAACAGCAATAATGTTTGATAGATTGTCCGTTCCATAAATCCGATTTATTTGGGATATTAACTATGCAAAAGTAACACTTTTTTTCGATGAATCTGCTCAGAGGAACACACATTTGTTTTTGGCAAATCATCTTTCTTGTTCTTTCACCAAGGTTTCAGGGAGATGGTCGCCCTTCAAGTCGTGTGTCCACTTCTGTCATACGTTTCGTATCACGGTGACGGGCACACCGTTTTCACCTCCCTTCGGGGACTTAGGGAGGCAAGGGCACGGAGTTTGGCATAAGCAGTCTGCTCCTTTGGGGAGTGTAGGGAAAGGGAGTCCTATGGAAATTCCCATTTGGCCAGCCGACGTTTCACCTCCTGTGTCAGGTTGAAGAACGGCACTGCGACTGAGAATGCAAAAAAGAACTTATTACGTTAAGAAATGCCAATAAAGACAAGCATGTTTTGTTTTATTTCCTATTTTTGCGGATGAGTACATACGACATATTCGGAAAGATGAAAAAATCGATAATCATGCTCATGTTGCTCATATTTGGCAACCAAATAAAAGCACAAAGTGGGATAGACTGTCTGTATGACAGTTTACAATTTACGAATGGCGTTTGCCAAAAAACAATTGATGTCACCTATTTGTCATTTGGAAAGAATCCAATAAGTCCAGCTAATGATAAAGATGATGATATTCGTAAAATTAGGGAACAATTGAAATATATACCCCATAGTTCCGTTCATTTCTCATATAAAGAGAAGGAATACTATATCAGCATTAGTGATGAATGCGATATGTCACCATATTCCGAAGGAGACATTATCAAAATTGATATCACTTTCTACAAGGACATCAAACAGCCTTACAAAAATGAAAAACCTTTCTCATTGATTACCTCTGTAACTGATTCACCATCGGCACAGGGCGATTCCTCCTTATTTCAATCTTCAGAACATCGCTTTGTTCTCGACCATCCTGTCAATTTGGGAGAAACATTTCATGGCTGGAAAGACGGGTATGGATATATTCTTCCTCCCCGCGACCAATTCCTTAAGCGTATTCTTATGTCATACAATGGAATAGATTATGAATTAGGTCTTACTAACAATGACATCATTAGATTTATTAGTACATCTGATAAACGCTTTTCTGTGAATGGTTATAAAGTTGGGGACGAGATAACTAGAACAAGTATCATTCGCGGTTGGGGAATTATTGCAAAGATTGATGATGAATGGTATGCAGTATGGGCGCCAAAGGATTTTAATCACCCAGAGGAAGAGCAAACGGGTAAAATCCAGAGGTTCTTTAAATTTGATTTCCATGCGCCGCTCTATGAAAATGAAGATGAAAAGAGTAACCTCCAACATAGAAACCTCCAACCTCTCCATGTGAACTCCCAATCTCTCTATGGAATAGAATAAGAAAAGAGTGACAGTCCTCTTTCTGAGTCAGAGTGATGGAGTTTTTGATTATCTACAATGTCGGGAAGATTCTTATATTCCAAGATAAGAAGTTTTAGCACAAGTGGAGTCAACAATATTAAAAACGATGCCTTAAGTAATGAACAAAAAACATAATGTTTTCAACAATGCCATGACAACTATTGGAACAATTGACAAGGATTTTCTGTCAAAAATCAGCAGATTCTGTTTGCTGTTTGTAATACTAACAGGCGTGTTTTCCTGCAAATCTCTTGAACATAGGCAGGAAATAACCCAATATGATAAAATGACACGAAAGAATGTCTATGTAGTTGTTGAGGAAATGCCCAAATACAGAGGTGGTGAAGGCGTGTTCCTGAAAGAACTTGTCAATAATATCCAATATGTTTATTCGGAAAACGCCAATCTCCAAACAAGGGTGCAGGTGCAATTTGTTATTGACAAAAAAGGACATTTAATTGGTGCGAGAATTTATAGCAAGGAATCTGATGCATTATCTGATTTTGAAAAAGCAGTATTGAAAGCATTATGTTCATTGAATGATTGGCAAGCCGGCAGACAAGATGGCAAACCAGTCAACGTATTATTAACAAAGACAATAAATATATGTCCTAATCCATGAACGCTAATGAATACTATGTTGTTGAAAAGAGTATTGTCCATCTGTTTTTTGTTATTTGTGTCAATCACATTGGGAGCACAAGAAGATATTGGGATGAAAACGCAGGATTTGTCGGTTCCCGGCAATAGGACAGATAGCGTTTCGTCTCGTTCTTTCCATGCTTTTGATACAGGACATGTCATTCTGGCATATCTCATGTGTCCGTCCCCAAAATCCTCTAGGTTGTTTGACCCACAGATGCCCGCATTTTGGCTGGGAAGTATGATGCCGCGCGATGGCTTTATGGGGCACAAACCTGATGGAATGCCATTGAAAGAGGGTTTCCTTCGACAAAATGAGGCTGGCTTTACTTTGATGCAGTTGTCAAAAGGACTTAGTCATGATGTTTTTGGCGCAACAACTGCACTGCAGTTGAGTGTGGGAACCATCGGTTTGGATAAAGATTATGAAGCGACGAGAGAGGATGGAAAAATTGCTTTCGTTGACGCTGCGGAAACATTAAGTTCAAGTACAATTAATTACCTCACGATAAGAGTACCTGTTCTTATGGGTATTCACGACAGAAGGCACAGATTCTCTTTACT
>JAEEGF010512531.1_pt1 | contig 21993 bp, 15 predicted proteins | sample 9134171 | NCBI WGS metagenome assembly JAEEGF01 (sample SAMN16246542, study PRJNA631951) | gut metagenome | biome: gut microbiome; feature: rumen; material: AP-attached | host: Bos | place: Iran: Karaj | collected 2018-10 | reverse complement strand
AACTGCCTTGGAAAGAAGGCGGCCCATGACCTCTTTAGAGGAGAGCCCCTCAGGGCAGGAGATTTCAGCTAATTAACCATAGTTAACAGTTGGATTTAGACTACGAGGTGAGAAAATGGCTAAGAAGATCTGGATAAAAGCAAACGGAAACGGCGCTATCGCCACAGGACATTTAAGAAGATGCATGACCATCGCCTATGAGCTTATGCAAATGGGATGTGAGGTAACCTATATTTTGTCCGATGACGACAGTGATCATACTTTGCACGAGCTCTCAAAAGAGGGCGGGGATGAGTACGATTCCATCATCCTTCATACCAAGTATTCACAGCCTTTGCAGGACATGGAGGCCCTGAGGGTCCTCATGGACGAGGAGAAGCCGGACTTCTTCCTGATCGATTCCTATTTTGTGACACAGGAGTACTTCAGTGAGCTGCGCTCTCTTATAAAAGAGCTGGGCCTTAATACGAAGCTTGGCTATATCGACGACCTCTACAAATTTGACTACGACGTGGATTTTATAGTAAATTATGACCTTAAAGTGCCTGAGGATTTCTACAGTGCCAAGGTACAGCTCCTGGGAGGACAGTATGCACCTCTTAGAAGGCAGTTTGGCGGCGCGGATTTCAAAATCCACAGCCACGCCAAAAAGGTATTTCTCTCAGCGGGAGGCACGGACCCTTATCGCATCATCAGGGACGTACTCAATGAGATCTATTTTGATGAAAACAGTCCCTGCAGGGATGTGCTGGACTTTACCGGCATGACCTGCGAGGTTATTGTGGGACCTCTTTTTGAAGAGGACTATGTAAAAGAGCTGGAGGATATGGCAGAGAAGAACGCCGCCATAACCCTGCATTACAATCCCGGCAACATGGCTCAGATCATGAAAAAGTGCGACTTCGCAGTATCAGCCGGAGGAACCACCCTGTATGAGCTCTGTGCCATCGGCGTTCCCACCGTGGTTTACGCCATGGCTGACAATCAGGTTCAGTTCGTCCAGGTCTTTGATGAGTTGGGAGCCGCCAAGTACGCAGGGGATGTCAGAGATGACAGACGTCTTATCCAGAAGATAGTGACCTGGGGCACCGCAGCGGTGGACAACCCGGGATTCAGACAGAGAATGAGTGACAAGGCCCGCAGCATCATAGACGGCAAGGGCGCAGAAAAGATAGCAGCTGCTATCGTGGAGATGATAGAATGAGGCTTAGTATTATAGTGCCTGTTTACAATATGGCGGCAGAGGGTAAGCTTGCCTACTGCCTGGACAGTCTTGTAAATCAGAAGCTCGATAAGGGAGATTACGAGATCATAGCCGTGGACGACTGTTCCACAGACAACTCCCTGGAGATACTTAAGGATTACCAGAAGAGATATCCGGATAAGTTTATAGCACTTCACTCCGAGGCGAACCATCACCAGGGAGGAGCCAAGAACCTGGGCCTTGCCATTGCAAGAGGAGAGTGGCTTGGCTTCATCGATTCAGATGACTGGATAGTTCCGGACTACTACAACAGGCTCCTTGGAAGGGCTGAGGAAACCGGTGCCGACATGGTGGGCTGCGACTACTGCTTCACCGACGAGCACAGCTTCAAGGTGGGACAGATCGTTCATAACAACAACTTTGAACAAACAGGTGTTATGGACAAGGAGAGATACCGGAAGCTCCTTCTTGAGACCGGAAGCCTGGTGGTGAAGGTATACAGGCGGGAGCTGATCCTTCAGGACTATGCCCCGGGCTCAATGAAAAAGCTTGATATTTTTCCTGAAGACATCTTCTATGAGGACAACGCCATAAGTAACACCTGGATGCTTAGAAGTAAGCACTTCGAGTACATTCAGGAACCACTGTATTTTTATTATCAGCACAACACCTCAACGGTTCATTCCATATCCCGCAAGAACATGGAGGACCGTATGACCGCCGGAAGACTCATTGTGAAGGAAGCCAAGGATAACGGCTACTATGAGGAGTACAGACCGGAGATAGAGTACCAGTTTACGGTGTTATTTTATATCAACACCCTGTTCTCGGTTATGCCAAAGAGCAGCAACTTCAAGGGAAGCTACAGCTTTGCCAGGAATCTTGCCAGAGAGATGAAGGCCACCTTCCCGGAGTTTCAGAATAACAGCTACTATCAGGAGAAGGTTCATCCTGAGGAGAAGAAGCTCATAGGATATCAGATGAAATCACATCTGTTTTTCTATTTATACTACAGACTTCTGTGGTTCTACAGAGGACTTAGGAGTCGTAAATAAGGAAGTTTTTTGATGTACGATAGAGTTTATGTTTGTCACACCTTTTATCATGTGTATATAGCCTGCCTCAAGGAGTTTTACCTCGGAGCCCGGGGAGGAGCCACTCTGGTCCTTTCCAAAATGTCCAACAAGTTCGGCACAATGGTGGACAGGGCAAAGAAGTCTCCCATATTCGATGAGGTCTATGAGTATGACGAGAAGGAGGACACCTTTTTTCCGGAGCTTAAGCCCCTGAAGGAGGATTCCGGCAATATTGCCCTGAACATGTTCAAGCGTATCCGCTTCTGCAGGAAGTTCGGCAAGCTCCAGGAGCAGTATGTGCCCCTTGACTTTGGCAAGTACAAGGACATCTATGTATTCTGTGACTCAGACCCTATCGGCTATTACTTAAGTTATAAGAAGATCCCCTATCACGCGGTGGAGGACGGCCTTGACTGCATAAGATACTATGACACCGCAAGATATGACAACAGGGGACATTTTAAGATAAAAGCCAAGATGGCTGAGCTGGGTCTTATATTCATCCAGAATGGCTACGGCAGGTACTGTATCGACATGGAGGTCAATGACATCTCCGTGCTGGAATATCCCTGCCCCAAGTATGTGGAGCTTCCCAGAAAGAAACTCACAGACCGCCTCACTCCTGAGGAGAAGGAACTTTTACTGGAGCTCTTTGTGGAGGACATGGATAAGCTTAAGGGCAAGCTCTCCGAGGCAAAGAAGGGCCTTCCCACATTGCTGGTTTTATCGGAGCCCCTCTGCGATCTGAATACAAGAAAGAGGATCTTTGAAGATATCATCAGGGACTACGGCACCATTGATGGTCAGAAGGCCATCGTGCTCATCAAGCAGCACCCCAGAGATCTTTTGGAGTATAATAGTATTTTCAGCGACGCGGTTATCCTGGACGGTTCCTTCCCCATGGAGATGCTGAATCTCATTGAGGGACTGGAATTTGACAGAGTTGTGTCTGTCTACACCGTGACGGATTCCATCAAGTTTGCAAAAGAGAAGCTGTATCTTGGGGACGATTTTATGGATATCTACGAGGCTCCCGAGATCCACAGACAGAATGAGGCAATTACAGATTAAGATCTGACTTTTTTTATAAAAAACTGACCTCGAAAGGTTTGAATTCAATGCGTAAGATTTACAAGAAACTAATGCTGCTATTGGATGGCAGGCAGAAAAAACAGATGGTGGGCATTGTGGTACTGATGCTCATCGGAGGCATGCTGGAGGCTCTGGGTATTGCCATGATAGCACCGGTAATGGCGGTGGTCATGGACCCTGAGAAGGTGGAGAGCAACAAATATCTTTCCTTTATCTACAACACCCTTCATCTCAACAGCGCCACCCAGCTGGCGGCAGTTATAATGGTGGCTCTGATACTGGTATTTGTGGTAAAGAACATTTTCCTGTACTTCATGAACGTGGTACAGCTTCGTTTCGTTTATACCAATCAGTTTGCAACCTCAAGACGAATGATGATCAACTTCATGGAGAGGCCCTACGAGTACTACCTTGGAGCTGACACCAGCATTATCCAGAGAAATATCACCTCTGACGTCAATAACATGTACGGACTGATCCTGAGCTCCCTGCAGCTTATCAGTGAAATTATCGTATTCATCTGCCTTGTGGGAATACTCCTTAGTCAGGACGCAGTGATGACCATAAGTATCGCATCCCTGCTGGTGGTGGTTCTTCTTATCATCAAGTTCAAGATCAAGCCTGTAATGGTAAAAGCAGGACAGGAGAACCAGGACTACTACAGCGGTCTTTACAAATGGATCGATGAGTCCGTAACCGGAATAAAGGAGATCAAGATCGCCAACAAGGAAAACTACTTTATCAGCGGCTATGCGGACTGCGGTGCCGGCTATGTAAATGCCGTTCAGAAGTACGGTCTTTACAATTCCACACCAAGGCTCCTTATCGAGACCATTGCCATAGCGGGAATGATCGGATATATGCTTATTGTTATGGCAGGGGGACAGAACCTCACAGACCTGGTGGCTCAGCTTACAGTTATGGCTGCCGCTGCCGCAAGACTTCTTCCCAGTGCCAACAGGATCAACAACTACCTGACTTCCATCGCTTACTTTGAGCCCTTCCTTATGAATGTAAGTGACAATCTTCAGAGCGAGATAAATGACTCCAGCGTCAACTACAACGACGGAGACTACCGCAAGAAGATCAGCGTGGAGAAGCTTCCTGTTACAAAGACCATTGATATGGTGGATATTTCCTACAAGTATCCAAACACCGACAAGTATATTCTTGAGAATGCCAACATGAGTATCCCTGTGGGCAAGAGCGTCGGTATCGTGGGAACCTCCGGTGCCGGTAAGACCACCATTGTGGACGTGCTTCTCGGACTTCTCAAGCCTGAATCCGGCAAGATACTGGCTGACGGCGTGGATGTTTCAGAGCACTATCAGGGATGGCTTAAGAACATTGGCTATATTCCTCAGACTATTTTCATGGTGGATTCCACCATCAGAAAGAACGTGGCCTTTGGCTATGCCGACGAAGACATAGATGACAACAAGGTATGGCAGGCCCTTAAGGAGGCATCCCTGGATGAGTTTGTAAGAAGCCTTCCGGAAGGCCTTGATACTTCCATAGGAGAGCGCGGAATCAGACTCTCCGGCGGACAGAGACAGAGAATTGGTATTGCCAGAGCCCTTTTTGAGGACCCTGAGGTACTGGTTCTTGATGAAGCAACCTCTGCCCTTGATAACGAGACAGAGAGCGCCATCATGGAGTCCATCAACAAGCTCCACGGCAGAAAGACGCTTATCATCATCGCCCACAGACTTCAGACCATCGAAAAGTGCGATATGGTCTACAGAGTAGGGGATACAAAGGCCGTAGTTGAACGATAACAGACTAGCAGACTGACAGCGGAGGAGATATGGCAGGTACAGGGGAGACAGCAGGAAAAAAGAGAGATGCAAGCTTCGAGCTTTTGAGAATCGTAGCTATGATCATGATCATATGCCTTCACTACAACACCCGTGGTGAAGCGCTGCTGGAGCTGGGATTTCCGGCTTCCGGCGTTAAGATCTATGCCACCATCATCGAGGCAGTGTGCATCACAGGCGTTAATGTATATGTGCTTCTCAGCGGATTTTTCCTGTCCAGGGGCAAGGTAAGGCCCAGCCGTATCATTTCGCTTATCTGTCAGGTTTACTTTTATACAATTCTGGTTTCCCTGGCCATGATGCTGGTGGGAACCTATACCATCAATTCCGGGGATTCAGCCTACAAGCTGGTTCAGTATCTTTTTCCCATTTCCTCAGAGCATTACTGGTTCGTGACCGCTTACGTCATTATGTACGTTCTGGCTCCTGTCATGAACGCAGCGGTGGAGAATCTCACCAGAAAGCAGCTGAAGACTGTGATAATCGGTCTTCTCATCTGGTTTACCATTGTTAAGAGCTTCGTGCCCGTTATGTTCGTCACTGACCACCACGGCTATGACTATGGCTGGTTCCTGGTACTTTACCTCATCGCCGCATATATCAGAAAGTATAACGTGGTGCTCTTCTACGACGCCAAAAGAAGCGGCGCCGTATTCCTGGTGTCCGTGGCACTTATTGCAGTCATGAGCATCGGACTTTACTATGTGAATCTTGTAAGGGGCGGCCTTATCTACTATGCGGGAGTTCCCTTTGACTATAACTTTATCTTCACTCTGACAGGATCCCTGGGACTTTTCGGATTCTTCAGATTTTTCCGTATGAGGGAAAACAAGTTCGCCGACGTGGTGAGATTTGTGGCTCCCTTCACCTTTGGAGTTTATCTTCTTCACATGCATATCGAGATCGCCGACAGATGGTTGTGGTGGCTTGAGCATATCTTCGGAGAAGTGCCTCAGGAGGGCGTCCTTGCCTTTGCCTGGCATCAGCTCAGATGCGTACTGGTGGTATTTGCAGCCGGCGTATTCGTTGACTGGATCAGGAAGATGATCTTTGACTATGTGGCAAGAGTTCTGCATGACACAGCTCTCTTTAAGAAAATCAGACAGTGGGATGAGGATCTATGCTGAAAAATATCAGAAGCTATTTTTACAACTTGAAAAAATATCAGGCGCCACTGGAAACCTTCGTGTTCCCGGTGATCCTTCTGCTGTTCCCACTCTTCGGAGCTGGTGCCGGTCTTGATATCACAGATACCACCTACAGTCTTGGTAACTATCAGTATCTGGGCAGTGTCAACGACATGTGGCTCTTTTCCACCTTCCTAAGTAACAAGGTGGGGGCACTGATGATGCAGCTTCCCGGTGCGGGAACCATGCTGGGCTTCAACATCTACTGCAGTTTTATAACTTCGGCCATGGCACTGATATCCTACTATTTCCTGAAGAGATTCATGCCCGGCTGGATGATCTTCATAGGTGAATTCATAGCAGAGAGCATCTGTTTTTCACCGAGAGCAATCCTTTATAACTACCTGACTTATCTGCTTCTTACATTGGGAACCATCTTCCTGATCGCGGGACTCTTTGCCCTGGAGAGACAGGCTCTGTACCTGTTCATAGCAGGTGTGTTCCTTGGAATGAACGTAATGGTCCGATTCCCTAATCTGGCGGAGGCAGCTCTTATCCTGATCCTCTGGTTTTATGGATACATAACAAGGGATAAGTTTGGAGAGGTCCTTAAGAAGACTCTTATCTGTATCGGTGGTTATGTATCGGGCTTTGGAATAGTCTTTCTTGGCATATGCCTTGGCTACGGCGGACCTTCCCGCTACATAAACGGAATCATGGCCCTCTTTGGAATGACCGAGGGAGCCTCGGACTACACCTCCGGCGGCATGATCGGAGCCATTCTGGAAGCTTACATGACAAGCGTTACCCATATGCTCATAGTGATTCCCTGTATGATAGCCGGCGTTATCATGTTCCTTCTTCTGCCTGAGAGATATGTCTTTGTTAAGAAGCTCCTCTACATTGGAGGACTTCTGGTGCTGGTTCGCTACTACTTCGCCAAGGGCGTCTTCACCAGGAACTACTTCTACTATGACTGCATGTTCCAGGCAGCCATGATGTTTATCATAACAGGTATCATCCTTTGCGTGATCGGATCTTTGGGTATCTTAAACGGAAGCAGGCAGGAGCAGACCCTGGCCTTTGCAGCTCTTATGCTGATACTGATCACACCTCTGGGAAGCAACAACTACACCTTTCCCATCATGAACAACATGTTTTTGATAGCGCCCATTATCCTGTGGCTCTTTAGAAGGATGATGCAGAGGGCAGGAGAGAAGGACTACAACTTCCCCTGGCAGAGTTTTGTGACAACTGTTATTATTGTGCTGGTGATACAGGGAGCTCTTTTCCATATCAACTTTTCCTTCTACGATGGAGCAGACGGAACTGTGAGGGATGCAAGAGCCGATATCCCAAAGGTGTCATCCCAGGTGACCACCTCCTACAACGCTGAGACCTTAAATGAACTCAAGCAGGCCATAGATGACAATGACCTCAAAAATAACAAGGTTCTTTTGTATGGCAATGTTCCCGGCCTTTCCTATGTATTTGACTTAGAGCCCGCCATGGATACCACCTGGCCCGACCTGGACAGCTACGCCTTCAGTAACTTTCATGAGCAGCTTGCTATGCTTTCCGACTCCGGGGAGACTCCCGCTGTCATAATAGGCAAGGAGGGCATCGATGAAGGTACTAATACTCTGAAGTTTGACGATTTAATGGACTTTATTGACAATCACGATTATAATAAAGTCTTTGAAAGCGATAGGTTTATGATTTTCGTGAGTACAACCAAGGAGTAAGAGAGATTTATTATGGAGAATACAACCAAGAAGAAGGATATTTTCGACAGGATCATGTCACTTCCTGTACTTAATATCTTCGAACCTTTTTATATCAAGCATAAGGAAGGCCTTATGTACCTGTTTTTCGGAGGACTGGCTTTCTTCCTCAGCATTTTCCTGTTCTGGTTCATGGACAGCGTGATGCATCTTGAAGCGGTGGTTAACAACACCATTGACTGGATCATATGCGTGGCTTTCCAGTTCTTCACCAACAGAACCTGGGTTTTTGACGGCCATGTTGAGACAAAAGGTGAATTTTGGAAGCAGGCAGGCTCCTTTACAGCAGGAAGACTTTTTACTCTGGTAGTTGAGGATCTTATTATTTATATCTTCATTACCCGAATGGGCTTTTCTTCAATGCCTGTTAAGCTTGCAGCCACCTTTATTGTAATAGCACTTAATTATGTAATAAGTAAGCTGATTGTTTTCAAAAAGAAGGATTGAGGACCCGACTATGCGCATAAACTTCAATGTACCCCCTTATACGGGAAAAGAATTTGATTACATCAAGGAGTGCGTCGAGAACCAGAAGATCTGCGGCGACGGCAAGTACACAGCCCTTGATAACGAATGGATAGAGAATAAGACAGGAGTTAAGAAGGCTCTTCTTACAACCTCATGCACCCACGCCACAGAGATGGCTGCCATTCTGGCAGGCATCAAGGAGGGCGATGAGGTTATCATGCCTTCCTACACTTTTGTTTCCACCGCCAATGCCTTTGTTCTTCGCGGAGCCAAGGTGGTTTTTGTGGATATCAGACCTGATACCATGAATATCGATGAGAATCTTATCGAGAAGGCCATCACACCCAAGACAAGAGCCATCGTCCCTGTTCACTATGCGGGTGTAGGCTGTGAGATGGATACCATTCTTGATATCGCCAGGAGACATAACCTTTTTGTTATCGAGGACGCAGCCCAGGGTGTAATGAGCAGCTACAAGGGCAAGGCTCTCGGAGCCATCGGTGACTTCGGTAACTACAGCTTCCACGAGACCAAGAACTACAGCATGGGAGAGGGCGGAGCCCTTCTTCTTCGCGATGAGACCTACGTGGATGACGCCATTATCATCAGGGAAAAGGGTACCAACAGAACCCTTTACAAGCTTGGCAAGGTTGATAAATACAGCTGGATCATGCCGGGATCATCCTATCTTCCCAGCGATATGAACGCAGCTTACCTCTATGCACAGCTTCAGATGGCAGATGAGATCAACAATGACCGTATGGATCACTGGAACAGATATTTCGAGGCCCTTAAGCCTCTTGAGGAGAAGGGACTTATCGAGCTTCCCTTCGTTCCTGATTACTGCCAGCACAATGCTCACATGTTCTACATCAAGTGTAAGGACTTTGAGGAGAGAAGAGGACTTATCAAGTATCTTGAGAGCAACGATATCCTTCCTGCTTCTCATTATGTTCCGCTTCATTCCTCCAAGGCAGGACTTATGTTCAGTGAGTTCAGCGGAGAGGATAAGTACACCACCAGGGAGAGCGAGAGACTTCTTCGCCTTCCTATGTACTACAAGCTCACAAATGAGGACCTCGACGAAGTAGTTATGAGAGTGAAAGAGTATTACAAGTTCACCTAAAGGAATTGCTATGGCCCATACACGAAAGAGTGATAACTACATAGTTACGGCCGTGCTGATAGCCTGCGTCATCTTAGTTGCAGGCTTAATCGGCGATTATTATTTTGACTTAAATGACGATTGTCTTATAAAGGATATTCTCTCCGGAAGCTATACCGGCACTCCGGAGGGACACAATATTCAGATGCTATACCCTATAGGCGCAGTGATCTCCCTGTTTTACAGGGCGGTCAGATCCGTCTCCTGGTACGGCATCTTTTTATGTGCCATCCAATACGGATGTTTTGCCATGGTACTTAAGAGAACTTCAGATGTTCTGAAGGTTACGGAGCTGTGCTTTTTTAAAAAGCTCATCTTCCTGCTGTTGGAACTGGGTATTATGCTGGGTCTCTTTTTGCCGCATCTTCTCTATGTCCAGTACACTGTCACCAGCGGGCTGTTGGCGGCCACTGCGGCTTTCCTTATTCTGTCACAGATAAGAGGACAGGGAAGCCCCTATATGGTGCCTATCCTTCTGATTGGTGTTGCTTTCATGATACGAAGCGAGATGCTTCTTCTGATGCTTCCCATGATACTGGTGGCAATGCTGATAAAATGGGTATTTGTCTGCTTTGAGTTGGACTACGGCAGGGAGGCCGGTGGCCAGGCCCCTGACCCTGCAGAGAAAAAGACCATGTTTATCAGATATCTGAATCTGTGCATTGGAATTGCAACAGGGCTTCTTCTCTGCATCGCCATGAACAAGGTTGCCTATTCCTCCAACCAATGGAAGGAGTTCGTGAACTTTTTTGACAACAGGACAGAGCTCTACGACTTCCAGAGCATACCGGATTATGGTGAAAATAAGGATTTCTATGACAGCATAGGCCTTTCTGAGAGCTCTCAGAAGCTTCTTGAGAATTACAACTTTGGTCTGGACGACAGCATTGACGCTGCCATGGTGGGAGAGATAGCGGATTATGCCAAGTCCATAAGGACTACTGATGCGCCCCTTACCACAAGGCTTGGAAACGCCGCAAGGCTGTACTTCTACAGGCTCTATCACGTATCCGCTCCCAAGGGCTACGAATATCCCATGACGGATTATCCCTGGAACCTGCTGGTTCTGGTTTTGTATATCATCGCATTTATCAGCTGCTTTGTGGCCCTTCGCTGGGACATGGTCAAGGTCTTTAAGTCACTTTTGCTGCTGGGACTTTTGTTTGCCTGCAGGACTACCCTGTGGATGTACATTCTGGTGAGAGGAAGGGACCCCATAAGGATCACCCATCCCCTGTACCTGACGGAGATCTTTATACTGATAGCCATGATACTGGCCCTTTTCAGACTCTACAATATCTGCATGCACAGGACCGAGAAGGGGGTAAACAGCATGCTCCTTGGCTCTGTGGCTGTGGCTGCGGTGCTGGCCCTTATAGGGACACCCTTCCAGGCATCGGTGGTAAGAAACGAGCTATCAAGGAGAGAGGCTTCCCTTTACCGCTACGAGGCTCTTAATCAGTACATGAAGGAAAACAGTGAGAATTATTATCTGATAGATGTTTACACCAGCGTCTCCTATGCCACGGTTACAGGCAGGGACGAGGCCACCTATTCCGAGAAGATGTTCGGGAATGTGGACTATTCCGGCTACAACCATGATCTGATGGGAGGCTGGGCAAGTAAGAGTCCCTTAAGCCGCCAGAAGCTGAGAAACAGAGGCTTTTCCTCCATGGAGGAAGCTCTTTTGTCAAAGGGAGTGTACTTCGTTCAGAATATGGACACGGATACCGACTGGATCGTGGATTACTACGCAGACAAGGGGCAGCAGGTCACTGTGACCCGCCTTGAGGTCATCGAGGACGTATTTGGAATCTATCAGGTCAGAGAAGAGTGAGATATATGAGTAATAACATGGAAAAAGACTTTGTGGCTGTGGGAAAGCTTGTGGCCCTCCGCCCCATCACAGATGAGGACACGGACCTGGTGGTGAGCTGGCGCAACAACGACAGAGTAAGGAACAATTTCATATACAGGGAGCATTTTACCAATGAGATCCACACCAACTGGCTTCGGACCAAAGTGGATACCGGGGAAGTGGTGCAGCTTATAATCTGCGAAGTAATGAATGACTATCGCCCCGTGGGCAGCGTGTATTTCAGATATCTGGATGATACACGTCTTGAAGCTGAATACGGCATTTTTATCGGAGAGGATGATGCCACCGGCAAGGGCTACGGCAATGAGACTGCGGCTCTGGCCACGGACTATGCAAGGGATGAGCTTGGGATAAAAAGGCTGATCCTTCGTGTATTTACCTCCAATATCGCCGCCAGAAGGAGCTATGAGTACGGCGGCTTCGTCAAATGTCAGGACCTTCCTATGGTGGAGTGCAGCGATGGCGAAAAAAGTGATATGATATTGATGGAGAAGATTTTGAACAAATAAATTTGAAAGGCTTTTTTGAATGATTAAGAACCTTATAAGCTACGTTATCCCATGCTATAGGTCCGAGAATACCCTCGAGGGCGTTATAGATGAGATAGCAGCAACTATGAAAAAGGATAAATTAAAGGGCTATACCTACGAGATAATCCTGGTAAATGACGGATCCCCGGACAATACCTGGGGCAAGATCAGGGAGCTCTGCAGTGGTCCCAAGGGCCAGGTCCTCACCGGCATCAATTTCGCCAAGAACTTTGGTCAGCACGCAGCTCTTATGGCGGGACTTCGCGCCAGCAGGGGCGAGTACGTGATCTGTCTTGACGACGACGGACAGACTCCAGCAGATGAAGCGGACAAGCTTATCGACGCTGTGGTGGCAGGGGCTGATGTGGCCTATGCAAGATATGCCAACAAGCAGCACAGCCTCTTCAGGAACTTCGGAACCGCCATGAACGAGTGGATGGCCAGCGTCATGCTTGGTAAGCCCAGAGACCTTTTTGTATCCAGCTATTTCATTGCCAGAAGATTCGTTGTGGATGAGATGCTCACCTATGAGAGTTCATATCCCTACGTCATCGGTCTGGTGCTTCGTACCACAAGAAATATCGTCAATGTGGATGTGACCCACAGAAAAAGAGAGGTGGGACAGAGCGGTTATACCTTTGGTAAGCTCCTGGCCCTCTGGATCAACGGCTTTACAGCCTTCAGCATCAAGCCCCTCCGCATTGCCACCATGTCCGGCGTGTGCCTGGCTATCGTGGGCATCCTCTACGGTATTTATACAGTTATCAAGAAATTTGTTAATCCCGCTGTTCCCGTGGGCTTTTCCGCTCTTATGAGCGCCGTTATGTTCATCGGGGGAATGATCATGCTGATGCTTGGAATGATCGGGGAATACGTGGGAAGAGTATATATCGCTCAGAATAAGAACCCTCAGTATGTAATACGAGAGACGACGAGAGATGAAGAGGCCTGAAAAAAGTTTTGGGAACAAAAATACAATAGATAAAAAAACAATCCTAGCCTGGCTTATGTCAGGCTTATTTGGCGTTTTATCGGGAGTTTTTCTGGTGTTTGGCTATCAGCTGGAAACTGCGGATTCCATCAATATCTCCGACAGCAATGCCATGATGATCATGCTGACAATAATGATCATTATCACCATAGATACCCGCTATGTATGGCGGGGCTACGATGCCCAGAGACAGGGAGCCAAGCTTTTCGGTATTCTTCGTACCAACGTGGTAAATGAAGTGGAAGGAAGTGAAGTAGCTGCCCCTTCCGCCCCCACAAAGGCAGACTTTCTCCTTACCTGGGCTGTTCTCAATCTCCTTAATCTGCCGGTGCTTCTGGCGGAGTTTCCCGGATTTTTTGTCTATGACGCCCAGGATGAGCTCAACGAGGTCCTGACCAGGAGCTTTTCCACCCACCATCCCCTGCTTCACGTGCTCCTTTTGGGAGGCACCATAGCTCTTGTTCACAAGATTACCGGATCCTGGAATCTGGGAATCTTCACCTATATTGTTTTCCAGATGCTGGCGATCACAGCCATTTTCGCCTATACCCTTATGTATCTTCAGAAAAGAGGCGTCGGCAGGAACAACAGAATCCTCTGGACCGCCTGCTACGGTCTTTTCCCAACCATAGTCATGTACACCCTGTGTTCCTCCAAGGACGGGCTGTTCTCGGCACTTTTGCTGCTCCTTGTGGTGCTGCTGTGCGAGCTTACGGATGATCCCGCCTCCTTTATGGAGCAGCGGATCAAGCCCATTTCCCTGGTACTCACAGCCTTTCTTATGCCCTGTTTCAGGCACAACGGCTTCTATGCCTATCTTGTGTTTGTACCCTTCGGCCTCTGGTACCTCTATAAGCATGTTGAGGGTAAAAAGCTCTTTGGCAGGCTGGCAGCAGCTTTAGTAATTCCGGTGGTTTGCTACCTTGTATTCAACAGCGTTCTCTCAGCTGCTTTTTCCTCTGAGGTGACCCATCACCAGGAGATGCTGACGGTGCCTATAATGCAGATGGCAAGGGTGTACAAGTACGACCGGGATTCCCTTTCACAGGAGGATATCGACACCCTGACAGCCTTTATACCGGAGAAGAACCTTGAGCTCTACACAGGCAGGGTCTCCGACCTGGTAAAAGTGGATTTTGACAACGAATATTATGAGGGCCACAAGGGAGAGTTCTTCGGGCTCTGGTTTAAGCTCTTTAAACAGCATCCCATGGTCTATGTGAACGCCTGGCTCCTTACCTCCTACGGCTATTACTATCCTCCGGCCAACATCAATGTTTACAAGGGAACCAGCATGTTCACCTTCACCTATGACACCTCCTCCTACTTTGGCTACGAGGTGGAGCAGCCCGGAGAGAGACACAGCTTCATTCCCATCATCGACAAGTTCTACAGATACCTGTCCATCGGTACCTTCCACGACGATGCGCCGGTGCTGTACCTTCTCTTTTCACCGGGATTGATGCTTCTCATCTATATGTTTGTGCTTTTCTACAGGCTTTATCATGGCGATTTCAAGGGAATCATTCCCTTTTTGCCGGTGGTGCTGACCTTTTTGACAGTGCTGCTGGGCCCCACCTATCTCGTGAGATACGTGGTATATCTCTGGATGTGCCTGCCGGTGCTTCTCTGCAACCGCAGGATGAGGCTGGTTTGATAATAGATACCAGGTGTGATAACATATAATGATGCCATACCAGGCTCAAAAATAACGTCGGGAATAAATAAATGAGACATATAATAAACCGAAAGACCGCAATAGAAGTGATAATTCTATTGCTTACACTTATTTGCATAATGACCATATGGCCCCTGAGGATTTTTGCCGACACCTTCGAATACACCGCCGGCGGCAATCTTCTTGATGAGAGTATCACCGTCAACTATGAGGATAATGCCATCCAGAAGTTCATCACCAGGTACGAGAGGCTCAAGTCAGTGGATGTGTACGTCTCCGAGATGACAGAGGGCAGATACATCAGCGTGGGAGTCAGGAACGAGGACCACACAGAGCTCATCAGGGTTATGGTGGATACCGCGGATTATCAGCTCCCCGGATATGTCAATGTCCCCATGGAGATGGATGTGGAGCCGGGAAAAGAGTATTATCTTCTGTTCGAGGGCTGCAGATCCAAATACAATCTGGCCTTTGAGGATATTCCGGAGACCCCTGAATACGTGGGAAGTCTTTACACCCACTGGAATGAGATCCCGGGAAGACATATCGCCTGCTATTACAATTACAAGGTTCCCATGGCCAGGACCAGGTCCCTTATGTACATCGGCATCATGGCAGCTGTGGCTGCGGTGCTGATCCTGGCTGAGAGCATTTTCTTTAAGAAATATCCGGAGAAGAACACCCTGCTTACAGTGGGCAAGACCATCAAATATGTGGCCAATCCCCTGAATGCCATCGTTTTCCTTACTTTGATGGTAATGGTGTTCCCCCTTAAGATCTTTGATTCAAGACCTTTAGACATTATCTTTTACGAGCTGGGACTTATTGTCTGCGCGGGAATCGGTTTCTACGCCATCAACCACAACGTGGTAAAGCAGAACGTGGGCGTATCCTTCTGGCAGACCATAGAGGGCAGTGACAGACCAAAGAGCTGCCTTATGATGTTCACCATCGCCATGTCCCTTTGGTATGCCTGCGCATACATGAACGACCTTTACGATATTTATCACACCCTTTCCGAGAGAAGAATGGTGATCTGGCTGGTGCTGACCATGCTTCTTACCTTCACCTTCAGAGAGACCTTTAACATACCGAATCTTATCTGGCTGGTGGCTTCCGTAATCGCCGGAGTCAGATATTACGGGCTTCACCGCCTGGCTGAGACCGAGAAGGAGTACGACCTTCACAACATGGCCCTCAAATATGGCATCATCATCGTGATCCTTGGCGGCTTTGTAGTAATCAGCCTTATCAGGAGAGGAGCGATGCTCCTTAGGAAAAAGATTCTTCACATTGCGGAGCATGATGCCCATAGAACAACGATTACCGCCTTCGGTATCCTTCTTCTGGTATTTATGGTGGCAATCATCATTTTCAGAAATACAAGATGGTGGGGCGTTGCCTTATCAGTGACCTTTATCTGCCTGTACCTTAGGATCGCAGGCTGGGAGGGCAAAAAGAACTGGTACAAGATCCTGGCGGGAGGCCTTATGGTGAACTTCCTCCTGTCCCTTTCTTTTTCCCTGCTTCACAGATACTTTGCAGGCTTCGTCAGCGGAAGATTTGCATTTATCTTCCACACCGTAACGGTTACAGCTGAGTATCTGGCCCTTATGGCTGCTGTGGCAACGGTTATGCTGGTGGCCAAGATCGTGGCCATGCCCAGGAAGTGCGGAGTTGTGGTACTCTTTAAATCCGCCTGGAAAGAGCTGGTTTTATTCGGATGGATCATGTCCTATGCCATTTTCACAGTTTCAAGGACAGCTATCCTTGCCATTGCGGTGACAGTTTTTGCAGTTATTCTGGTGACTGTTTCCATACACAAGAAGCAGTTTATGAGGATCATTGGCGTAATGGCGGCAGCAGCTATTATCTGCTTCCCCGGTGCCTTTACCCTTCAGAGAATTATACCTACCATAGTTGCAAGGCCCACCATTTACCTTATCGACGACACCGATGTTCTTGTAAGGGGCGGAGCAGACTGGGACAGCACAAACTTTATGTGTGTTGAGAGATTTGCTGGGCTCTTTTCGGAGAAGATTCTGGGAAAGACCCTTGGGGATTATCACTACCCTGTGGATAAGAACAACTATGATGAGAATGGCGATGCCATTTACGACCACTATGGTTTCCCTATGGACCAGAGTAATGAGGAATATTATTACGATGATCAGGGCAAAACAGAAGAGACTTCTCCGGAAGATCATCTTCTGGCAGCTAACGGCTTTACCAGGGCAGAGGCCCATATGCTCTCCGAGGATATCAACGGCTATGTTGACACCGAGTCAAGGCTTGATATGATATCCAACGGAAGGATCACCATTTTCAAGGCCTATGCCAAGGAACTGAACCTTACGGGCCATGACGAGATGGGAGCTGTTCTTCCCAACGGTGAGGTGGCTGTTCATGCCCACAATACCTATATGCAGGTGGCCTATGACAACGGAATCCCTGTGGGTATTCTCTTTATGGTGCTGCTTGTATTTGCGGCTGTTCTGGGAGCTAAGATATACAGGAAAAATTATAAGGACAACCCTATACTGCTTCTTATATTTGCAGTGGTTATTGCCTTTTCCTTTGCCGGAATATCCGAGTGGGTGTTCCAATTCTGTAATCCCATGACAGTGGCACTTATGCTTGCATTTGCAGGACTTACCTTTAAGGAAGCGAAAAATTGATGAAAAAAGAACCTTTTAACTACGCAAAACTTTACAGGCGAACAGGACTTATCATCTACGATATCATAAGTGTTATCGTGGCCAGTTATCTTGCGATCCTTTTGAGATATAACTTCAATTTTGCTGAGATACCGGATCATTTTATGGATCCTGTAACCAAGTTTTTGCCCATTAACATCATAATCACCCTGGTGGTTTTTTACGCCTTCAGACTCTATGACAGCCTCTGGGCCTACGCCGGAGAAAGGGAGATGCAGAACCTTGTTATGGCCTGCGTTTTATCCGGTGTTATCAATGCCATAGGACTTCAGTTCTTTAAGTCCCACACCCAGCCGGTGCCCCAGAGTTACTATTTCCTGTATGCCTTTTTCCTGATAAGCTTCATCTTCGTCAGCAGGTTCTCCTACAGGTTCCTGCGAAGCCAGAAGCACAGAGCGGAGAACAGGAATAATTCCAAGGCGGTTATGATCATCGGTGCCGGTGAGGCAGCCAACATCATTATCAAAGAGATCATTACCAGCAACTATTCCACCATGTCCATCAAGTGCATCATCGATGATGATTCCAACAAGTGGGGCAAGTACATCCAGGGAATCAGAGTAGTGGGCGGCAGAGACAGGATTGTTGAGTGCGCCGACCTTTATGATATTGATGAGATTATTGTTGCTATTCCTTCAGTTTCAAGGGCTGAGATGAAAAAGCTCCTTGATATCTGTAAAGATACAGACTGTAAACTCCGTTCCCTGCCGGGAATGTACCAGCTGGTTAACGGCGAGGTCAATGTATCAAGACTTCGTGACGTGGAGGTTGAGGACCTTCTGGGCAGAGATCCCATAGCTGTAGATCTTGATTCTATCGCAGGTTATGTGAAGGACAAGGTTGTTATGGTAACGGGAGGTGGCGGATCCATCGGTTCCGAACTTTGTCGTCAGATAGCATCCCACAAGCCCGCCAAGCTCATTATCGTGGACATCTACGAGAACAATGCCTACGATATCCAGCAGGAGCTCAAGACCAAGTACAAGGACCTGAATCTGATAGTGCTTATTGCCTCTGTCAGAAACACCCGAAGGATCAACAATATTTTTGCAGAGTACAAGCCTGATATCGTTTATCACGCAGCTGCCCACAAGCACGTGCCTCTTATGGAGGACAGCCCGGGAGAAGCCATCAAGAACAATGTGTTCGGCACCTGGAAGACAGCTCTGGCAGCAGCTAACAACGGCTGTAAGAAGTTCGTTATGATCTCCACGGACAAAGCGGTTAACCCCACCAATATCATGGGGGCTAGCAAGCGTATCTGTGAGATGATCGTTCAGACCTTTAACAAGCACTACGAGACAGAGTTCGTGGCAGTAAGATTCGGTAACGTTCTTGGCTCCAACGGCTCGGTTATTCCTCTTTTCAAAAAACAGATCGCAGCCGGCGGTCCTGTTACAGTAACGGACCCTAACATTATCCGTTATTTCATGACCATTACAGAAGCGGTTTCACTGGTGCTTCAGGCGGGAGCCTTTGCCAAGGGCGGAGAGATCTTCGTTCTGGACATGGGTGAGCCCGTTAAGATCCTGGATCTTGCTGAGAACCTGATCAAGCTCTCCGGCTACAAGGTTGGTGAGGACATCAGGATCGAGTTCACAGGACTTCGTCCCGGAGAGAAGCTCTACGAAGAGATGCTGATGGACGAAGAGGGACTGCAGGATACCGCCAACAGGATGATCCACATCGGCAAGCCCATTGAGCTGGACGAGATGAGATTCTTCTCACAGCTGGAGAAGCTAAATGTGGCAGCCAGGGAGGAGTCCCCTGAGATCAGGACCCTGGTTCAGGAGATTGTTGAGACCTACCATCCCGATGTACACAGATATATCATGACAAGAGAGCGAAAAGAGGCGCTGGTTCAGGCAGCAGCCAAGATCAATTCTGACGACAGATAAAGAGGTATAGTTATGGAGATCAAACCCTTCGAGAAAAAAGTCTGGCTCTCATCTCCCACAATGCACGGAGACGAGATCAAATACATTCAGGAAGCTTACGACACCAACTGGATGAGTACCGTTGGTGCCAACATAAATGAAGCAGAGAAGCAGATCGCGCAGCTTATCGGCTGCAAGGATGCGGTGGCTCTTTCCTCAGGAACCGCAGCTCTTCACCTGGCAATCAAGCTGGCAGGGGAGAGACTCTACGGCAAGCCTGCCGCAGGTCACGGAAGCCTTGAGGGCAAAAAAGTATTCTGCTCCGACATGACCTTTGATGCTACGGTTAATCCTGTGGCCTACGAGGGCGGAGAAGCAGTATTTATCGACACCGAGTATGACACCTGGAACATGGATCCGGGGGCCCTTGAGAAGGCTTTTGAGATCTATCCTGAGGTTAAGCTTCTGGTGGTGGCTCACCTTTACGGAACACCAGGCAAGATAGATGAGCTTAGAAGGATCTGCGACGACCACGGAGCTCTTATCGTGGAGGATGCCGCAGAATCCCTTGGCGCCACCTACAAGGGCAAGCAGACAGGAAACTTCGGAGATTACAGCATCATCTCCTTTAACGGAAACAAGATCATCACCGGTTCCGCCGGCGGAATGTTCCTTACAGACAACCTTGAGGATGCCCACAAGGTCCGCAAGTGGTCCACCCAGGCAAGAGAGGATGCTCCCTGGTATCAGCACGAGGAGCTGGGCTTTAACTACCGTATGAGCAATGTTATCGCGGGAGTTGTAAGAGGCCAGATTCCTTACCTCAATGAGCATATAGCCCAGAAGAAAGCTATCTATGAGAGATACAAGGAAGGACTTAAGGGTCTTCCTGTAAGCATGAATCCTATAGATTTTGAGACCTCAGAGCCCAACTACTGGCTGAGCTGTCTTATCATTGACAAGGACGCCATGTGCAAGCAGGTGAGAGGTGAGAGGGATGTTCTCTATGTGACCGAGCCCGGCAAGAGCTGTCCCACAGAGATTCTTGAGAAAATAGCTGCCATCAACGCAGAGGGCCGCCCCATCTGGAAGCCTATGCACATGCAGCCCATTTACAGAAACAATCCCTTTATCACAGCCAGTGGCCAGGGAAGAGCCAGAAGTAACGCTTACATCGATGAAGGCGCCGTGCCTGATGTAGGTATGGATATCTTCGATCGAGGCCTCTGCCTTCCTTCTGACAACAAGATGACTCCTGAGCAGCAGGATGTGATCATCGAAGTCATCCGCAAGTGTTTTGAATGAGTCAACAGGGACGGTTCTTGTTGACTCATGAATCGTTAATCTATGCAAGACGTTAAATCAACTTGGGGACACTGTCACCACTTTTGAACGCCAAGGATCTCGCCAAGACAATGGCAGAATGATGAACTGAATAAGAAACTAATTAGAGCCATAGATTACCAGTGTAAGGTAGGGTAATCTATGGCTCTTTTCCACCGTGTGGTGCCTGTCAGTGCGCCCAGCTAAGGGTGCTTCATTTAGCGGATTGCAAGCATCCGCCCGATAAGCCGTAAGCCGCGGCATCGGAAGCGAGTCTTGCGTGAGATGCGGCAACGTACTCTTGCGAAGCGTAGACAGCGTGGTTGCAGGGATAGTGATTGAGCACCGAAAGACCATACATCCAGAGGACGACGCGGTTGACTGTGCGGAAGTCAACACAGATAGAATCGAAATGGTGAGACGCTATCTGCTCTGGCGGTGTCGGAAAGAGCTATTCATGTAACACAAAGATGAAGCGCAAACTGGGGAGAACCTGCATTCTCCACTTCGTATGTGTAGTGGTGGTATGACTGAGAACCAAACAGGGACAAAGTCAAATGGTTTGCAGGTAGTCGGAGACCCGAATAGTACCGATGAAGGCATGAACACATAAATGCTGGAGGGAAGTTGAGAACAAGCTGTTCCTCACAGCTTGGGTCTGCGAGACAATATCAAAGAGGAAACATTTGCTATACACAGAGATAGTCTTCACTGTACTCAGAGACAGAGAAAGAAGAACAAACAAATGACAACGAAATTGGCGAGAATAGCGGAATTATCCGCGCAGAATCCAAACATGGTCTTTACATCCATATCCCACATGATAAATGTGGAGCTTTTGAGAGAATGTCATAACAAGATGGATGGAGACAAAGCCGTAGGAATTGACGGAGTTACTAAAGAGGAATACGGAAAGAAACTGGAGGAGAACCTTGTAGAACTCGTAAGACGGCTCAAGAATAAGTCATATAAGCCGCAACCTGCAAAAAGGGTTGAAATACCAAAAGGTAACGGGAAAACCAGACCTTTGAGTATCTACTGCTACGAGGACAAACTCGTCCAAGAAGCCCTCAGACAAGTACTGGAAGCAGTATTTGAGCCTATGTTCTATAACGAAATGATGGGGTTCAGACCTGGACGCAGCTGTCACATGGCATTGAGGCTTCTCAACACAATGATTGAGAAGAACAACACTAACTACATACTTGATGCTGATATCAAAGGCTTCTTCGACCATCTAGACCATGGGATGATAGTCAAGTTCG
>JAEEGF011290833.1_pt1 | contig 21994 bp, 21 predicted proteins | sample 9134171 | NCBI WGS metagenome assembly JAEEGF01 (sample SAMN16246542, study PRJNA631951) | gut metagenome | biome: gut microbiome; feature: rumen; material: AP-attached | host: Bos | place: Iran: Karaj | collected 2018-10 | reverse complement strand
GTACTCCTCAAGCTGCTCGGTGATCTCCATCTCAACCAGCTCAAGCAGCTCCTCATCGTCAACCATGTCGCACTTGTTCATGAATACAACGATGTAAGGAACGCCGACCTGACGGGACAGAAGGATGTGCTCCTTGGTCTGAGCCATAACGCCGTCGGTAGCAGCAACTACGAGGATAGCACCGTCCATCTGTGCAGCACCGGTGATCATGTTCTTGACATAGTCAGCGTGGCCAGGGCAGTCAACGTGTGCATAGTGTCTCTTCTCGGTCTGATACTCAACGTGTGCGGTGGAAATGGTAATTCCACGCTCTCTCTCTTCGGGAGCCTTATCGATGTTCTCGAAATCAACCTTTGCATTGCCGGGAACTCTCTCTGCCAGAACCTTGGTGATTGCAGCAGTCAGAGTGGTCTTACCATGGTCAACGTGTCCGATGGTACCAATGTTACAATGGGGTTTCGTTCTTTCAAACTTAGCTTTTGCCATTTTAGAAATCCTCCTAAAAGTTTATGGTTTCTCTCTGTTAGTGTTTTCTGCGGATTCCCGCAGAAAACCCGCTAACAAATATTTTACAATAGATACCGCGTAGTTTCAAGCAATTCTTTCAATTACTTAGCTTTTGCGGCAAGAACCTTCTCCTGAACATTCTTCGGTACGGGCTCGTACTTTTCGAAGAACATGGAGTAGTTTCCACGTCCCTGAGTTCTGGAACGAAGGTCGGTGGAGTAACCGAACATCTCAGCAAGGGGTACGAATGCACGTACGATCTTGCCGCCGCCGATATCATCCATACCCTCGACGCGGCCACGGCGGGAGTTCAGATCGCCGATAACATCGCCCATGTACTCTTCGGGCATGGTAACTTCAACCTTCATGATGGGCTCAAGAAGCACGGGAGCTGCCTTCTGCATAGCTTCCTTGAATGCCATGGAACCGGCAATGTGGAATGCCATCTCAGAGGAGTCGACCTCGTGATAGGAACCGTCGTAAACGTTCGCATGAACGCCCAGAACGGGGAATCCGCCCAGGATACCGGCCTGTGCTGCTTCCAGAATACCTTCTCCGACAGCGGGGATGTACTCCTTAGGAATGGAACCACCGACAACGGTGGACTCGAACAGCAGTGTAGGAGGCTCGTTGATCAGGACGTTTGCCTTAGGATCAAACTCGAAATGATCGCAGTTTGCTTCCATGGGCTCGAACTTAACTTTACAGTGACCGTACTGTCCACGACCACCGGACTGCTTAGCATACTTGGAATCAATATCCACAGCCTTGGTGAATGCTTCCTTGTAAGCAACCTGAGGTGCGCCAACGTTTGCTTCTACGTGGAACTCACGAAGCAGACGGTCAACGATGATCTCCAGGTGCAGCTCGCCCATTCCGGCGATGATGGTCTGACCGGTCTCCTTGTCAGTGTGCTGACGGAAGGTAGGATCCTCCTCAGCCAGCTTTGCAAGGGCCTCGCCCATCTTGTCCTGACCGGCCTTGGTCTTGGGCTCGATAGCAAGCTCAATAACGGGCTCAGGGAACTCCATGGACTCAAGGATTACGGGATGCTGCTCATCGCAGATGGTATCACCGGTAGTGGTATCCTTGAAACCAACCACTGCAGCGATATCTCCGGAGTAAACCTTATCGATCTCAGTACGCTTGTTAGCGTGCATCTGAACGATACGGCCTGCGCGCTCCTTCTTACCCTTGGTAGCGTTCAGAACGTAGGAGCCGCTGTTCAGGGTACCGGAGTACACACGGATGTAAGCAAGCTTTCCTACGAAAGGATCGGTCATGATCTTGAATGCCAGAGCTGCGAAAGGCTCATCGTCGGAGGAATGCTTGATCACATCATTTCCATCCAGATCGACGCCCTTGATAGCCTCGACATCGGTAGGAGCGGGCATGAACTCCAGGATAGCATCCAGAAGCTTCTGCACGCCCTTGTTGCGGTATGCGGAACCGCAGCAGACAGGTACTGCAGTGCAGTTGCAGGTAGCCTTACGAAGGACTGCCTTCATCTGCTCTACGGAAGGCTCATTGCCCTCCAGATACATTTCCATCAGATCGTCATCCAGCTCGCAGATCTTCTCTACCAGCTCCTCATGATACAGCTGAGCATCGTCAGCCATGTCGCCGAGATCGTCGGAAACAGTGATATTGTCGCCCTTATCATCATTGTAGATGTAGGACTTCATCTCAAACAGATCGATGATTCCCTTGAACTCATCTTCCTTACCGATGGGCAGCTGCAGAATGATAGCATTCTTGCCCAGTCTCTTACGGATCTGATCAACAGCTCCGTAGAAGTTTGCTCCAAGGATATCCATCTTGTTGATGAATGCCATACGGGGAACGTTATAGGTGTCAGCCTGACGCCATACGTTCTCGGACTGAGGCTCAACGCCGCCCTTTGCACAGAAGACGCCTACAGCGCCATCCAGCACGCGCAGGGAACGCTCTACCTCAACGGTGAAGTCAACGTGGCCCGGAGTATCGATGATGTTGATACGATGCTCCAGAGCACCGGGCATGGGCTTGGTCTCTTTCTCAAGAGTCCAGTGACAGGTGGTAGCAGCGGAGGTAATGGTAATACCTCTCTCTGCTTCCTGCTCCATCCAGTCCATGGTTGCGGTTCCTTCGTGAGTATCACCGATCTTGTAGTTGACACCAGTGTAATACAGAATACGCTCGGTCAATGTGGTCTTACCAGCATCGATGTGAGCCATGATTCCGATATTTCTGGTTCTCTCCAGGGGATATTCTCTTCCAGCCATGGTTCTCTCCTTAAAAAATTAGAAACGGTAGTGCGCAAACGCCTTGTTTGCCTCTGCCATCTTGTGCATATCCTCTTTTCTCTTAACAGCGCCGCCAGTGTTGTTTGCAGCGTCGAGGATCTCATTTGCCAGTCTGTCTACCATGGTCTTCTCTCCACGCTTGCGGGAGAACATGGTCAGCCAGCGCAGACCAAGGGTCTGGCGTCTCTCAGGCTTAACCTCGAGAGGAACCTGATAGGTAGCACCACCTACACGTCTAGCCTTGCACTCCAGAGAGGGCATGATGTTGTTCATGGCATCCTGGAATACTTCAATAGCAGGGCGTCCGGTCTTCTCTTCTACCTGTGCGAATGCTCCGTAAACGATCTTCTGGGCTACGCCCTTCTTGCCGTCCAGCATGATGTTGTTGATCAGCTTGGTAACGACCTTGTCGTTGTACAGAGGGTCTGCTAATACGTCTCTTTTTGCAATATGTCCTTTTCTAGGCACGGGTCTTCCCTCCTTAACAATAAGTTAATTCATCGGTACTCACATTGTGTTTCCCCAAGTGTTCGTGCGGGTATATCTGTAAACAGAAATCTCCAACACTCATTCTAGGTTTCGTTCATGCTAACCGAAACTACTACAGAAACCTTGGCTTGGATTACTTGCCAGCCTTAGGTCTCTTTGCGCCATACTTGGAACGGGCCTGCTTACGGTTTGCAACTCCTGCGGTATCAAGGGTACCACGGATGATGTGGTATCTGGTACCGGGAAGATCCTTAACACGGCCGCCGCGGATCAGTACAACGCTGTGCTCCTGCAGATTGTGGCCCTCGCCGGGAATGTAGGAAGTAACCTCAATTCCGTTGGACAGACGGACTCTGGCAATCTTACGCAGTGCAGAGTTAGGCTTCTTAGGGGTAGCAGTCTTAACAGCAGTGCAAACGCCACGCTTCTGAGGAGAAGAAGTGTCAATTGCCTTCTTGTGAAGAGAGTTATAACCCTTCTGAAGTGCGGGTGCAGTGGACTTCTTAATGGAAGTCTCGCGTCCCTTTCTTACTAACTGGTTGAATGTCGGCATTCTGTTCACCTTATCCTTTCTGAAAATTTGTGCATTTTAGGGCGCAAAAATAGCCTTTGCGCGCACACTCGGTTATTATATATGCACGCAAAGGCTTTGTCAAATAAAAAAATGTAATATTTTTATTCTGCTAATTCAGCAATATAGCGCGTTAAAGCGTCTTTCCACTCCGGAAGGGGAGTGAATCCGGCCCGTACCAGCTTGCTCTTGTCCAGGCGGCTGTTGAAGGGTCTGGCAGCCTTGGAAACGCCGTATTCTGCGGTGGTGACGGGGGTTACCTTCGTACTCTTTCCGGCGCAGCGGAAGATCTCGGCAGCGAAGTCCGCCCAGGAGATGTAACCGCCCTCGTTGGTGGCGTGATAGTATCCGTATTTTTCGGTAACGATCATATCCACCAGCAGTCTTGCCAGGTCATAAGTATAGGTAGGAGTTCCGATCTGATCATTTACGACCCGGAGCTCGTCATGGGTCTCGGAGAGCTTCAGCATGGTCTTGATGAAGTTCTTGCCGTTCTTGCCGAATACCCAGGCGATACGGACGATAAAGAACTTCTCCAGGGTTCCGGACACAGCCAGCTCGCCGTCCAGCTTACTCTGTCCGTACACATTCAGGGGCGCATAGTCCTTGCAGTCCGGATCCCAGGGCTCGGTGCCCTGTCCGTCAAACACATAATCCGTGCTGATGTAGAGCATTTTTGCACCGACTTCCTTGCAGGCATCTGCCAGGTTCTGTGTGCCGTCTGCATTGATGGCGTGCACCTTGGCACGATTCTCCTCTTCTTCCGCAGCATCCACAGCCGTCCAGGCTGCGCAGTGGATCACTGCATCAGGGCGAAGCTCCCTCACGGTCTCCAGCACCTTCTCGCGGTCCGTAATATTTAAGGAAAGGTAGGGCATCTTTGTCACGGCAGAACCGTCGGCAATGCCGTTGTAGTTTTCCGCAAGATCGGTTCCGATCCCCTCGATCCCTTTCTTATTTAATTCATTCATCACGTCATGGCCGAGCTGTCCGGCCACACCGGTCACCAGAATCTTCATAGTATTTCCTCCTAGCCTACCTAATATATCATAAGGAGATTTATTGGTCAAAAAAACCTCCGGGCCGTATGACCCGGAGGCTTCCTTGGATTATTTCTGGTTAAAGCTCTTCTTCTTTCTTACCGGAGAAAGCGCCCAGTTTCTTGTACTGTACATAAGTGACCAGTCCGGCGATTCCCAGCACTGCCGCACCAAGTACGGTGACGATGGGATCCAGTCCGCAATGCCAGATGAAGGCAAGGCCGATCAGACTGATTGCATATATGACTAATACAGCAACATCTACATATTTCATCATAATCGTATCCTCCTTCACTCTTATGCGTTCTCGGTCTCGCCTGCATTCTGCTTCTTCAGCTCACGGTTACGCATCAATGCGCGGACCAGCTGATAAAGTGCGAATACTGCGGTGTCGCCAAGAATGATCCAGTGTACGATACAGATTCCGGAGCTCATGGGAAGCTCTTCTTCAGGGATGTCCTCAACTACAGGTGCTGCAGCCTTCGGAATGGGATCTTCCTCAAAGGTCGTGGTAGGAGCATCCGACTTAGGTGTAGTCTCTTCTACGATGTTCGTAGTGGTCGGTTCAGGATCCGTTGCAGGCTCGGGATCGGGCTCCGTTGCAGGCTCGGGATCCGGCTGGTTCCGGTTCTGAACGCGGGGTTGAGGATTCGGGTTGTTCTGAGGTTCCGGCTCGGGTTCGGGATCGGGATCGTTTGCAGGCTGAGGATCAGGCTGCGTGTCCTCCTGAACCTGAGGCTGAGGCTCGGGCTGAGGCTCGGGTTCGGGCTGAGGTTCCGGCTCCGGCGCGGGAGCTTCCTCAAGCTTGGGTGCTTCCGCAGTGTCGGGGCCTACCATGGGTGCAGGCTCGGGATCCGGCTGAGGCTCGGGCTCTACTACAGGCTCCGGCTCGGGCTCTACTACAGGTTCCGGCTCAGGCTGAGGCTCGGGCTCTACGACGGGTTCCGGCTCAGGCTGAGGCTCGGGCTCTACTACAGGCTCCGGCTCGGGCTGAGGCTCAGGATCTACTACAGGTTCGGGTTCCGGCTCGGGCTGAGGCTCGGGCTCGGGCTGAGGATCCGGTTCAGGCTGAGGATCGGGCTCGGGCTGAGGATCCGGTTCAGGCTGAGGATCGGGCTCCACTGCAGGAGTCTCGTAAACTGCGTACAGATTCAGAACGGTGTTATCGCCAAAGTCATAAGTTGCGCCATTCGTATAGGCAACTTCAACTGCATCTTCATTGATGGCCCATCCAAGGAAGTTCTCACCAACGTTAGCGTAATTGATGGAGCGGCCGAGCTTATTCTGCTGGCTGTCCTCAACAACAAGCTGTCCACCGATAAAATATCTGATGACGTAGTTGGTCCAGGTAGGAGTAGGCTCTTCCGGAGTAACCGGTGTGTCGGGTGTATCGGGGGTATCCGGTGTAGGATCCGGTGTTGCATCAATGGGAGTGTCGGCCTTGGACCGCACATAGAAATCAACGCCGAGGGTGCTGCCGCTTCCAGGACAGACGTTGTCTTTTATGGTAACTGTAGCAGTTACGGCATGGATCACGTTGTCTGCATCCTTGATATTTGCGGTAATGATGGCATAATCAAAGCCTTTGGCAACCTTCTTATCAAGATGATACTCATTCTCGTTCCCATCAGGTCTGATGCCCCAGTTACCGGTCACGGTAGAAACGGTAGTCTTTTGAGGATCATCCGTGTTGTAATAGAACGAAATCTTCAGATCCTCGGGCTGGACTGCTCCATCGATGGTATTCTTGTCCTGATGATCGACCTTGCCATCTACATAGTAAGTGGTGGTCTGTTCCAGGGATGCATTGATACGAATATCAACGTGGCTGTAGGATTTCGAATCATAACCGGAATCCCACCATCCCCACGCTTTTGCCGTCATCTTGCTCCCGGCGATCATTCCGAATGTCAGAGCAAAGGTGAGGGCAAAGACTATTAACCTGCGAAGCTTTGTCTTCAGATGTTTCATCTTTCTCTCCTCCTCAAAAGATGCGTTGTCATTTCTTAAATCAGAAATGACCTAATGTTTGTTAACAAGTTACGCTAAGATGTCGATTTTGAATCAGTTTACGGGTTACTCTTCAGTTTTCAGTTGTCAGTTACTTGGTCAGTGTGTTGCTCTCAGTTTGTTGATCTCCAATTCGGTCACGGTGTCCCGAAGTCTTCCTTCATTCCATCCGATGTACACTTCGGTATCATCGGTGAGCTGACGGATCCTCTTCCGGTAATTCATGCATCTTCCAAAATAGGAAGCGGTTGCGGCCAGTACCACCAGCAGGATGGCGATTCCGAAGATTCCTGCGGTCATGGCTGCGCTGAATTCCGGAGCGACTGCGAGAGGTGTGGTCTCCTCTTCGATCTCGATGATATTGTAGGCTGTAGCAGCGATGGCGCCGGCAGCCAAAAACAGATACCTCATCATCTTCATTATTCCTTTCTCTACTATATAAGACGGTCCAAGTTTCCAAAAAGGTTCAAAATTTATAAGATTTTTTTAAAATAATTATTTCGCTCGGTTTTTACTGTCTTTTTGGCCGTTTTCCTTTTCATTTTCGAAATTCTACCTTATAATTATCTATCATCCACTTCTCTTGGGAGGAGAACCGTTCATGAGTGAGAATAAATTCATCAAAAATTTCCGATCCTTCAAGATCGCTCAATTTATCATCCTGCTTTGTCTGGATGTCGCATTCTTCGCCGTAATCCTGATCAATCCCTCCATCATCCAGCATCTTCTGGACAATCAGGTACTGTCCACCATATCCCTTCTGTTCTGGGTACTGCTGGTGGTGAATCTGGCGTGCCTGCTCTGCGACGCTATCATGATCCGCACCTTCCTCCGGGAAAGTCACGATCTGAACCGTCTGGCTTATCTGGATAACCTTACGGGTATCCCCAACCGCCACGGACTGGACAGCATCTTCAAGATCTACTCCACCAGTTCTTCCATAGAAAAGGTAGGTTGCGCCGCATTTACCATTTCCAATCTGATCCGTGTGAATGAGAAGGAAGGCCACAAGGCCGGCGACAAGCTGATCCAGGACTTTTCCCTGATCCTGGAGCGTGTCGGCGACCGCTTCGGCTCTGTGGGCCGTAACGGCGGTAATGAGTTCCTTGCCATTCTGGATGCCTGCTCGGCTAAGAAGATGGAGGATTTCATCCACATGCTGGAGGATGAGATCGCTACCTATAATCAGTCCGGACATACTCCCATCGAGATCCGTTCCGCATATGTGCTGAATTCCGCGGAACAGGTTGATTCCATGAACCAGTTGCTGGTTCTGGCTTATCAGAAGCTGAACAATCAATAAGGGCTCGGATGAAAGAACTGGATATCAAATACATCGCGAAGCTGGTGACCCTGGCCAGTCGTGGGGATTCCAACGCCTTCGCCGAATTGTATACCTTAACCTATCAAAAAACCTATAACTATGCGAGACATTACCTGAGGGACGACTTCCTGGCGCAGGACGCGCTCCAGGAGATCTACATCACGGCCCTCCGGAATATCGCCTCCCTCAATGACCCGTCCCTTTTCCAGGCCTGGCTGAACCAGATTTCCTTCCATACCTGCTTCGATATGGATGAGAAGCGAAAGCGGGGAGCCTCCCGGGAGATGGATCCGGAACTCATGGAGCTGATGGAGGACACATCGCCAAATGCAAACCTCCAGCAGGATTATGAGAACCGGGAAGAGACCCACCGCCTGTGGGCAGCGCTGGAAACACTGCCGCCCCAGGAGAAGCAGGTCCTGGTCATGCGCTTCTATAACAATATGAAGCTGGAAGAGATCGCCAGTGCAATGGATATCTCCCGAAGTTCCGTCAAGCGTTACATCGCCCAGGGACAGGAAAAGCTTCGAAAGATTATGAAGGATTAGGAGGTGAGCATTTGATGTTTGGCAAAAAGAAAAAAGGCTATAACTACGAACTGGATGCAGTCAACGCAAATGCTGTCCTCCAGAACGTATTCGCAGCAAGCCACCAGCAGCCTAATACCATTCCCTTTGACAAACTGGTACTCCGGCAGCCGGTGGATGAGCACAAGTTTACCCGTTCCATCCGTCTCGCAGCAGCACTGCTGATCATCACGCTGATCATGCCCATGGCGGTGATCCCCCTCACCCGGGCCATGGCTCCCAAGGCCATCGTCCTGGTCTCCGATGAGGTGCAGGGTGACATTCTCCGTCTCGGCTTTGACGGGGACGGACTGGAATACCACAACGCCTATATCTACACAGCCGCAAACGGCGTTGAGTACGCCGTGGCATACAACCCGGATACCAAGACCATCGATTTCCCCTATCACTCCGGGGAGACCATGAACATCTATATCCGCAGCACCGAAGGAAATCTCATTCATTTCCTGTTGATCCCGGAGGACACTGAATGAAAAGAACAACCGGTCGGAAAGGTGCATATCGTTCCCTGGCGGGTATCCTGCTGGGATGTGCCCTGACCCTGGCCTCCTGTAGCGGTGACCCCAGCGCCATGCCGGTTTCATCCGGCTCTCCCGGTTCTTCCGGAGGCGAGAGTTCCTCTGCCGCCACATCGGTAAAAGAGCAGAAGACCCCCGAAGCAAATCAGGTTCCGGAGAAGGGAACCCGGGATAACACTCCCGTCGTACTGGAACCGGAAGCCACCGGTGAAAAGACCACATCCAATGACGCCGCCATCATCGATTTCTCCAACGCATCGGAAGGCTATGTGGGCGTCTCCTACATCGGCACCGTCTCCAAGGTCAAGCTCCGGATCACCGGTTCTGACGAGGTGACCTACACCTACGATCTCCACGGGAACGGGTTTGAGTTCTTCCCTCTGACCAGTGGCAGCGGTTCCTACGATGTGACGATCTACGAAAACATCGAGGGCACCAGCTACTCCACCTGTCTCCATGAGACGGTAACCGCCAATATCACCAATGAGTTCGGCCCCTTCCTGTATCCCAGCCAGTACGTGAACTTCAACTCGAAGTCCAAGACCGTGTCCAAGGGATCGGAACTGGTAAAGCCCGCCAACACGGATCTGGAAGCGGTGACATTGATCTACAACTACATTATTTCCAATATTACCTATGATTATGACAAGGCTTCAGACCCTCCCACCGGTTACACCACCGATGTGGACCAGATCCTCTCCTCCGGCACCGGCATCTGCCTGGACTATTCCGCAGTGATGTGCTCCATGCTGCGGAGCCAGCGGATCCCCACCCGGTTGGAAGTCGGATACGCGCAGGATGCTTACCACGCCTGGATCAGCGTCTACATCGAAGATGTGGGCTGGCTCAACGATCTGATCCAGTTCGACGGTAAGGACTGGACTCTGGTGGATCCCACCTTCGGAGCCAACACCAGCGATTCCGTCCTGAAGAAGTTCATCGGTGACGGCACCAACTATCAGTTACAGAAGATCTATTAACCATAAGATTTTGTTTTAGGGAGAGAGAATTATGAACGAGCAGGCTCGTATGAACAATCAGGAGATTGCCTCCTTCTTCAGCCAGACCGCACTGCTGTTCCAGGCCGGCATCGCCCCCCGGGACAGCATGATGATCATGCTGAAGGATTGTAAGACCGAAAGCGGCAAGGAACTGCTGCAGCAGATCATCAAGGTCTGTATGCAGGGCGAAAGCTTCCACACCGCACTGGAGAGCACGGAGGTCTTCCCGGATTACGTCATCAACATGGTCACCCTGGGAGAGGAATCCGGTAATCTGGACTCCTGTATGCTTTCCCTTGCGGACTATTACGAAAAAGAAGAATCCATTTCCGAGAGTGTCCGCAGCGCACTGACCTACCCCATCATCATGATCCTGATGATGCTGGTGGTCATCGTAGTCCTCATCAGCAAGGTCATGCCCATCTTCCAGCAGGTTTATGTGGAACTGGGCAGCGAGATGACCGGCTTCGCCGCTTCTCTTCTGAGCATCGGCAGCACTTTGGACCGCTATTCCATCGTCCTGCTGGTCATCCTGGTGGTCCTGGTGGGGCTCTATCTCCTGAGCCGCCACACGGAAAAGGGCCGCACCATCTCCCACAATTTCCTGGTATCCTTCCCCCTGACCAGGGGCTTCTTTGAAAGCGTTGCCTGCCAGCGCTTCGCCAGCGGTCTGGCCATCGCCATCTCCAGCGGCATGGACACCTACTCCGGTCTGGACATGGTGGAAAAGATGGTGGAGCATGCACCCATGGAGGAGAAGATCCGCAAGTGCCGTGATTTCCTGAATCAGGGGGAGAACTTCTCCGATGCCCTGACCAATTCCCAGATCTTTACCAGCCTGTACGCGCAGATGATCGCCGTTGGCTTTAAGTCCGGAAACATCGATGTGGTACTTTCCCGCATCGCTGACAATTACGAGAAAGAGACCAACAAGCGCATCGCAGGCATTCTGGCCGTGCTGGAGCCCACGCTGGTCATCATCCTCTCCGTCATCGTCGGTATGATCCTGCTGAGCGTCATCCTGCCTCTCATTGGCATCATGAGCAGCATCGGTTAATCCGGGAGGAACCCTATGAACCGTTTCGAAAATCATCAGCCCAATCCGGCTTCAAAAATCATATCCGCTCTGCCGGCCCTCTTTCTGCTGGTGGTCTTTGTGATCTTCATCCGGGGTCTGTCCAGTGTTTCCCAGACCACGGCGGAGAAGCAGCGGGCCAGCCTGGAGACCGCACTCTCCCACAGCATCGCCCAGTGCTATGCGGTGGAGGGGCAGTATCCTCCCAGCATTGCCTATCTGGTGGAGCATTACGGACTCATCTATGATGCCGATGCCTTCCTGATCGATTACGACTCCTTCGGAGACAATCTCTACCCGGAGTACACCATCATCACCCGTACCGGCAATCATATCTTCGACTATTAAGTGAGGTCCTTATGGAAAAACAACGGTCGCACATTGTAGATGTGCTCTTCGTGCTGGCGCTGTTCGGAGTCTTCGCTCTCTCCGCGCTGGTGCTGACTTCCATCGGTGCCGATGTCTACCGGCACACGGTGACAAATATGCAGGGCAATTACGAGATCCGTACCGCCGCCTCCTATCTGGAGGAAAAGGTCCGCCGGGGCGACAGTCCCGAGATCGTCACCTTCACGGGGGCGCAGGCTCTGAGCCTTCCTGAAACCATTAACGGTACCACCTACACCACCCTGCTCTATTATCACGACGGCTATCTGCGGGAGCTTTACATGAGAGCCGATGCGGATCTGGGTAACGATATCCTCTCCGCCGGCCAGAAGATCACAGAGCTGGGAGATATGACCCTAAGCCGGCTGAGCGACTCCATGATCCGGGTGGAGCTGACCCTGACGGACGGCAAAACCCAGTCCCTGCTCCTCCACGTTTATTCTGATTGAGGCTACTATGAAACAATCCAAGGCAAGTCTGTTCCTGATGGAACTTATCATCTGCATATTGTTCTTCTCGCTGGCGGCTGCCGTCTGCGTCCAGCTCTTCGTCCGCTCCCACAATCTGAGCAAGCGGACCGTGGAGCAAAGCCAGGCAGTCATCATCGCCGAGAATCTGGCGGAGTGCTTCTTCGCAGCAGAAGGGGATACGGATCAGATCATCGGCTATTATGATCACGCTGACACGTCCGTAGTTCCGGAGGTTCCTCTGACTCATCCCGTGATCACCCTGTATTACGATGCAGAGTTCCGTGAACTGGCCGGCGCTGAACAGGCTGTTTATCTGGCACAGCTCACCGTGATGGAACCCGGAGAATACACCAACATCGGTTCCGACCTCACCGCCGGAGTGATCACTCTTCGGGAAGCTTCCGCTGTGGATCCCTTCTACGAGCTGGATGTGAATGTACACAAACGCCTCTCTCTGGGAGACATCCAATAGAATCAGTTGATCCGGAAAGGATATACCATGAATTACACCCAAAGCGCTCCCCCTGCGGGACCCGCACCCATCCAATTTCATGATGCAAAGGAACAGGGAGTCAAATTTCAGCTTCACATCGGAGCCTCTTCCATCCTGCTGATCTTTGTGACCCTGTGTCTGGTGTCCTTCGCGGTACTCTCCATTGTCAGTGCCAACGCGGACAGCAAGCTGACAGGTAAGGTCCTGGAGCGTTCCGAGGAATATTACAACGCCTGCAATACCGCTCAGGCCGCCCTTGCCACCATGGACGTAGCATTGGCGGAGGCTTACCGCAACGCATCTACCCGGGAAGAGTATTACAACTCACTCGGAGCTGCGGAGAATTATTCCTTTGAGGTAAGCGTCAATTCCAGCCAGGTTCTCAGCGTTGCCGTACAGGTTCTCTATCCGGAAGAAGCCGGGGATCCCTTCTATGAGATCACCACATGGCGTGTGATCTCCGCCGCACCCGCAGGCACTACCATCGAGTAAGATTTCAAAACTGCAAACATAAAAAAGGGCGCCACCATTTCACATGGTGACGCCTTTTTGATATTGCTTATTCAGATCAATAGAACAGTTCGTCCATTGCATCCTCGAGGCCTTCCTCGATGATGTCCACAAGCTCGGTATCAACACCGGCCTTCCGCAGGTTGTTGATGATGGGCTTGTAGTCATAATCCTGCAGGTACTCAAGAATATCGTCAGAATCGCTGCAGGGAATGCACTTTCCGGAAGAAGGAACGGAAACGCTTGCGCTGTGAGAGATCTTACCATCCAGCGACATCGTGAAGTACTTATCCTTCTCCTTGGAAACATCCAGGCCAAAGGAATATAAATACGCGTTTTTACTGGATTTCAGGCATAAAAGATCCCCGGTCGCTCTCGCGACCGGGGATCCATTTACCTTTTCACGCGTTTTTGAAGATTACTCTTCGGTTTCGGTTACCTCTTCAGCGTCCTCGGCGGGTGCTTCGTCGGCATCCAAAAGCTCTTCAGCCTCACTGAAGCTGTCGTTCAGATCGGTGGAAAGCTCGGTGTTGCGATAACGCTTCAAGCCGGTTCCTGCAGGGATCAGCTTACCGATGATAACGTTCTCCTTCAGACCTACAAGGGGATCGATCTTACCCTTGATTGCTGCATCGGTCAGGACCTTGGTGGTCTCCTGGAAGGATGCTGCGGACATGAAGGAATCGGTAGCCAGTGCAGCCTTGGTGATTCCGAGGATGATGCGGGTTCCCTCTGCGGGAGTCTTGCCTTCCTCTTCCAGCTTCGCATTCAGGTCTTCGAAGTCGATGAAATCAACCAGGGTACCGGACAGATAATCGGTATCGCCGGGCTCGTCGATACGCACCTTCTTCAGCATCTGGCGAACCAGAACCTCGATGTGCTTATCGGCAATATCTACACCTTGCAGACGGTACACTCTCTGTACCTCGCGGAGCAGATAATCCTGTACGGCACGGATACCCTTGATCTTCAGCAGATCGTGAGGATTTACGGAACCCTCGGTCAGCTCATCGCCGGCCTCCAGCTCCTGTCCGTCCATAACCTTGATGCGGGATCCGTAAGGGATCAGGTATGCCTTGCTCTCTCCGGTCTACTTGTTGGTGACAACCACCTCACGCTTCTTCTTGGTATCTCGAAGCTCAGCGGTTCCGTCAAACTCGGAAATGATCGCAAGTCCCTTGGGCTTACGTGCCTCGAAAAGCTCCTCGACACGGGGAAGACCCTGGGTAATATCGTCACCTGCCACACCACCGGTATGGAAGGTTCTCATGGTCAGCTGGGTACCGGGCTCACCGATGGACTGTGCAGCGATGATACCGACTGCCTCACCGGTCTGAACCATCTCACCGGTAGCCATGTTCGCGCCGTAGCACTTTGCACAGATACCGTTCTTGGAACGGCAGGTAAGGATGGTACGGATCTTAACGCGGTCAACAGGCTGTCCCTCTGCGTTAACACCGGTGTTGATGATCTTCTTTGCACGACTGGGAGTGATCATCTGGTTCACACCAACCAGTACGTTGCCCTCTGCATCACGGATCTCTTCACAGGACACACGGCCGGTGATACGATCCTGCAGCTTCTCAATGGTCTCCTTGCCGTCCATGAATGCCTTAACAGTCATGCCGGGGATCTCAGCCTTATCCACAGCGCAGTCATCCTCGTGGATAACCAGCTGCTGGGAGACGTCAACCATTCGACGGGTCAGATAACCGGAGTCTGCGGTACGCAGAGCGGTATCGGACAGACCCTTGCGGGCACCGTGTGCGGACATGAAGTACTCCAGAACGTCCAGACCTTCACGGAAGTTGGACTTAATGGGCAGCTCGATGGTACGTCCGGAGGTATCTGCCATCAGACCACGCATTCCGGCCAGCTGCTTGATCTGCTGGTTGGAACCACGGGCACCGGAGTCAGCCATCATGTAAATGTTATTGTACTTATCCAGACCTGCCAGCAGGAGGTCGGTCAGTTCCTTATCGGTCTCGTTCCAGGTCTCGACAACAGCACGATAACGCTCTTCCTCGGTGATGAGACCACGGCGATAGTTTGCTGCGATCTTATCAACGGTAAGCTGTGCCTCAGCAAGCAGCTCGGGCTTCTTCTCGGGCACGGTCATGTCGGAAATGGATACGGTCATTGCAGCTCTGGTGGAGAACTTGTAACCGATTGCCTTAACATCATCCAGGACCTCAGCGGTCTTGAATGCACCGTGAGTATTGATGACGTTCTCCAGGATCTGCTTCAGCTGCTTCTTACCTACCAGGAAGTCGATCTCGGGCTTCAGGAACTCATCCGGATTGGAACGGTCCACATAACCCAGATCCTGGGGAAGGATCTCGTTGAAGAGGAGACGTCCCAGAGTGGTATCCACGACACCGGTAATGGTCTCGCCCTTCGCGTTCACCTTGCTCATACGAACATGGATCTTGGTGTGCAGCGTGATGTACTGATTCTCGTAAGCGAGGATTGCTTCGTTCATGCTGCGGAAGAACATGCCTTCGCCGGGCTCGCCGGGTCTCTCCTGAGTCAGATAGTAGATACCGAGGACCATATCCTGGGAAGGAACGGCCACAGGGCCACCATCGGAAGGCTTCAGCAGGTTGTTGGGAGACAGGAGCAGGAAACGGCACTCTGCCTGTGCCTCTACGGACAGGGGAAGGTGCACTGCCATCTGGTCTCCGTCGAAGTCTGCGTTGAATGCGGTACATACAAGAGGATGCAGCTTAATAGCCTTACCCTCGACCAGGATGGGCTCAAATGCCTGGATTCCCAGTCTGTGCAGAGTAGGAGCACGGTTCAGCATAACAGGGTGCTCAGCGATAACTTCCTCGAGCACATCCCATACCTGGTTATCCCAACGCTCTACCAGCTTCTTTGCATTCTTGATGTTCTGGCTGATGCCTCTGCCAACCAGCTCCTTCATAACGAAGGGCTTGAAGAGCTCCAGAGCCATCTCCTTGGGCAGACCGCACTGATAGATCTTCAGCTCGGGTCCCACGACAATAACGGAACGTCCGGAGTAGTCTACACGCTTACCCAGCAGGTTCTGACGGAAACGTCCGGTCTTACCTTTCAGCATGTCAGACAGGGACTTCAGAGGACGGTTGCCTGGGCCGGTGACCGCACGGCCTCTTCTGCCGTTGTCGATCAGGGCGTCCACAGCCTCCTGGAGCATTCTCTTCTCATTGCGGACAATGATGTCGGGAGCTCCCAGTTCCAGCAGTCTGTTCAGACGGTTATTACGGTTGATGATACGACGATACAGATCGTTCAGATCGGAGGTAGCAAATCTGCCGCCATCCAGCTGAACCATTGCACGCAGATCGGGAGGGATAACGGGCAGAACGTCCATTACCATCCACTCCGGCTTGTTGCCGGACTCACAGAAGGCCTCAACGACCTCCAGTCTCTTAACGATACGCGCACGCTTCTGACCGGTGGAGTTGGCGAGCTCCTCACGAAGATCGGCTCTCTCCTGCCCCAGGTTTACGGCCTGCAGCAACTCCTTGATGGCCTCAGCGCCCATTCCGACGCGGAAGCTGTTACCGTACTCTTCACGCTTCTCCTGATATTCCTTCTCGGACAGGATCTGCTTCTTCTCCAGAGGGGTCTCTCCGGGATCAAGTACGATGTAGGAAGCGAAATACAGAACCTTCTCCAGGATTCTCGGAGAGAGATCCAGGATCAGTCCCATACGGCTGGGGATTCCCTTGAAATACCAGATATGGGAAACCGGTGCAGCCAGGTTGATGTGTCCCATACGCTCACGGCGGACACTGGCCTTGGTGACTTCAACGCCACACTTATCACATACGACACCCTTATAGCGGATCTTCTTGTACTTTCCGCAGTGGCACTCCCAGTCCTTGCTGGGTCCGAAAATGCGCTCGCAGAAAAGTCCGTCACGCTCGGGCTTCAGAGTACGATAGTTGATCGTCTCAGGCTTGGTAACCTCTCCATGAGACCACTCGCGGATCTTTTCGGGAGAAGCAAGGCCAATTTTGATCGCATCAAAAGTGATCGGCTGATAGGATTCATTTGTTACTTCAGGCATTTAATGGCACTCCTTTTCTTATTCACGTTTAAAAGGATCTTCTCACAGGGTGATTATTCTTCGTCGCCGCCGAAATCGTCGTCATCGCCGAAATCGTCTGCTTCGTCATCTACGGTGACGAGCTCGCCGTCTTCGAACTCCTGGGTCTGATAACCGCTCTTGCTGAAGGAATCGCCGTCGGAGTCGGAGGTATTTCTACGGTCACCCTCCATGACAAAACGGTAATCCGTCTCGCCGTAATCGATGTTCTCCTTGAGCTCGACTTCGTTGCGGTTCTCATCCAGAACACGGACATCCAGTCCGAGTGCCTGGAGCTCCTTGAGCAGGACCTTAAAGGACTCAGGGATACCTGCATCGGGAACATTATCGCCCTTGATGATTGCCTCGTAAGTCTTAACACGTCCGATGATATCGTCGGACTTCACGGTCAGGATCTCCTGCAGGGTGTAGGATGCACCATACGCCTCCAGAGCCCAAACCTCCATCTCTCCGAAACGCTGTCCACCGAACTGTGCCTTACCACCCAGAGGCTGCTGGGTAACAAGGGAGTACGGGCCGGTAGAACGAGCATGGATCTTATCGTCTACCAGATGGTGCAGCTTCAGATAATGCATGTGACCGATGGTAACCGGTCCATCGAAGTATTCGCCGGTACGACCGTCTCTCAGGCGAACCTTACCGTCGCGGCTGATGGGAACGCCTTCCCACAGCTTACGATGCTCGCGGTTCTCAGACAGATACTCGTAAACCTCGGGACGAAGCTCGTCCTGGTGGAGGCTGGAGAAGGTGTCTGCCTTTTTGTCATAGGTCTCACCGTTCTTCTCTGCTCTCTTCTTTGCTTCCTCAGCATCGAAGGGCAGGTTCACGTAATCATTTGCAAGAGCCAGGGTATCCTGGATATCCTTCTCGTTTGCACCGTCGAAGATAGGCGTTGCAACGTTGAAGCCAAGAGCCTTAGCTGCCAGAGACAGGTGAATCTCCAGGACCTGTCCGATGTTCATACGGGAAGGCACGCCCAGGGGGTTCAGCACGATGTCCAGAGGACGACCGTTGGGAAGGAAAGGCATATCCTCAACGGGAAGCACGCGGGAAACGACACCCTTGTTTCCGTGACGACCTGCCATCTTATCACCGACGGAGATCTTTCTCTTCTGAGCAATGTAAATGCGAACTGCCATGTTTACGCCGGGAGCCAGCTCATCGCTGTTCTCGCGGGTGAACACCTTAGCGTCCACAACGATTCCGTATTCGCCGTGAGGCACCTTCAGGGAGGTGTCACGTACTTCTCTTGCCTTCTCACCGAAGATGGCGCGAAGGAGTCTCTCTTCTGCGGTCAGCTCGGTCTCTCCCTTAGGAGTAACCTTACCTACCAGGATGTCTCCCGCACGAACCTCTGCACCGATACGGATGATACCGTTCTGGTCCAGATCTTTCAGTGCATCATCACCCACACCGGGAACGTCCTTGGTGATCACCTCAGGTCCCAGTTTGGTATCTCTTGCTTCCGCTTCATACTCTTCGATATGTACGGAAGTATAAACATCTTCTTTTACCAGTCTTTCGCTGATAAGGACAGCATCCTCGTAGTTATAACCTTCCCAGGTCATGAAACCGATCAGAGGGTTATTACCGAGTGCCAGTTCGCCCTGATCCGTGGAAGGACCGTCAGCGATCACCTGACCAACTTCGATATGGTCGCCCTTATTTACGATGGGCTTCTGGTTGTAGCAGTTGGACTGGTTGGATCTGGAGAACTTGGTCAGATGATATTCATCTTTTTCTCCGTTGTCCGCATCCACCTTGATGAGCTTGGAGGATACGTAGGTTACGGTACCGCTGTTTCTTGCTACCTGGCATACGCCGGAGTCAACAGCAGCCTTTCTCTCCATACCGGTTCCCACAACAGGTGCGTGAGGGAACAGAAGGGGAACGGCCTGTCTCTGCATGTTGGAACCCATCAGTGCACGGTGTGCATCGTCGTTCTGCAGGAACGGGATCAGGGCTGTTGCAACAGAGAATACCATACGAGGAGACACATCCATGTAATCGTACATCTGCTTGGGATAGTCCTGTGTTTCCTCTTTATAACGACCGGAAACGTTCTTATGAGTGAAGTAACCGTTTTCATCGATGGGCGCAGATGCCTGTGCCACATGGTAGTTATCCTCTTCATCCGCGGTCATGTAAACAACTTCGTCGGTAACGCGGGGATTTTCCGGATCGGTCTTGTCGATCTTACGATAAGGTGCTTCCACGAAGCCGTACTCGTTGATCCGTGCATAGCTGGCCAGAGAGTTGATCAGACCGATGTTAGGACCTTCGGGGGTCTCAATGGGGCACATTCTGCCGTAGTGGGTATAGTGTACGTCTCGAACCTCGAATCCGGCACGATCTCTGGACAGACCGCCGGGACCCAGTGCGGAGAGACGACGTTTGTGGGTCAGCTCGCCCAGAGGGTTTGTCTGATCCATGAACTGAGACAGCTGGGAAGATCCGAAGAACTCCTTCACTGCCGCCTGTACGGGCTTGATATTGATCAGCTGCTGAGGGGAAAGGCTCTCAGCATCGTGAGTGGTCATACGCTCACGTACGGTCCTCTCCAGTCTGGTAAGACCGATACGATACTGGTTCTGAAGCAGCTCACCTACGGCACGAATACGACGGTTGCCCAGATGATCGATATCATCCGCATTACCGATGCCGTACTCAAGATGCATATTGTAGTTGATGGAAGCAAGGATATCATCCGCGGTAATGTGCTTGGGAACAAGATCATGCACATCGCGCTTGATAGCCTCTAACAGAGCTTCCTTATCATCTGCATACTCATCCAGCATGGTCTTTAAGATAGGATAGTAAACCAGCTCGGTGATACCCAGTTCTTCGGGATCGCAGTCAACGTAGGTTTTCAGATCAACCATCAGGTTGGACAGAACCTTTTCCTTGCGCTCCTCGGTCTCGATCCATACGCCTGCTACTGCTGCGTTCTGGATCTCGTCTGCCAGTTCTGCGGTCACAGTGGTGCCTGCAGCTGCGATCAGCTCACCGCTCTCGGTGTTGATCACATCTTCTGCCAGGACTTTACCGCGGATACGGTTTCTGAGCATCAGTTTCTTATTGAATTTATATCTGCCGACCTTAGCCAGATCATAACGTCTGGGGTCGAAGAACATACCATGGATCAGGGACTCTGCGCTGTCTACGCTGAGAGGCTCGCCGGGTCTGATCTTTTTGTACAGCTCTAAGAGACCCTCCTGATAGTTGGTAGAAGGATCTTTCGCAAAACTTGCTTCCAGCTTAGGCTCGTCACCGAAGAGCTCTCTGATCTCCTCATTGGTGCCGACACCGAGGGAACGGATGAGAACGGTAATGGGTACCTTACGGGTACGGTCCACACGAACATAGAAAATGTCGTTGGCATCGGTCTCGTACTCCAGCCATGCTCCTCTGTTGGGGATCACCTGGCAGGCATACAGTTCCTTACCGAATTTTGCCTTGCTGATATCATAATAAATACCGGGAGAACGGACCAACTGGCTGACGATTACACGCTCAGCACCGTTGATTACGAAAGTACCGGTGTCCGTCATAAGAGGCAGATCGCCCATGAAGATCTCATGTACGCTGATCTCGTCTTTTTCCTTATTATGGAAACGGACCTTAACCTTGAGAGGTGCCGCATACGTTGCGTCTCTTTCTTTGCACTTCTCAATAGAATACTTCACTTCGTCCCTGCAAAGTTCAAAATCTACGAACTCCAGACTAAACTGACCGCTGTAATCCGTGATCGGAGAAATATCTGCAAATGCCTCTTTGAGACCTTCCTTCAGAAACCATTCATAGGAATCTTTCTGAACTTCGATCAGGTTTGGCATCTCCAGAACTTCCTTCTGGCGCTGATAACTCATGCGCATCCGGTCGCCGGATCCAATGGGACGTAATCTGTATTTTTCCATTGACAATCACCCCGTTCTTTCCGTATAATTAGTTATTTTTGGGCGCAAAAAGCCACTGCGCCAAAGTAAAGCACCATATACCTTACCACAAATGCAAGGTGTGTGCAAGTACTTTTTTCAAAAACTTTCCCGAAGGATTCCCTGAGAATACAAAAAGCCCCAAGCCATAAGGCCCGGGGCTTTTGAAAAGTCTTTACGAAAATTACTTCAGAGTAACCTTTGCGCCAACTTCTTCGAGTTTCTTCTTGATGTCTTCAGCATCTTCCTTGGTGGTAGCTTCTTTCAGAACCTTGGGAGCGGACTCAACTGCTTCCTTAGCTTCCTTCAGACCAAGACCGGTGATCTCACGAACAACCTTGATAACCTTGATCTTCTCTGCGCCAGCGTCGGTCAGCTCTACGTCGAACTCAGTCTTCTCCTCAGCTGCTGCTGCGCCTGCGCCTGCTGCTGCTACAACAACACCTGCTGCTGCAGATACGCCAAACTCTTCTTCACATGCCTTTACCAGATCGTTCAGTTCCAGTACGGACAGTTCCTTGATTGCATCAATAAGTTCCTGTGTGGATAACTTTGCCATGATGAATTTCCTCCATTTCGTATTTTGATTACTAATCTAATGTTCTTGTTAATTGGTTGCTACGAACCTTACTTAGTTCCGTCTGCTCGTGCCGGCCTCATGTTTGGGGCGCACTCGTGGTCAAAACGAAACGATTA
>JAEEGF011692839.1_pt1 | contig 21997 bp, 21 predicted proteins | sample 9134171 | NCBI WGS metagenome assembly JAEEGF01 (sample SAMN16246542, study PRJNA631951) | gut metagenome | biome: gut microbiome; feature: rumen; material: AP-attached | host: Bos | place: Iran: Karaj | collected 2018-10 | reverse complement strand
GACAACGAGAAGGCTTATCTTCTTCGCAACGAAGCTCTTATGAAAATAGATAAAAATGCCGCCACAAGTGCAGCCTACACTTATGGCGACGATGGATATTTTGTAATCTGATTCATAAATGTTCTTTTTTCTCAAATATACTTCTCAAGATCAATACCAATACAGCAATGATTACCAGAATCGATGATACCGCAAAGGCGGCAGTTATCGAATCAGAATCTCCTGACATATAAAAAGCGTCAATCTCAAGAGGAAGGGTGAAAGTCTTTCCTCTTGTTTTTGATAGGGCATTTACTGCTCCGAATTCTCCCAGAGCTCTTGATGCGCATAATATCATGCCATAGATGAGTGACCACTTGATATGGGGAAAGGTGATGCGGCGGAATATGGTAAAGCCACCGGCTCCCATGGCGGCAGCAGCTTCTTCTTCATCGGTACCGACAGAATTCAGAACCGGGATTATTTCTCTGGAAACAAATGGGAAAGTGACAAATATTGTGGCCAGGACTACGCCGGGAATAGCAAACACTATTTTTATGTCGGTTCCAAGAGCGTTGTTGATGCCTTCAAGAATGGGATATGCCCAGCCAAGACGCCCAAACATCATGATAAACGATAATCCTGCGATGACAGGGGAAATGGAAAAGGGGATATCAATAAGAGCCCCAAGTATGTGCTTTCCTTTGAAATTGAATCTGGTAAGGGCAAAAGAAGCTACAATACCAAAAAAGGTATTAACAAGCAGTGTAATAATGGTGGCTATAAGAGTTACTTTAAGAGCGGAAATAACAGTTCCCGTGCCAAGCGTTCTAAAATAAAAACCTATACCTTTTGAAAAAGAGTTTCTGATGACCGAAAATAGCGGCATAATAAGCATTAGCAACACGAACAATATACTGACAAAAATGCTTAAGCTTTTTGCTGTCTTGCTCTTTGGCAACGTTTCAGAAACTGACAACGGAGCAATTTCGTAAACTCCGGAAGCTCTTTTGGCATTAAGAATCTGAGCTCCGTTGATGAATAGTAACAGCAAAAAAGAAATAACCAGCATCACAAGAGCTATGGCTGTAGCGCTTTCGTAGTCCATGTAGTTTAGCTTCTGCATTATTATATAGGAAATAACCTGAGTCTTTTCCTTGGCACTGTTGCCGGAAATATAGATGACGCTTCCGTATTCTCCGATGCCACGTGCAAATGCAAGACCAAAACCGGCAAGCACTGCACCTTTAAGCTCCGGTAGTATTACTCGCCTAAACGCTGTGAAGGGACCTGCTCCCATGATATATGCAGTCTCTTCATAAGCACCATTTAGTTTTTCAAGGACAGGCTGAACAGTCCTTACAACAAAAGGGATACCTATGAAGACAAGGGCCAGGGTAAGACCTAAGTGAGTATAGGATACCTTTATTCCTAGTATAGATAAGGGCTTTCCCAGTTCTCCTGTTGTGGAATACATTTTGGAAAGAGTAATACCTGCAACCGCTGTGGGAAGAGCAAAGGGAAGTTCTATCAGGCCGTCGATTATTCTTTTTCCCGGAAAAGAATATCGAACTAAAGTCCAGGCCAGGATGAGACCAAAGAGACTGTTGATCACAGCAGCGATAAAAGAGCATAAGATGCTAGTTCCAAAGGCGTTTACGACTTTGGAGTCAGTGATTATAGACCTAAAAGCAGAGGGGGATAATCGAAGGGAGCACACTAATACTGATGCCAGGGGAATCAGTATGAAAATTGAGAGCATAAAAACAGTAATCCCCAGGGTAAGGCCAAAGCCCGGGATTATGTGCTTTTTTGATGTAGATTTTTTGTTGGTTCCTGCTTTAATTGGCATTTGCGCTTCTCAATATTATATGTTTGATATGGATTTTTTAGTGTTGATGCTCGCTATCTGCATAGCTCCTAAACAGTATCGATTAAATTAAAAGCTGATGTTAATTATATATCTCATCGAATATTCCGCCGTCCATGAAATATTTCTCATACGCTGCGTCCCATCCACCGAAATCATCAATTGTGCACAGATTCATTGTAAGATCAAACTTATCAGAAAAAATCTTCAGTATAGCCTCAGTTGATGGCCTGTAACCATATTCTCCGATAAGCGTTTGAGCATCGTCTGAATAAAGATATTCAAGATAATCCTTAGCAAGATCCTGAGTACCATTCTTATTTGCGTTCTCATCGACTATAGCCACACTGGGCTGCGCCAGTATGCTTATACTTGGGGATATGATTTCGTAGTCATCGGGGTATTCGGACACAGTGGCAAGAGCTTCATTCTCCCATGCGATAAGAACATCACCCTGACCATTTTCCACAAAAGTCGTAGTGGCACCGCGAGCACCGGAATCCATGACAGTGACGTTTGCGTAGAGCTTTCTCATGAAATCCTTTATTTGTCCTTCATCTCCACTGAATTTTTGGCTTGCAAACTCCCAGGCGGCCAGGAAATTCCAGCAGGCTCCGCCACTACTTTTGGGATCGGGATTGATTATTTCAACTCCGTCTTTAACTAGATCATCCCAATCAATAATAGATTTGGGATTGCTCTTCCTTACCAAAAAAACGATAGTAGAAGTATATGGAGATGACTGCCTGTCAAATTCGTCTATCCACCCTTTTTCTATAAGACCTGCATTTTCTATAAGGGTAATATCATGGGCCAGAGCCAAGGTGACCACATCCGCATCAGCGCCCTCAACTACGGATCTTGCCTGCCCACCGCTTCCTCCGTGGGACTGAATGATCTCAACTTCTTTTCCCGTCTCTTCAAGATAATGCGTGGTGAAAAGCTTATTGTAAGCAGCATAAAGCTCCCTTGTAGGGTCGTAGGATACATTTGTGATAACAGTTCCGGAACCATTTACGCTCTTTGCTGTGGTATTACCTTCCCCGCAGCCTGTCAGAGCAGCTATGGATATAATAAGTAATAAGGAAATAGTTATAGAAGCTATAATTCTACGAACAGCAGGCATAAATCCCCCTTACCGGATCTCAAGATTATATAAATAATTGTAAAACAATAAAACGTTCAAATAAATACTTTTTATAAGAGGAACGAAATATCTTCGAGAATCGGCTTAAAGTCTACTTTGCACTTTCCGTCATACAGCGCTACAGGCACCTCATCATTGAAACCATAGATCGTCGCATCAAAATCATCTTCAAGCTTGTAAACTATTATTTTTTGTTTGTCAGGGTCCACTACCCAATACTCTTTGACGCCGGCATCTGAGTACTTGTTAAGTTTTATTGTCATATCCTTTTTCTTGGTGGATTCCGACAGTACTTCAACAATGAAGTCCGGAGCACCGATTATGCGCTCCTTGGTGATCTTGCTGCGGTCACATACAATAAGGACATCGGGCTGAACCATTGTCTTGTCATCGCTGTCAAGCTGAACGTCACAGGGAGCCATAAGCGGAACACATTTCCCTTTGTTGGCCTTTATATAGTTGGTTAGCTGAAGTGTAATGTCCCGGGCTATTATCTGGTGGGGAGTTAAAGGCGCGCTCATTTCAAAAAAATAGCCGTCAATAAGCTCAACTCGCAGATCATCCGGGAGAGTCAGATAATCCTCAACAGTAAATTCTCCCTGCTTCTTTTTAAAAGAAGAGATTACGCTGTCGAATCGGGATACATTACGTATTTTGGCACCATATACCGTTTCCTCCTCCATAATGCAGTTATCCTGCTCAGACGGTGAAGGCTTTAACACTTTTTCCAATGCCTGCAAAGTCTCATATCTTGGCGATTTGGTGATTCCTCCCAGCACCTTCTGAACAGTCCCTATAGGAACTCCCGAAAGAAATGCAATCTGCTGATATGTGAATCCTGATTTTTCTTTTAGGCTGATAAGTTCATCTAATGTCATGGAAAACCTCCTATATGGATAGTTAAAAATGGATATATGTACATGCTGATAATAATCACATATCCATTATATAATAAAAATAAGTGGATACAACCTTTAATGGTTAGAATCGATCCTATATTAACTATTTAAGTGGTTGCCAAGCGCAAAATGCTGGAGGACATCGTAATTCTTGAGACAAAAAAGAGCCTTCCTCAATGGAAGAAAGTATTTAAGCTTGAGTATGAATATGGCGAATTCGATATGGTAATTCACGATGAAAAAGAGCTGATATGTGAGATTTTTGAAATAAAAAAACAATACATGGTAGAAAAAACATGGATTTTCGGCTGCTGGAGCGCTCCTGGATGCCGTTTTTATGGGATTTTTCGGACTTTGAAACTTTCTTGCCCATGGCAGGCATGGGCTGGAGGGCAGTTTATAAATTGGTAATGATTTCATAATGGATTCTTAATTGTATAGGGTATTGCGCTTTGATAATATCATCGTACAAGACAACAGATGTGTTGTTTTCCTAGTTGCGCTTTTCGCAGAATGGTTATTTACAAGATAAATAATTGGAGCAGGGACTAAAGTATTATCGCAATTGTCCGATATATAAGATAGCTCCAATTGATACGCTTTATTCGCCAAATAAGTAGGCGAAACTTGTTGCGAGTGCGAAGAGTATATCGGAATGCGGGGTGATGCCTATGTGGGTAACAAATTGTAATCATAAAGTAGAGCATCAAGGTAAGACACTTAACAGGGAGGTGAGAGAACCACCGGTTGAGTAACGAAGTGAAAACCTAAGCCCGGATAAATTGCTGGATCTCAGAAATGAGATGGTCCGGAGACAGGTAACAAAGAACCATTTACCACTTCGTAGAACAATAATTTCACAACTGAATAGTACCTGTTTCGCCCGGGACATAAAAAGGAGGATATAAAGATGTCTGGCAATAACACAGAGAAGAGTAACCAGTCCGGATCGGCAAAGAGAGGCTTTATCATCATAGCGGTCTTTTTGGTTATAGTAATAGCTTTGGTAGCAGTCATCGCCTTTTTGTTAGGGAGAAGCGCAAACAGTGGTTCCGGTAACGGAACTGAAAGCAGTAATAGTGATAATGGCAGGAAAGTAATGGAATCGGCGCGCGTGGTCTTGGATGAAGACAGTGCAGCGAATGTCATGGAGGAGATGCGCCAAGAAGTCGAGGATGGAATGTTCGAATGTAAAATGTCAATGACTTGGACATTTCCAGAAGGATCTGTTGCATCCAAAGATGCTTACGTGGCAAACAGTACCAACAACAAGTACCCAATCTATTTTGATGTTATTTTAGATGGGGAAAACATTTATTCATCTCCAGTACTTCCTGTTGGAGCAGAACTCAAGAACATTATTCTTGACAAAGACCTCGAACCTGGAACATATAATCCAACGGTTTTTTACTATCTCATAAGAGATGAGGTCAGTCAGGAAGTAATCAGTTCGGCAGGTTTTGTGGTTACAGTCAATGTACAAGGATAAAAAATTATTATATTCAAGGAGGAAATAATAATGAAGAGATTTAACAAAACAATTGCAGTTCTTTGCAGCGCAACAATGATTTTAGGTTCATCTTTAACAGCATTTGCTGAGGCACCTACATCAACCGGCGGCACAGGCAATATGCTTGCATACGATTATGATACCATCGTAGTTCCTACAGCTATTAAGGTTACATTCAACCCTCAGGGATTGGCAGTTAAGACTGGCGAAACTACTTCTAATGATGTAACGACACCTGTTACTACAACTGCTCAGGTTGTATCATTGAATTATGGTATTGCCAGCAAGGCTTCAACAGATAAGAAGGTTGTAGTTAAGTTTGCAGCTAACTTTGTTCAGAGCGGCGAAGAGGAATCAGATGTAGAATTTGTTTCTACAGCAGAAGCAGCTACTGCTACAGCAGCTGCGAATGATGGCGGGGCAGCAGCTGATGAGCACAAGATTTATCTTTACGTTGCACCAGCAAAAGAAGCACCAACAACCAAAGCAGCAGCATTTGCAGTAAGCGGAGAAGCTGGTTCAAAGACTGATAATGCAACAGCTGAAAATCTTGCAGACGTAACGATGACAGCTGCAACAGCTGGATTGGCAGTATTCGCAAAAGCATCTGGCCAGGATGTAACACCTAAGAATGATGCATATGCAAACATCGGATTTAAGCTTACAAAGGCTGAATACTCCCTTAAGACTGCAGGCTCTGTAGACTTTGATACAACTCAGAGTGAACTTGCTTCTAAGATGGAAATGTCTACACTTGGTCAGGTTACCGGTTTTACTATCAAAGGCAATATGAATAATAATGCTGATTGGACAAAGGCTAACATTTCCGCAATCAATATTACTCCTATCTACACGGTAGCCGCAGCAGGAACAGAATCAGCTGTATCAGATACAGTAGGTGTTATTACTCTTGCAGCAGCAACTGATACAGCAGAGCCCGACAAGCCTACTTCTTCAAGTAGTGGTGGATCAAGCTCAACTCCTACAGATGATTACAAGATGGTTAAGGCTAATGGAGCATACTCATATACATTCGTGAGTGCACCAACTGGTGAATTGACTGCAGTTGAAATCGATGGAACAAGTAGACCAGCAGCTATTGGAGCAAGAATTACTTATAGTAACGGCGTGTTTACAATTGATTCAACATTTACAACTAACTTTAACTTAGGAACAGGTGATCATACTGTAAAGGCTACAATCGGTGGAAATGTATATAATTTGACAATTACAAATTAATAAGCATTTTTGATTCGGATTGATTGATAAGTATTGTAAAAGTTTTTATGAAGTAAATGTTTAGTTTAAACAACAGAGGGATTGCTAGTGCAATTCCTCTGTTGTAGTATATTAATATAGAACAACTTTGCGTTCGGAAATTTACTTGATTTGGTTATGGGGATGGAGTTATGAAAATTCTGATTGTACTTTTAATAGTTCTTATCGTTACTATTTCAATATCAAGTCTGATAATGAGACGAGAAATGCTAAAAGGGCAAAATTATTTATGGAAACAATTCAAGAAGAATGATAGCATCATAAAAGTGCTCGATTATTGGATGAATCTTCGAGAGCAAAATATTAGTGTTGCTTCGATATTACTGGCAAATGGTTATGATAATGTTGCTATATATGGTTATGGAGTGCTTGGACGCAGACTGTATGAAGAATTAAAGAGTTCTAGCGTTAAAGTGAATTATATTGTTGATAAAAGACTGAGTGGCGTTACAGGTAATGTGAGTATTCTTTCCCCCAGTGATAGCCTTGAACCTACAGGGATTATGATAGTTACTGCTATTGGAGACTATTGGACTATAAGGAAAAACATGAAAGAAAAATTGGATTGCCCAATAATATCATTGGAGGATGTAATTTATGGGAACTGAGTCAGGAGAAGTCATTCAGATTGCGTTTTGTTTTGATGAAAACATGATGAGACAGGCATGTGTGGCAATTGGTAGTCTCTTGGATCATAAATCAAAGTCTACTCATTTTGATATTTATTGCGTATGCACAAAAAAAGCGCAAAGAATAAAAGACCTATTGGAATCTATTGTTAGACAGAAAGATTCTTATTCTAAAATTTCTTTTTATCTTAATACTATGAATCTAGAAAAAGGCTTTGAAATTAGAGGAATAACTGTAAGTACATATTACAGATTAAGCCTTCATCAGATGTTTCCACAATTAAAACGGATTATTTATTCAGATGTAGATATTTTATTTTTGGATGATATCTCTGAGGTATGGCACATGAACCTTGATAATAATTTATTGGCTGGAGTTAAGGCGGATGTAAATATACGAGAAGTGTGGGATACTCACTATAAGGATGAGTATTGGAAACAATTAGATGATTGGTTTGGGCAGTATATTAATGCTGGATTCATAATTATGAATCTTGAAGAAATGAGAAAGCGACAAATGGAAAAAATATGGTATGGAATGTATGAAAAAGCTTTTTTCTTTCAGGATCAGGATATTTTAAATATTACTTGTAGACCATATATTGTGCACTTTCCAATGAAATACAATCGAATGATGTTTTATACTAATGAGGAATTAAGCTTGTTAAAACGTTATAAGGTTGTTGGGTGGAAAGAACTAGAGGAGGCATTAGATTCTCCGGCTGTAGTGCATTATGCAGGTAAGAAACCATGGAATGCTTATGATATTAATGGAGCCAATTTGTGGTGGGAATATGTAATTCATGATGAAATGATCCATAAGTTATTTAGAAGAAAAGCGTTTTGTTACAGATTGAGTTCTTTTGTTAATGGTATTCTCGAGAGGTTAAAAAAAGATGATTAGTGAACCTAGATATAATCATATTGATGTGAAGGTTACTTATGCATGTAATTTTAAATGTGAATATTGTTATCAAGTAGATGAAAAAGGTATGCGATCTGGAGAAATGCTTTCAGAGAGCAACGTTGATAATCTATTGCTATTTATAGATAGATTGGGGTTGAAGTTTCAAGTTACTTTGGCTGGAGGTGAACCTTTTGTATATCCCTATTTGGAAAAATTAGCAAAAGGTTTGGCGGAGCGACGATGTTATATCATGATCATAACTAATTTTTCTGCTCCAAACGAGAAAATTGAACACTTTCTTGATGCTTGTGGGAACTATCTAAAGGAATTTAATATATCTATTCACTTATCACAATGGAGGGAACTACAAGATTTTATAGTCAAACTAACTGATTTCAAAGATATTATAAAAAGAAAAAAAATAGATGTGCATATTGGATGTACATGCGTTGTTACTGATGAAAACTTTATAATGGTGAAAAAATTATGCAATACAATGAAAAATGATTTACCTGGTGTTCCACTAAAATTGCATAGGGTTTATTACAATGGCATATATCATACTTATACCAAAGAAGTGGAAAGCTTTTTAACTAAGAACAATATAGATATTCCAAAGGAGCAAATTGAAACTATAAACTTCCGTGGACTACCTTGCTGGGCCGGAAGTAGATTCTTTTATGTAGAATCTGATGGAACTGTTTACAGGTGTTATACAAGACAAGAAAAAAACGAAGATTGGGTTTTAGGAAGTATAGAAAAAAAAGATGAAATAAAGATTTCTACTTCACCCAGACCATGTTTTACAGTGGATAGTGGTAAATGTATATGTTATGACCATTTTAAAAATGTTGGTTTTGTAAAAACGGATACGGGATGTTGTGCCTCAAATAGTAGTTCGTAAATTGATATTAGTTTCTGGGAGATAAGAATATGAAGAATGATGTGAAAATACATTTTTTATGTGTGGGTTTTCAGAAATGTGGCACAACATCGCTTTTTAATGCATTAAATGACAATAAGTATGTTTATTTACCGTTACAAAAAGAAACCTTTTTCTGCAAAAATATGAATTGTGAAACTGAGAAACAATTAAGATATATATACTCTAAAAAATTTACTGAAGGAAAACTTATTGGCGGCATTGAGCCAACATACTATAACTGTGCAAATGAGGTGTTCGATTATTTTGGAAGTAATGTCAAGCTGATCTTTTGTATTGACAATCCCGTTAATGCTACCATTTCAGCTTTTAAGATGTATATGCGTGATGGCTCTGAGGAGACAGTACAGTATTATGAGAAGTATGGAACTGATTTTGAGAAAATATTTGATGCTTGGTTTCCAAAGTATTGTGAACAGTATCATTATACTAAATGGATAGATAAATATCTGCAAGTGTTTGATAAGAAACAGATTTATTTTGTGTTATCAAATGAATTGTATAAGAACCCCAATGAACAAATGAGACTGATTCAGAAACATATTGGCTTGATGGATGATCAAATACGTGAATATAATATCTTTCCTCATTACAATAAGGACAAGGGTGTGTCAAAAAACCTAGAAAGCGCATTAGTTAACCGCTCTGTTTTTTTATTATGGCTTAATGAAAAAAATCCAGAATTAAGAGAAAAAATAGATAAAGTTAGAAATTCAATTTTTGAGGTGACTACTGTCAATATTCCGCAAGAAACATATATGAATATACAAACTAAATTAAAGAGTACTTTTAGTAATGATGTAAAGTACATTGAAAATGTTATAGGAAAATCATTACAAGGTGAATGGTACTAACTTGTTGACATTTTGTATAAATGTATAAAACGATCTGGTGATGCGAAATGAAAAACATAGTTTTATATGGCGCTGGTTATACAGCAGAGAAATTTTTATGTTTAAAAGGACAAAAATATAAGATTTCGTTTTGTATAGACAAAAATGCGGATAGAACATTTCATGGGTTGCCAGTTTATTCAATTGACGATGGAATAAAGAATCTGGATTCAGAAATAATCGTAGTTACTGTTGATAGCGATGATTTAGAAGCTCAAATAAAGAAAATCTTAATAGGTAGAGGGTTGGTTGAGAATATAGATTTTTTCACACTGAGTTCGTTTGATAAAAAGAAAGCTGTTTTATATGGTAATTGTCATATTTTTGTATTGTGTGATTATTTACAAAATGTGCCAAAATTCGGAGATGATTATTCTATTAGTGTATTTCCACTTTTGGGGAATAAGTATAGCACCCCCCCAACTGAACAGGATTTAGTTAATTGTGACTTGCTTATTACTCAAGATATTAGGGAAAACAATAGATATGGTGCACCAAGTGCAGAGAACGTTAAGGGATGGCTAAGCTGTGATGCTAAAAGCATTAAAATTCCTAATCTTTTTGGGAGAAATTTATTTTTTCCTCAAGCTAAGGAGCAAGATACTTTTGCAGAATCTATTCATATAGGTAAGGACAGGATCCCTAGCGAGAATAGCGCGGTAAAGCATGTAATAGGTTTCAGAGATGATAACATAGAGAGAATGATCGAGGAAGGTAAAAGAACGCTAGATATATGCAAGGCAATTTGGGATGAGGAGATTTATTCATCTGTAGAAATTAAAAATAGATTTGATAGAGAAATGAAAAAAATAATAAAAAGAGAGAGTCAATGCGACATTTCGATATCTGACTATATCATGGAAAGGTTTAAGGATGAAAAACTATTTTATGATCCAAACCATCCGTCTAAAGAATTATTATATGAAATGAGTCGCCGGATTCTTTTGTGTCTTGGTTATAAGGAGACTACGGCATATGGCTTATCTGGTATTGCCAGTGATGGAATGGAAATGTTTGTTTATGGATGTGTGAAAAAAACACTAGGAATGAAATGGGAACAGGAATACATAAAAGGATATCAGAAGAATCGTTCATTACATAATCGTCCAATATCTCTTGATGAGTATATTGAGGAATATAAGATATGGCACTACGATTTTTAGAACTTTTCAACTTTTCTGATGAGGGTTTATAGAAATAAATGGAGAATATTCTGTTATTGCATATTGGGACACCTAAGACTGGAACAAGTAGCCTACAACATTTTCTTTATAATAATAGGGGTATTTTAATGACCCATTCTTGGGACTATCCTGATTTGAAATCTGACTTTTCAAGCATACATGACTACGCAAATTGTAAAGAGAAAAATGGTAATATTTTTTATCATGGGACGGAGTTATATTCTTATAACTCCGATATTATTAATGAGTTATTTTGGAAAATAGAAGAGAAAATTAGTGATTATAATGTAGTAATCTCTGCGGAGGAGATTTATGAGTATGAAACTGAGAAAATTATAAGTTTAATTAAAGAAAGAATACCCAATTTAATAGTCATTATATATCTAAGAAGACAAGATAAATATGTAGAGTCTAGATGGAATCAGATTGTTAAAGATGACAGGTGTTATAAAGGTGGGTTTGATGAGTATTTGGAATTATCATGTTCATGGAATGAAGGACACTACTATGAAAAACTGGAAAAAATATCCAAGATTATTGGATTAGAGAATATCATAGTTAGAATCTATGAAGAGGCGCAGATGTATGGTGGGAATGTTATAACTGATTTTTGCAAATGTATTGGTATAGATGATTTGTCTGGATTTGCATTTGAAGATAAAGTACAAAATGAGAGATTGTGTTCAGAAATGCTAGAGGTGAAACGGATAATTAATGAGTATTATGATGTCAGCAAATTTGGAAGTAGTAAAAAAATAGTTAAGATATTAATGGATACACAAAAAGCAATGGATTTACATACACAACAAGGATACTTTACAAAGGAAGAACGAGAAAAGTATTTAATGCAATATCGGAAGGAAAATACAATAATTGCAAAGAAATATTTAAAAAGAGGTGATGGTGTACTTTTTGAGGACAGTAATTTGGACATAGAAAAAGATAACGCATATTTGTCTAAAAATTTTGAATTGTCTTTACGACATTTCTGCAATGAAATTACCGAAAACACCATGTATGTGGATGAGCTTAAACGTATATTACATACAATTAAAGAATGAGTCGTTTGATGGGTAATGGGAGGTGATAACAATAGGCAATAAAACATCTATACGAACACAAAAAGGCTATTTTTATTGCAACAAAGTGTGGTTTGTTGCAAAGGAAAGCCATTTTATACTTTCACTTGATATACAATCTGGAGAAATTGAATTAGAAAAAAAGTTGAATTTCTTTGATAATAGGCATGGTCATTTTATAAATGGGAATGAAAACGCTTTTTATATTATTTCAGCTCACGGGACAGAGTGTTTAAAATACAATATAGCAGACGGAAATATAGTCAAGATAGATAGTTTTGATAATAAGGCATGGGAGGATAATGAATTCTATCGTATTATGGGAACAGCTATATGGAATTATAAGATGCTCTTATTCCCTGGCTGTATAGATGAGTTTGGAATACTTGATACTCGGTATGATGAGTTATATTTTTGCAAAGCGGGTTTTGAAAGCATTGAAAAGTTATTTGGCGCAAGAATGTATAACCATTTTGGTGCTGGGATATATAATGACCATGGTAAAGTACTCCTTCCAGGCTTTGATCGGAATTATTATGCTATTTTTGATTTGGCATCAGAAGAATGCTCTATTCATGGTATCGAAAATGAGGCTAGTTGTAATGGCTATAGATACGTGACTGCTTGTAATGATTTCCTTTACCTTGTAAATAAAAGGCAGCATGTGATGAAATATGATAGAGGTACTGGAAAGCTATTAGAGATAATAAGTAGAAGTGGATGCAATGAATTCTCATGTGTTCTATGTTGTGACTTCGGATATTTATGGATTCCTGCATTTCAAGTAAAACCATACCTGATTTGGGAAGATGCATTTGGCAATCTCACAACAATCAAATACCCTGATAGCTATGAATGTTTTTTGGATTGCATTCCAAAGGAACAGGGAATTTTAGTTGCTGAAAGCAACGATGAGTATTTTTTTATGCCGCATCTTAGTAACATCATGATATGTGTTGATAAAAGGGCAGGTAATGTTAGGTTCTTGGAACTTCATTACGGTAAAAGATTATTAAACTATATTCAAAATCTAAATGGAGGTTTTTTCAAGGAAGAGAAAATTGGGTTATGGCATCCGAATCAAGATGGGATTATTAGGGAGTATTCTTTAATAGACTTTATAAATTCAATTTGAGAGTTATGTATTATATCTTGAAAAAGGGTTCAAAGATGATTTTATTAACAGGAATTATAACTATCGAGAGCAAAATTATTTTTTTAAAGATGTGATAGTAGAGCGGGACTATTATTATGATAAGTAATTTGAAAACTATATTAGTATTATTTCAAGGGAAAATAGGATGGGCAGAGATTAATTACAAAAAGAAAACTAAGCATTGTCATTATGTTATTTTTTGTATGCGTAAAGAACGAGAGCTTGCAAAATGTTATATAAGAAATATCCAACAATATATAAATAATAAATACATAGAGAATCCTGCAATCATAACTGATGATCAAGAAGTATTTACTGAATGCCAGAAGTATAAGGAATGCGCTGTTGTTTACATGGCGACTGCTAAATTGAATAATATTATTTCTTATTATTTATTTAGGAAATTAAAAAAAAAGGTTATAGTTGTTTCGCTTAATGAACCATTTGGTAGTTATGGCTTAGTTCATTCGGGTAAAGTGAATGTTAAAGAAATGATTATGAGTTATATTTGGTAGACAGAATGCGGTTAAACAATACTAGGAGTCAGATAGTAAAAAAAATACAAAAAAGTATAATGAATCTTTCAGTCAGGGGAAAACTAACTAAGAGTATAGTTGTCTTTGGATGCACAATGTGGATTAAAGATGTTGAGGAAGCATTGGCTACAAATGGGCACTCTATAAGATTCATAATAGATAATAACCCAGATAAGATAGGAGGTAAATGCCTTAGTTATGATGTGATTACCCCAGTTGAAGTAAAAAAACTAAAGAACAAAATTCAGATTGTAATTTGTTCTGATTATTGGATGGAAATGGAGAGCCAACTAAGGGAGTATGGGCTTGAAAAGAATAAAGATTTTTTTACCGTTGATATAACCCTTAGCGAGGGATGGTTTGTTGAATTAAGGAGGCTAAACCATATTAGAAAGGGGTATCTAAAATACAGGCAGTATTATGACATGCTTTCGGGTGACAAGACAATGGTGTTTGTTTGCCCTTGGGCTGCAAGCGGGGACATATTTATGTCTGGATTATTTCTTAGTAGTTATGTTGAGTATAATGGGATAGAAGATTATTGTGTTCTTGTATTAGGTCAAATGGCTAAAAAGGTCGCTATGCTGTTTGAATGGAAGAATGTATTTTGCATAACGGAAAATGATAAGACGGACATGTTGGATGCATGGATGCTGCTTGGCTCGGAGATTATGCGGATAAAAATTCTTTTATATTGGGGGTGGCGTGTAAAACGTTTTCCTCAGTCGGATAACCCAATGAAACTCACATTTCTGGATGTAATGAAACATGACGTTTTTGAACTTCCTACTAGTGTTTCGCCTGTTTTTCCAAAGAATTTACCTTCTGACTATGCCCCAAAGTTATTTGAGTCGATGAATTTAAAAAAGGGAAAGACAGTGATTATAGCCCCTTATGCCGGTTCATATCGTTCCAGTATTCCAAATTTGTACTGGGAGGAATTGGTTGAATTCCTAAATATGAATGGCTTTACGGTATGTACAAACAGTTCAGGAGATAGTGAACCAATAATTAAAGGGACCCAGGGGATATTTTTTCCTTTCACAGAGGCTATAAATACAGTGGAATATGCAGGGTATTTTATTGCCTTAAGGAGTGGATTATGCGATATAGTTTCATATTCAAAATGCAAAAAGATTATTTTGTATGAAAGTATGCTGAATGCAGTTAATATGAACTATTTTAGCTTGAGAAGAATGGGACTGTCGGAAGATGCTGTTGAATATGAATATAATTCTGATAGTCTGGACAATTTATTTGAAAATATCAGAAGAGAAATTGTATGAAAACAGCACTGTTTGGAATAGGACGAGAAGCAGAAAAATACTATAGTTTTCTTGATTCAATAGGTCAAACACCTGAGTATGCCTTTGATAATTCACCAGACCGCCAAGGAACTTTTTTTCATGGCATTAAGATTATGCCTCCAGATAGAATTCCAGGAATTGACTGTGATATCATTATTTCTTGCAATTTCAAAGAGGCGATAACAGAGCAATTATCTGTGATGGGATGCAGTAATAGAATTGCAGATCTTAATAAAATACTTAGAGCTGCTATAGAAAAGTATTCCGAAGAATATGCTATTGATAAGCCTGTAGTTCCTGAAAAGGAAGAAAGTATAGTCATCGATGCCTTTGATGGTATTGGCTGGGGAGGAATGGAAATTTGGTCCTATGAAGTTGGTAGGGAACTTGAAGCCAGAGGTTTTAATGTTAAAATATTCGGCTCCCTGGAGCAGGTTCATCCTGATGACGAAATTGAAAAGATGATTATCAGATGCCCTTTAAAAAGACAGGATGTTTTTAGCACTATAGATGGAATTACTATGGAACTCGAGAAGCTGATTCCATTTGTTTTGTTAGACAATTGGACTGAGTATGTTTTATATGCAGCTTATATTTTGAAAAAGAAGTATCCCGAAGATGTCAGGATCATATCTATACAACATAATGATGTTCAAAATTTGTATGAAAAGAAGATGCTTTGGGAAGACCAATTTGAAAAAATCTCCGGAGTCAGCCAAAGAATAAATGCTAATCTTATTAGTAAATATGCTGTTGATGGTAATAAGATTTTTTACAAAGAGAATTTTTTGACTTTTGATAAAGAATATGTTCCCAGAGCAAGGCTTGAAGGAAAACCATTGATCATTGGGTGGGGGGCAAGGCTTGAGTACTATCAGAAGCGAGCGGATTTGATCATTCCATTTATTGAAGCAATTGAAAGAAGTGGAATAGATTTTGTATTTAATGTTGCAGGAAATGGACCAATGTATGATGAGATTAATGATTATGTTAATTCTCGGAGTATAACCGATAAGGTCCATGTGATGGGAGCTATTCCACAGCAACAGATGGGGAATTTTTGGAAACAACAGGATATTTACCTTAACCTATCTGATTTTGAAGGGTGTAGTCTTGCTATGCTGGAAGCTATGTCATTAGGCTGTGTCCCCGTAGTAACTAATGTCAGCGGAACAGAAGCGTTTATACAGGATAAAGATACTGGCTTTTGCGTAAATGTGGGCGATGTTAATGCTGTTGTTGATAGAATTGCTTATCTTAATAATAATCCAGAAGAGTGGAGGCGGTTTTCAGATAATGCCGCTAGTATCGTAAGAGAAAAATGTCAAAAAAGGGATTATGTAGACTGTTTAGAAAAGATTATTGCCTTGAAATAGAGGATTTCTATGTGATTTTTGCACCTTGGCAACTTCATACTTTACATCAGTGGTTTAACCCCTTCTAGCATATCTTTCCTGATTGTTGTATTCTAATATGGCTGTGACAATCTGTCATAGCTTCAATTCCAATCCGGAAAGGCAGTGCAATTCTATGCATATGCTGATTCTCAATGAATTTGGGTTTTGGACTATTATAACGAAGGAGGCATATGCGTATGCAAGAAGGAAATATAAATATTATTAAAGACGCTGAGGGGAACAGGGTTATTATTGTCAATGATATTGTATTCAAAGGAAGAAGAGGGATAGATTGGCAAAGTGTTCAGGATTATCTCAAACAATACGTTGGCAAAAATTATAGAATATTGGAAACATCTGATGTCATATATATTGGGACAGATTTCCCGGAAGAAATGAAAGGATCTGAGGACACCAAAAGGACTAAAGGCGGAAATGCAAAGGCTAAAGCAAATGCTTCAACTGCTATCACTAAGTTGTTGGAGTTTGCTACAAATAAAAGATGGCAGGAAAACTTCAAAGCCAAGCATGGTGTTGATGCTAAACACGGATGGTATAGGTTTACATCGCGATTTGCTTTACCAACTTATGATGAGCATGAGGAGTTATCAGGATACAATATCTATAGAATAGAAATGCTCATTAGGCATGCAAATGATGGAAAACTATATCTTTATGATATGGTTAATACAAAAAAAGAAGCAAGCACCCCGCTTGAGCAATAGCTGTACGGTAACAAACTCGCTTCTTTGTCTATAACATAAAACATAAAAATATATATGTCAAGAAGAAACTCCTGATGTAAGGTATGAAATTGCTTTATATCAGGAGGTTTTTTCACTGGTAAATTGCTGCGCAATACCGCTCTGGCGCGATATAGTTATCGAAGGGACAAAACCTCTTTCAAGCTTTTTTGAAGAGTTGGTTGATTTTATTTTTGTGAGAAATCTTGTTACAAAGGAGTAATATGGACTACATCATCATCCAGGCCGGGGGCAAAGGAACCCGCCTCGGTTACTTAACAAAAAACAAACCCAAAGCTCTTACACCAGAAAAGGGGTCAGACCCCTTTACGAAATAGTACGGGAGAAATGTAAAAAGAGTGAATATGTAGATTGCATAGAAAGCAATACGATAGTTCCGTTCATTAAAAGTTAATAGTAAAGCATTTGGGTAGATTATTCGTACTTTGACAATTTCATACTTTACATCAATGATTTAACTCTTTTCTTGCATTGTCTGATGGAATGTGTTATTTTTGAATGGCTGTGACGGTCTGTCACAGTATCGATTCCAATCAGGAAAACGGCAATGCATTCAGCATATGCTATTTTTCACAAGTTTGGTTATTTATTATTGTTTTGAGGAGGCATATGCGTATGCAGGAAAAAAATGAGAAATTTAGTGTAGTAAGTGATTCAGAAGGGAAGAAAATAGTTATTATTCATGAACTGATGTTTAAGTCAAGAAAAAGTATTGACTGGTCTAAGATTGAACAAAAGCTGAAAGCTTATATTGGACAGTGCTACGAGATAATAGAGACATCTGAAAAGATATATATTGGTTCAGATTTTCCTGATGAATTTTCTCATTCAAAGAGCAAGACAAATCTAAAGGGGGCTAATGAGAAGGCTAAAGCAAATATCACGGAGGTTGTTGAACAATTAATAGAAATTTCAACAAATAAAAGAGAATGCCCTGATTATGATACTAAGCATGGAAAAAGCGCCAAATATGGTTGGTATAGATATACGACTCGTTTGGGAATACCGATTTATTCTGAAACAGGAGTTTTGGAAAGATATAGCATTTTTTCTGCTACAATGCTAATTAGGCGAGATGCGGACGGAAAACTATACTTGCATGACTTTGTAAACATAAAAAAAGAAGGCGTGCAGCCCGCATAGGCCAAACCGTACGGTAGGAAACATCACCTTCAATTAGTATTATACATATCATGAAATAAATGTCAATCGAAAAGAGATTAGAATCAAACTCCTGATGTAAAGTATGAAATTGCTTTATGTATCAGGAGTTTTTTGTTTTTCTTGAGGTGAATATGGACTACATTATTATCCAGGCAGGGGGCAAGGGAACACGACTTGGCTACCTGACAAAGAATAAACCAAAGGCACTTACACCGGTGGAGAATCTTCCGATGATTTTCTATCTGTTCAGGAAGTATCCTGATAAGCGTTTTGTAATAATAGCTGATTATAAAAAGGAAGTGCTGCATCATTACCTCTCAAGTTTCGCAGAAGTAAAATACTGCGTAGTTGACGCAAGCGGCACCGGGACCTGCGGCGGGGTTAAGCAGGCGATAGACCTGATTCCTTCAGGAAAGTCCTTTATGCTGGTCTGGTCAGATCTGATTTTGCCTGAAGAGCTTAAGCTGCCGGAGGGCTATGAGAATGGTGACTTGGAGCCTTCAGATGACTACGTTGGAATATCCACAACCTTTTCCTGCAGATGGAAGTTTGAGAATGGTGAGTTTGTAGAGGAAAGGTCCACGGAGCATGGTGTTGCGGGATTCTTCCTGTTCAGAAATAAGAGCATAATCGAAGATGTTCCTGAGAGCGGAGAATTGGTCCGCTGGATGCAGGGAAAAAACCTGAGGTTCAAGGAGATTAGTCTTGCCTGTACCAGAGAATTCGGACTTCTTGAAGAATATGAGAAGCTGGGTCAGGTAAAGACAAGACCTTTTAACAGGATAACTGTTGATGGGGATGTCCTTACCAAGGAGCCTGTAGATGACCAGGGAAGGAAGCTGGCGAAGCGTGAGTGTGCGTGGTATCAGAAGGCTAAGGACAAAGGAATAAAGGGACTTCCTGCAGTCTATGAAACGGATCCCCTTAGGATGGAGTTTATAAAGGGCAAGAATATCTACGACTGCAACTACGGGTATGAGGACAAGAAGCGGATTTTGACAAGCCTTGTGGATACACTAAAGAGCCTGCATGCTTCTGAGAATGTGCCTGCTGACAGCTTCAGCATGAGGGAAGCATATTTTAACAAGACTATGCAGAGGCTGTCTAAGGTCCAGACACTGGTGCCCTATGCAATGGAAAAGGAAATAGTCGTTAATGGCAGGAAGTGCCGCAATGTCTTTTTCCATAGTGATGAGCTGGAAAGGGCAATTGGAAAGCTTCGATGTGAGGAATTTGCGTTTATACATGGCGACTGTACCTTTTCCAATCTTATGATCAGGGATAATGGAGATCCTGTGCTGATTGACCCGCGGGGATATTTTGGGTTTTCGGAAATATTTGGGGATGAGAGCTACGACTGGGCAAAACTTTATTATTCAATAGTTGGTAACTATGACAGATTTAATCTGAAAAAGTTTAGTCTGGATATTGGCGGGCATTCAATAGTTGACGGAAAAATCATTGATGCTTTGGCTGATGGAGAGGTGAAGCTTTCTATAGAATCTAACGGCTGGGAAGATATGGAGAAGGATTTCTTTGTTCTTACTGGCGCGGACAGGGATGAGATAAAGTTATTACATGCAGTTATATGGCTGTCACTTACAACATATGCCTGGCAGGATTTTGACTCAATTTGCGGAGCATTCTATAACGGGCTGTACTATCTTGAGGAAGTGCTGTGAAAGTAATCTGGTATGAAGTGGTAATAGAAATTACTTCTTTTAGGAGAAAATAGATGCTTGAATATTACAGAGATGTGCTTGAGACAATTGAGGAAGCAGTTGATTCAATCGATGAGACACAGTACTTTCGGCTTCTAGGTGAGTGCGAAGAGACACTCAGAAAAGGTGGTAAGATAATCGCAAGCGGTCTCGGGAAAAATGTGCCTATTTGCGAGAAATTCGTCGGAACGCTTAATTCAGCTGGTATCGATGCAAGATTCTTACATACTAATACGGCTGTGCATGGCGATCTGGGAATGATTGGACCAAATGATATTGTTTTTCTTTTGTCCAAGGGCGGCAATACATATGAAACTGTGGCTCTTGCTCAGTATCTGAAAGAGAGAGGCACTAACACGTGGCTTATGTCTTTCACTGATAAGTGTAAGACGATGGAGGTTCTTGATAAAAACTTTATCATGAAGCTTCGCAACGAAGGCGATATGTGGGATATCATGCCCAATAATTCAACAACTGTTTATCTGATAGTGCTGCAAGGAATCGCAATTGAGCTTTGTAAGAGAATGGGCGTTACGCTTGATGATTTCAGAAAGAATCATCCTGGCGGTGGTATTGGAGCAAGACTTCGCGGTGAGGATTTGTGGAAGTGACAGAATAGGGAAATAAATAGTGATGTACGTGTTGAGGCCTGACTAAGTGACCGATGAATGTTATGGGATAGCATGAGGAATATGTATTTATGGCGAAACGAATAGTGAACTTTGAACCAGAATATGACAAGCTGCTAAAGAGCTGCGATGGGCTCAGTGTTGAGCAGCCTGATGAAACATTTAGAAGGTATTATTACCTCTATGAATACACTGATGAGATAGATGTAATCTGTGATAATCCGCAATATCCCAGTATGTTGAATTATGTTAAGACAAGTCTTTTGACTCCCGAAGAAATGGTTGAGGCTCTGACGTATGGAAAAAAGACTATATGATGAAATGGTCAGTAATCTTAATTCCATAAACGCTGAAATGGATCTGGCTGACAGGAAGATCTTTTTGTTTGGACACTGCAATGCCACGCTGGAGCTTATTGATCTTCTGGAGTCAAGGAATCTTCATGCTGCTGCGATCCTTGATAACAGCAGGGACAAGCATGGTATTGAATACAAGGGGGCTGTTGTTATTTCGCCGGAGGATTTGCATAAATGGCTTGAGCAAAAAGCTATTGTGCTGATTACTTCAAGATTCTATGCTTCAATGCACAAGCAGCTGCGGGAATTGGGATATAAAGGAGCTATTCGTAAGGTAATAGATTATAACAGCTACGCTGAGTATTCGCTTGATGATGATACCAGGAGGCGAATGACTTTAAGGAAAGAGCATGGAGAGCAATTGCTCAGGCAGTTGGAAAAAAAGTATCCAGGATATTTTAAGATGTTCTGCCCGTTTAATGCGCTCGGTGATATTTATTTCATGATTTCGTATTTTCCTGCATTCGCAAGAATGAGGGATATTAAGAATGTGGTTTTTTGTGTGGCAGACAAGGCACTGCCTGATGTGATCCATATGTTTGATGCTTCATATTGTGTAGAAGTGTTTGAACAAAAAGAGCTTGATGCGATGATTCAGGCAGCTCTTTATATAAAGGATACTAATTCATTTATCGCCCATCAGGACAGG
>JAEEGF011286556.1_pt1 | contig 21999 bp, 21 predicted proteins | sample 9134171 | NCBI WGS metagenome assembly JAEEGF01 (sample SAMN16246542, study PRJNA631951) | gut metagenome | biome: gut microbiome; feature: rumen; material: AP-attached | host: Bos | place: Iran: Karaj | collected 2018-10 | reverse complement strand
GGGATGATAATGGAAACTGCTTAACAAACGACGAACAGGGATTAAGCGGAGATATAGGTATAGTAGATATAGATGTTATCGCCTGTGATTCGGATGGCTCTTCAGTAGATGTTATGCTTGTAGTTGATGAAAGCAACGAGTATTCTATAGAGTCTCTGGGAGATAAAATTGATATTTCCATTGCGTCAAATGAAAGTTTTTATTCGGTATCCGGGGAAAATATCAGTACAATAAGTATGAAAGACGGAGTTATAGAATTGGATGGCGAAGACTATATCTTTGATGTTTCGATTGCCTCCTACACTTCTCAAAGCAGTACGGATCTAGTAAGTTATTCGGGAGATTCAGACGGAAAAATACAAGTAATGGCGGATGAGGAGAGGATCAAAATAAGCGGAAGTGAGGAAATCGATAACTTAGTTGCCTATAATTACATAACGGAAAAAGAATATACAAATTTAAAGGAGAATAAAAACGGACAGTATTCCGTGATAGCGGGTACTAGGATTTTTATGATCAAAAAATACTGGTGGGTAATGACTGTCATTGCGACAATCGTTACTATGAGTCTAGCCGTTATCATTTTGGTTAATGTAAAAAAGCTAATGAAAAAGTAATGTAAAAATGTGGCAAGGGTTCGTCCCATGCCACATTTTGCAAATTGACACTCAACGCAAAAATACGTAAGATTAATCGAAGAGACATTAAGGGGAAATGATAAATTTGACCGAATAGGGATAACTCTTAGAGTCAGAACAAAGGAGGTAATCCACCATGAATTTGGAAACGGCTACATACATCGTTGAGTCAATCGATGGTGACTATGCAAATTTAAAAAGAACAGACATCGAATCCGATGATCTTAAACTTGTGGCAAGAGCACTTCTTCCCGCTGAAACTGTTGAGGGAAGCAAGCTCAAATATGAGATGATGCAGTACGAGATAATGGATTAAGGGCAGCGGGTATAATCTTGTGATTAACCATTGGTTGCCTGTATAGGGGGCTAAGATCGATATCGTATATAAAAAGTTGACGGAAGAGTATCTTGAAACCTTTATAGATATGAGAATTACTCAGTTCATGATGTATAATTTATAAACAAGCGGAGGCTAAGAATTCTTAACCTCCGCGATTTTGTGACAGTGGGGCCTGTCCCCACTGTCACATTTTGCGTGTTTTAGGGTATAATAAAACGTAAGTAATCAGACACATAAATGACAGTTTAAAAGCTAAAAACACATCGGAGGATTTTATGGACAAAAAAGCACTGGAAAATTTATTACATGACATGTCACTTGAAGAAAAGGTAATGCAGTTGGTACAGATTCCGGGCTCGGAGTACGAGGCGGATGCGGAGATAACCGGAATTGAAAGAGGACAGGTTAAGGACGATGTAAAGAGACTTGTCGGAAGTACCCTTGGCGTTTGGGGCAGTAAGAGCCTCAAGAGGATTCAGGAGCAGTATATCAAAGAGCATCCTCACCATATTCCTCTTATGTTCATGCTTGACGTTATCCACGGACATAAGACTGTCTTTCCTTGTCCTCTTGGTCAGGGAGCAACCTTCGATCCCGAGGCAGTAAAGAAGGGTGCGGAAGTCCAGGCTAAAGAAGCTTCTGCCGATGGCGTTCATGCTACATTTTCACCTATGGCGGACCTTTGCAGAGATGCAAGATGGGGAAGGATCATGGAGTCTACAGGCGAGGATAAGCTCCTTAATTCCCGCATGGCAGCAGCCATGGTAGAAGGATATCAGGGAGATGACTTAAAGGACAGGAACCACATTGCGGCATGCGTAAAGCATTTTGCGGCATACGGTGCAGGAGAAGGGGGAAGAGATTACAACAACACCGAGCTTTCGGAGCACACTTTAAGAGAGCATTATCTTCGTGCTTACGATGAGGCAATCAAGAAGAATCCGGTTATGGTAATGACTTCTTTCAACACCATTAACGGCATCCCTGCAACAGGTAACAAATTCCTCATGAAGAAGATCCTGAGGGACGAGTACGGATTTAAAGGTGTCCTTATTTCAGACTGGGCGGCAGTCGGAGAAATGATCAATCACGGCTTTGCGGAGGACCAGAGAGATGCTGCGCTTAAGGCTATGGAAGCAGGCGTTGATATCGACATGTGTTCAGGTTGCTACAGCGGACATCTTGTAGAACTTGTCAAATCAGGAGCGGTATCAGAGGCGGCTGTTGATGAAGCGGTTTTAAGAGTCCTTAACATGAAGAATGACCTGGGACTTTTCGAGGATCCATTCAGAGGAATAGACACAGAAACAGGCGCAGTGGTAACCGCAGAAAGCAGAAGCCTTGCAAGAAAGGTAGCTGCGGAAAGCCTTGTACTTCTTGAAAACAAGAATAAGGCATTGCCTCTTAAAAACGGAAAGACTGCATTTATCGGTCCCTTTGCAAACACAAAGAGACTTCAGAGCTCATGGGCTTTTTCGGGAGAAGATGAGAACACTGTAACAGTTTACGAAGCCGCTCAGGAAGTATACGAATCAGATAAAATAAAAGTATCCGAAGGTTCTACTATAATGGATCAGGATGCGGTTACCGCAAGAGGAAAGTGCCACGTAGATAACTGGGAGGAAGAAAACGAGAAGCTTTTAAAGGAAGCTGTAGAGGCCGCAAAGTGGGCTGACACAATTGTATTGTGCATTGGTGAGGACAGCACCCAGACCGGCGAGGCTACCAGTAAGGCGAGCCTTAAGCTTGCTGATGTTCAGCTTAATCTCTTGAATGAAATCAAGAAAACAGGAAAGAAACTCATCACCTTGATATTCACCGGAAGACCTCTGGAACTTAAGGAAGTGGCCGAGGTTTCTGACGCCATGCTTGTATGCTGGCTTCCCGGTACGGAGGGTGGACATGCTGTTATGGATGTCCTTTCAGGAAAGGTTTCTCCTTCAGGAAGAGTTCCTGCAAGCTTCCCTTACACTGTAGGCCAGGAGCCTCTTCACTACGACATTTATCCTACGGGACGCCCGAAGCCTGAAAACGGTCCTTCAGAGTACTCTTCAAGATATCTTGATTGCGAGAACTATGCCCTTTATCCCTTTGGATACGGACTGTCATACACCACCTTTGAATTCGGTGACGTAAAGCTTAGCGCTGATAAGATGACGGCAAAAGATAAGATAACAGTTTCTGCAAAGATTAAAAATTCAGGAGACGTAAAGGGCGAGGTAACGCCCCAGCTCTATATCAGAGATGTGGCAGGAAGCCGCGTTCGCCCTGTAAGAGAGCTTCTTGACTTTAAGAGAATTACATTAGAGCCCGGAGCTGAGGAGGAAGTAAGTTTTGAGATAAACGAAGAGCAACTTCGCTTCTGGACGGCAGAGGAAAAGTGGGCAAGTGAACCCGGAAAGTTCTTTGTCTGGATAGCTAACAGCAGCCGCGATGGAAAACCTGCGGAATTTTTGCTCCAAATGTGATATAATATTACGTAATATAAAAACGCCAGCGGTATCTTTAACCGGGAGGAAATAGAGCATGAAGAGATTGATCTGCATTGTTTTAGTCCTATGTACTGCTATATCGATGACGGCCTGCAATGGTAAGGGAGCGGGAAAAGCTGACAAAGAGTTTGTTCCTGCGCTTGATACAAGCACTTCTTGCGAGCTTACTGTGGTCGGAAGTTATGATAATTTTGAGGCGCTTGAAGCTGAATTTGACAGATTCAGCGAGATATATCCGAATGTTCAGCTCAGCTATTTAAAGCTGGATGATTATAACAATATATTGGGCACTGTCCTTGAAGGCGACAATAAGCCCAATATATTCTTTTCCAATGCGGGAATGATCGGGAATGAAAAGTATAATACGGTTTTTTCACATACCGAAGACCTTTCAGACTCATCTCTAAACTTAAATCTTGATTGCATTCGTCCCGGTCTTATCAATCATGACGAGACAGGCCGCGTGCTTATGGTGCCGGTTTTCTCAAGAAGCTATGGCATGCTTGTAAACAACGACCTTTTTGAAAAAGAAGGTTTAAAGGTTCCTACCACATGGTCAGAGCTTTTAAATGTGTGCGAAGAATTCAAAAGCAGAGGCTACGATAATCCCATGATGGGATACAGCGCAGGCTCTTCCAGCTGCTTTATGTACACAATTGCTTATATTATGTTCGCGGCGAATCTTGCCGAAAATCCCGATGCTCTTAAACTTGCCAACGATCTTGATCCTGCGGCAGGAGAATATATGCGCCCTGCTCTTGAGACAGTGGATCAGCTCATTCAGAGCGGATACATTGACTTAGATGAGTGCGATAAGATTGAAGACAATTATACTCAGGTTATTTTGCGCTTCTTTGAGGGCGATGTTCCCATGATGATTTGTGCCGGCGATACCGTTTCCGGTACAAGAAAGCGCGAGAGCCAGTCCGAAGCTTTTTCCCAGAATCCTTTTATTTACACATTTTCACCCATTCCTTTAACCGATAAAGGAGGATACTTTATCGACAGCCCTTCTGTTGAGTTCTCAGTAAACAAGGACTGCGATAATCTTGATATGACCAACGAGTTTATGAGATTTTTAATCTCAAATAAAGAACTTAACGAAATGGCTTCGGTTAAGAGATTGATTACTCCCACCAAGGATTTGTCCTTTGACTCGGTTTATGCTCCTTTTGGACAGGTGCCTGCAGAGCGTACCATATCACCGGAAGTTCTTGGAATTAAGGACAAACTCACAGTACAGATTAAGAACGCGGCCTATAAGGTCGGAAGAGGAGAAATCACTGTGGACCAAGCTGTATCCATGTACGGAACCTTTGAGTAAATCGGAGGGAATCGCGTGAAGAAAGCACTGGTCATTGTTCCCAATATCCTTATAATCGGACTGATACTGTTCTTTACGGTTAACTATGCCAATGCGAAGGTGAAGGAGAGCAATCAAAACGTTATAGAGTCATATGAGAAGATGACCATTACGGTGGATCAGATCATCACCAACTATTTTGAGGATGAGCAACATCTCTGTGATATCTGGTCCAACTATATCAATAGCTCTGCGGAAGCAGGGGAGCCCATGACCGCCGAGGAGGCTGTTTCCTACATCAGAAAGGCCAAGCTATACCCGGAAATATCAGGTCATCTTATATTTATGGACAGTCCGAATCGCTCAGGTATTTCTTCTTCGGCAAGTCCAAAATCTTCCGATGATTATTCGGTTTCTTACAAGAATATATCTATTTTTGAAAATCTCGACAGTGTCAGCAATATAGACGGTGTTGTAAACCTTACAAGGGCTTATACCAATCCTTTGAACGGCGTGCAATCCATCGCATTTATGAATTTTGTTCAGGTGCTTGATGAGGGTACCGGGGAAATAAAGACCGGTCTTTTAATGAGAGTGGTTCCCTTAAGTCATCTTGAACAGAAATTAGTGTTTTTAAAGGGCGAGTATGAAACCGTTGAAATAAGTCTTATTGATAAAGACGGTAACTACGTCATTCACGGAAAATCCCTGAAAAACAACAATTTCTTTGAGTATTACAGATCCTACAACGATGTTTCCAACGAGGAATATGAGCGCGTTAAGAATGAAATAATAGGTGGCGTGGGATCCATGACCATTAAGAACTCAAAGGGCGTTGATTGCATGATTGCTTATACTCCTCTTGAGTCTCTGAAGGTATGGCATTTGATCGCCTACATTCCCCTGGATGACCTTGTGGGAAGCCGCGTTGTTGACTGGCATTTACTTGGTGTTGTTTCAGTCGGACTACTGGCTCTGCTTATATTTAATTTTATAGTTTTGATGAGCTTTAACCGCAAACTCTCAGAAACTGCGGAGGAAGCAAACCAGGCAAACGAAGCAAAGTCCTATTTCCTCTCAACAATGTCCCATGACATTCGTACTCCTATGAATGCTATTTTGGGACTAAACGAGATGGTGCTTCGCGACAGCCATGAGGAAACTGTCATCGGTTATTCCGAGAACATCAGAACTGCAGGAAATACGCTGCTTGGACTGATAAACGATATCCTTGATTTTTCAAAAATAGAAGCGGGAAAAATGGATATTGTAAATGTGGATTACAGCCTTGTATCTGCTCTGAACGATTTGGTAAATATTGTTCAAAACAAAGCTGAGGACAAAGGTCTTGCATTTAATATCGACGTTGACGGCAAGATTCCTTCAATACTTCACGGCGACGAGATAAGGATAAAGCAGGTAATAACAAATATCCTTTCCAACGCGGTTAAGTACACCAAAGAAGGAAGCGTTACATTCTCCGTTGGTTACGATAAGATTCCGGAAAAGCCGGATTCAATTATTTTGAAAGTAAGCGTTGCAGACACAGGAATAGGCATTAAGCAGGAGGATATGGACAGGCTGTTTAAAGCCTTTGAACGAATTGAGGAGAAGAGGAATCGTAACATTGAAGGAACGGGACTTGGAATGTCCATAGCCCAGAGCTTTCTTGGCATGATGGGCAGCAAACTCCAGGTACAGAGTGTCTACGGTGAGGGCTCTGTTTTTTCCTTCGACCTTGAACAGAAGGTTGTTAAATGGGATCCTGTAGGCAATTATGAGGAAGCATACAAGCGCTCTCTCAGCCAGAGAAGAAGCTATAGCGTTAAGTTTAATGCGCCTCACGCAAAAATCCTTTGCGTGGACGACACACCCGTTAACCTTACAGTATTTGCCAGCCTGTTAAGCAGGACCAAAATGCAGATTGATACTGCAGAAAGCGGAGATGAAGCCATCGTAATGTATAAAAAACAGCATTATGATGTTATCTTCCTGGATCACATGATGCCTGATAAGGACGGCATCGAGACTCTTAAAGAGATGAGGGGAATCAAGGGCTCTCCCAACGACGAAACACCGATAATATGTCTTACCGCCAATGCCATTTCCGGCATGCGTGAGATGTATATAAAAGCGGGATTTGATGATTACATCACAAAGCCCATTGATCCCGACAGACTGGAGATGACGCTTTTGCAGTATCTTCCAAAGGGTAAGATTGCTCCGGCGGGGGATGAAAACGAGAATGATGATTATGTCCTTCCCGATTTTCTTTATCATCTTGAGGAACTTGATGTCGGTGCGGGTTTGATGCACTGCGGTAACGGCGAGTCCTACATGACGACTCTTAAAATGTACCGGGGTGCTGTACAAAAGAATGCCGATGACATCGAGCAGTTCTGGGCTGTTAAGGACATTAAGAATACTACAATAAAAGTCCATGCACTTAAGAGCACGTCACGAGTTATCGGTGCTCTCGAACTGGGAGAGTTTGCAGCAAGGCTTGAGAAAGCCGGAAATCAGGGCGATGCAGATATGCTGGACAGAGAGCTTGGTAACCTTCTTTCTAAGTACAGAAAGCTTGCTAAGGAACTGGAGCCTTTAAACGAACTTGATAAATCTGATGAAGATGAGAACAAGCCTCTTATAACCATCGGTGACCTTAAGGAAGCCTACAATGTTCTTTCCGAGTTCTGTGAGAGTTTTGATTTTGACAGCGTGGTTCATGTGACGGAATCCCTTAAGGGATATCGGATTCCGGAGGAAGAGGCCACGAGAGTCGATGCAATAATTAAGGCGGTAGATAATTACGATTATGAATTGATACCGGGAATTATATGTGGGGGAGTAGAAGGATAGTATGACTGACAAAATTCTTGTAATCAGCAGAGGCTCCGGTTTTATGGTGGATGCCCTGGACAACAACTTCAAAAAAGTGGGACTGTCGACGGAGTTCGCAGAACCAATGGTTAAAAGCATCGAAGACGGAAGACAGGATTGTGACATCGTTCTTTTGGTGGCTGATGATTACGTTTTTAATTCCGCTGAAGCTCTTGTCTATATCAAAGACATAACCGCTGATGACGATATTCCTCTTTGTGTAATCGGTTATGACCAGGAAATTGCGGAGATAAAAAAGTACATTCCGGAAGAGCGAATTCACCGTGTTTTCAAGAGACCTTTCGATGCAAAGTACATTGCTGACGAATTGATGTCTGTTGCGGAAATCGCTTCGGATAAAAGACTTGGAAAGCGCATCCTTTTGGTGGATGACGATCCTACTTTTCTTAAGATGCTTCAGGGCTGGCTTTCAGACAAATACCGTATTACCGCAGTTAAATCCGGAATGCAGGCTATAACATATATCGCAAATCATACCCCTGACCTTATTTTACTTGACTATGATATGCCAATTACTCCGGGACCGCAGGTTATGGAGATGATACGAAGCGAGTTTAGCTCCGAGGAGATTCCGATTATTTTCCTTACGGGTAAATCAGACCGCGAGAGTATTATGAGGGTTATGAAACTTAAGCCCCAGGGATATCTTTTGAAGACCATGAGCAGAGACGATATTGTTAATGCTATTGATAAATATTTCGTAAGTCATAAATGGGACTATCTTAACTGATCGTAAAGAAGAAAATCTTGATTGGATGAGAGGTTATATATGGACGAGAGAGTAGTTGTTGTTGATGATGACGCTATTATACTCAAGCATGCAAATATGATACTTACCGAAGCCGGATTTAAGGTTACCTGCTTAAAAAGCGGAAAGCTTTTGCTTGATTATATTGCTGTTAATCCCGTTGATATGCTGCTACTGGATATCAGAATGCCTGAGATGGACGGCTTCGAAACCATCTGCGCCCTGAGAGAATTGGAAAGCGGTAATTCCAAAGAGGCGACTCCGGTGATCTTTCTAACCGCCAATGAGGATGCGGATTCCGAGGCGAAGGGATTGTCTCTTGGAGCAATGGATTTTATCAGAAAGCCTTTTTCATCTGAGGCTTTGAAGATAAGAGTAAGGAACCTTCTTGACCTTATAAGGCTTCAGAGGGAGCTTAACCGGGAGGTCGCAAGGAAGACGGCAGAGCTTGAAAGCCTTTCTTTACACGTTGTTCACACCCTTGCAAAGACCATAGACGCAAAGGACGCCTACACCAACGGTCATTCCGAGAGGGTTGCTGATTATTCAAGAGAGATCGCAAAACGCTACGGCTACGATGAAAAAAGACAGGAAGAGATTTACATGATGGGACTTCTTCATGACGTAGGTAAGATCGGCGTTCCCGATACGGTCATCAACAAGCCCGGAAAGCTTTCTGACGAAGAATATGAAATGATAAAGAAACACCCTGAAAAGGGCGCGGAGATCCTAACCACAATTACCGAGATGCCGAAGCTTGTTACAGGCGCCAGATGGCATCATGAAAGAGTTGACGGAAGAGGCTATCCCGATGGATTAAGGGGTGATGAGATTCCCGAGGAAGCAAGGATAATCGCAGTTGCGGACGCCTATGACGCAATGACCAGCCACAGAAGCTACCGTGACATAATCCCCCAGGATCACGTTAAGAGCGAGATAGAAAAGGGAATGGGCTTCCAGTTTGATGAGAGATTTGCCCGGATCATGCTTCAAATGATCGCGGAAGATACGGAATATAAGATGCACGAATAGCATATTACGTTTATAATATTACTGACATGAAAAGACTTAATGCTAAATTACTAGATACTAAAATACTTAAAGAAACTTTAAACATTGCATGGCCGGCGGTGGTAGAATCTTTCTTCACCGCCTTTGTCGGTCTTGTGGATTCATATATGGTGAGCAGCATGGGAAGCGGCGCAGTAGCTGCAGTAGGTCTTACCACCCAGCCAAAGTTCATGGGACTTTCCATGTTCTTTGCTGTAAATGTATCTCTTTCAGCTCTTGTTGCAAGAAGAAAGGGTGAGGAAAGAAAAGAGGATGCCAATAGGATCCTTGTTTCGGGACTTCTGTTCATCATCCTTTCAGCGATCATCATCGGTTCGGTGCTTGTTGCTTCCGCGGATCCTATCATAAGATTCTGCGGTTCCGATGTAGACACCCATGATCTGGCGGTGTCATATTTCAGGATCGTAATGGGCGGCATGATCTTTAACTGCATCCAGATGGGAATCAACTCAGCTCAGCGAGGTGCGGGAAATACAAAGATCACCATGCGCACCAACCTGACTTCCAATATCGTAAACGTTATCTTTAACTATCTTTTGATCGGCGGAAAGCTGGGCTTCCCGGCTCTTGGGGTTAAAGGAGCAGCACTGGCTACGGTCCTCGGAACCGTTGTTGCCAGCATTATGAGTACTCAGTCCTTGTTTAAGAAGGACTGTTTTGTCAGCATTCCGTATATCTTTAAGAACAAGATCATGCCCGGTCTTGATGCCTTTAAATCCCTTGTAAAAGTCGGATATTCCGTTTTCTTTGAGCAGATGCTGATGAGAGTGGGATTCATGGCAACATCTATCATGGCGGCAAAGATGGGTACTGCGTCCATGGCGGCTCATCAGGTCGGAATGAACATCATGGGACTGTCATTCTCCTTCGGTGATGGCCTTCAGGCCACGGCGGTTGCCCTTATCGGAAGAAGTCTTGGGCAGCGTGATGAAGCTCTTGCAAAGGAGTACGGTCGTACATGCAGGATCGTTGGCCTCAGCATTTCCGTGGTACTTTCACTGTTGTATTTCTTTGGCGGAAGACCTCTTATGTCCGCCTTCTTTGAGGAGCCGGAGATCGTTAAGATTGGCGTTGATATAACAAGGATAATCATCGTTGTTGTTGTATTCCAGGTTTCTCAGGTTATATACATGGGATGTCTGCGAGGGGCAGGAGATACGGGTTATACCGCTCTTGCATCCATCATCAGCGTAACAGTTATCAGAACCGCGTTTTCATATGTCTTCGGTTATACATTAGGCCTTGGTATCAATGGCGTCTGGATGGGAATCCTTGCAGACCAGGTATCCAGATTTATATTTGGATCAGTAAGATTTAAGCAGGGAAAATGGACGAAGATAAAGATCTGATCTTTTGGCAAAAATAGTGACAAGAATAGAAAATTGCTACAATTTTTTTGTATAAAGTGGCAATTGTAAAGTTAAATACAATCTGTATACTTGTATACAAGCAAAGGCGCTTTGAGTCACACAGTGATTCTGAGCGCCTTAGTTTTATTCTTTTCATTACAATAATCCTATAGTATCTCAATGAAACAAGGGCGTTTCGGGTTATACCGGAACGCCTTTGCTATTTGAAAGGAAAACATATTATGTCGATGATCAGGCTTGAAAATGTAAATAAAAACTTTGGTGATCTTCATGTGTTAAAAGATGTGAATCTTGAGGTTGAAGAGGGTGAAAAACTTGTTATTATAGGTCCTTCGGGATCGGGAAAATCTACTACGGTTCGCTGTATGAATTTTCTGGAGACCCCCAGTAGCGGTCATGTTTATATTGATGGTGTTGAACTTACTTCGAAGAACAAGACAAGAGTGGTTAGAAATAGTACATCCATGGTGTTTCAGCAGTTTAATCTTTACCCGCACATGACTGTTCTTAGGAATCTTACTCTTGCACCCATGAAGCTTCATCATAAATCCAAGAAAGAGGCTGAAGAACTGGCATACCATTATCTTGAGATCGTTGGACTTAAGGATAAGGCGAATGTATATCCAACAACTCTTTCAGGCGGGCAACAGCAAAGAATAGCCATTGCCAGAGCTCTTTGTTCTCAGAGTAAGATCATACTGTTTGATGAGCCGACATCAGCCCTTGATCCCGAGACGATTCAGGAAGTACTAGATGTAATGATCAAACTGGCCAAAGAGAATATCACTATGGTTGTTGTAACACATGAGATGGGATTTGCGAGACAGGTTGCGGACAGAGTGATCTTCATGGAAGACGGACAGATCATAGAATCCGGAACGCCGGAGCATTTCTTTACCAATCCTGAGAGCGAAAGAGTTAAACAGTTTTTGGGAAAGATAATCAGATGAGATGACAACGTACGGAACTCGTTTTCGTATTGTCTATATACTAAACCGGGAGGAAAAGATTATGAAAAAAAGATTATTTAGTGTACTGGCAGCAGGAATAATGGGAGCCATGCTGGTGGCGTGCGGAAGTACTTCCCAGACCGCACAAGTCTCTGAGGCTAAGCCTGAACCCAAGGAAACGGTTACAGAAGAAAAGCCGGCAGAAGAGGTTGTTACCGAAGAGGCAGTAGCAGAAGATGTTCAGAAGATCATCGACAGAGGTGTTCTGAAGGTCGGTGTAAAGAATGCCGTGGTTGGATTTGGCTATGAGGACCCGTTGACCGGCGAGTACACCGGAATGGAGATTGAACTTGCAAAGGCATTAGCCGAAAAGCTTGGAGTTGATGTGGAGTTTACAGCAGTAACTGCAGCAACAAGAACAGAGCTTCTTGATTCAGGAGATATTGATTGTGTACTGGCTACATTCACCATCACCGAAGAAAGAAAACAGAGCTGGGATTTCACCACTCCGTACTACACGGATTATGTAAGCGTTCTTGTAGAAGATGCAAAAGGCATCAAGTCACTTGATGATCTTGTTGGTTCTACTGTAGGCGTTTCATCCGGTTCAACATCAGCTAAGGCTCTTGTAAAGGCGATGATCGAGAAAGGTCTTATTAATGGCGAAGCATTCGACGAAGAGAGCTTTGATCCCGCTACCTGGAGCGAGGGAGTTAAGTTCCAGCAGTATGATGATTATCCTACGATCTCTACCGCACTCAGTGCCGGCGAAGTTGATGCTTTCTGCGTAGATAAGTCCATACTTGCCATCTATAGAACAGAGGGAAGATCTTATATTGATGCAGAGTTCTCACCTCAGAATTACGGTATTGCAACCACGAAGGGATCGGGACTTTCACTTGTAGCAGAGGAACTCGTGACCGAAAGCTTTGAGAACGGTACTATTGATAAGCTTATTTCAGAAAACGGACTTGATTAATATTAAGTAGCGGAGGACCGGCGATGTCTGGATTCTTTTCACCCAGAGCATGGAACAAAATATGGATCTATAGGGGAACATTCCTTCTTGGACTTGGTAATACTCTTAAAACAGCTGTATTTGCCCTTTTGATAGCCCTTATACTTGGAATCTTGTTTGGACTCATGGCGACAAGTAACAAAAAGATCCTGAAGAGTATAAGCAGGGTATATGTTGAAGTGATACAGAATACGCCGGTCCTTTTACAGATGTGTTTTTTATACTATGCCCTTGCTTTTTCGGGACATAGTCCCGGAATCATTGTGACGGGCTGTCTCGCACTCGGCATTTATACCGGAGCTTATATGGCAGAAGTTATAAGAGCCGGAATAGAGTCGGTGCCCAAGGGGCAGTTTGAGGCAGCTCAGTCCCAGGGATTCGGATATGCGGGACAGATGTTTTACATTGTAATCCCTCAGAGCATAAAAGTGATCCTGCCACCCATGACTAACGTGATCGTAAACATGATCAAAAATACTTCTTGCTTGTATATAGTGGGTGGCGCAGACCTTTTATCTCTTACATACAGTTTTGTTACCGGAGAAAATACCGGTGGATCCTATGCACCCGCATATATCGTATGTGGCGTGATCTTCTTCATTATCTGTTTCCCTCTTTCGTCTTTTGCATCTATGTGGGAGACCTCATTAAAGAAGAGGGAGCAAAAAGTATTCCAAAACAGCACTGCGAAGGAGGCATGATATGAGTACATTGGACGGCAGTCTCTCAATGCTGAAAAATCCGGCAATAATAAAATTCATACTTCAAGGAGTGCTTTTTACCCTGATCATATCAGCCGCAGCAGTGCTTTTCAGTATAGCCATCGGAACTGTGCTGGCACTGATGAGAAATTACAGTACAAGCAAAAAAACGGGAATACTGAAGGCAATATCGGTAACATACATAGAGGTGTTCAGGAACACACCGCTATTGTTCTGGATCTTTATATGCGTTGTATTTTGCCCCACACCGGGGTTTGTAGACAGGCCCATGTTTGGCTTGTCCTCGGTTAATAACAAACTACTGTTTAAGGCTACTGTGGCACTTATCTTATATACCTCGGGTGTTATTGCGGAGATCGTAAGGGGTGGACTTAATTCCGTCGCTCACGGTCAGATTGAGGCGGGCCGGTCCCAGGGATTTTCCATGCTCCAGATCATGTGGTATATAGTTTTGCCACAGACATTCAAGGCCATAGTCCCTACGCTCTTGAGCCAGGTAATAACCACTATCAAGGACAGTTCTTTCCTGGCAAATGTGGCTGTTATAGAACTTATGGCGAGAACCAAGCAGATACTGTCCGCTGCCAATAGGTATAACGGACTTAATTCTATTAACGTGTCCGATGTATTTGTACTGTTTGGTGTAGCTGCAGCTATTTATTTTGTGATCAATTTTTCGATTTCTATGATCGTAAGAACTATTCAGAAAAGAAAGCTGACTGTGAAAGTAAAAAAATCTCCTTTTCCTGAGGAGAAAAAGCAGACAGGATGGGCCTACAATGGATAAATATGTGATTACGATTTCCAGACAGTTTGGCGCTTTGGGAAGAACTATCGCTCAGAAGATGGCTGCGGAGCTGGGAATAGAGTTTTATGACAGAGATATTGTTGAGCATACCGCCAAACGTATGGGACTTCCCATCTCAGAGATAAGTAACGAGGAAGAACGTGCCGGTGGCTTCTTTGCCGAAAGAAGATATCCCCTTGGAATGGGACCTGTGAGCATGCAGGAAGAACTGTTTCAAGTTCAGACAAACATAATAAAGGATTTGGCTTCCAAAGAGTCCTGCATCATTGTCGGAAGGTGCGGTGATTACTGTCTTAAGGATATGGAGCGAGTGCTGAATATTTATGTTTATGCTCCCGTTGAAAAGAGGGTTAAAAACTGTACTTCGATACTGGGGATGGATGAAAAAAAGGCACGGGAAATGATACAGGATGTCGATAAGGCCCGCGAGAATTACAGGAGAAAATATTGTAAGGATAATGCCGGAATCTTTGACAACAGGGACATATGCATTGACTCCGGTAAATATGGCGCTGATAAATGTGCCGAGATCTTATGCGGGGTTGTGAGGAGTGTTTTTGGCTGATATATGGGAAAAAGCAGGATACATATTCCGCATATAGGAATGCGGATAATTAAATCGGCACTTGGAGTGCTCATTTGTTTTGCTATCTACTTTCTGAGGGGAAAGCAGGGGGCGCCGTTTTATTCAGCACTGGCCGTTTTATGGTGCATACAGAACCGGACCGATAATTCGCTTAAAAACGCTATTCAGCGAACTATCGGAACCGGGATAGGCGCGATATACGGATTGATCTATATTCTTATAAAGCAGGAAATTGCTGTTCCCGGGGACAGTTTCCTGCTTTATGTCGTTATTTCACTTGCACTTATCCCTATAATTTATACGACCGTAGTTATTAAGCAGAAAAATGCATCGTATTTCTCATGCGTTGTCTTTTTGAGCATAGTAGTCATTCACCTTATGGATGAAAATCCGTATATTTTCGTCCTTAACAGAGTGCTTGATACTCTTATCGGTATATTCGTAGGGCTGGTGCTTAATTCGCTGTCAATCCACGGCAAATATGATAGGGAGACGCTCTTTATAGCAGATTTCGACAGGGCTATGGACGGCTTATCCGACGGGATAACTCCATACAGCAAGATCATGTTAAATAATATGCTTGATAAAGGGATGAAACTAACATTCATGACGTTAAGGACGCCGGCGGGATTTCTCGAGGGAATGCCAGAAATAAGGCCGACTTTACCGATAATTGCCATGGATGGTGCCATTCTTTATGACATAAAAGAGAACAGGTATCCAAAGGTTTATGTTATTTCCGCGGAACACGCCTGTAATATTGAGGACTTTATCAGGAACAGAGGGTTTAATATTTTTACGACCATTATTCTTGAGGATGTTCTCATAATCTATTACGACAACTTGAAGAATGCTGCGGAAAAAGATATCTACGGAAAGATGCATAAATCACCTTATCGAAACTATCTTAACAAGAAAAGGCCCCGGGCTCATCCTGTGGTATATATGATGTGCGTGGATGAAACAAAAAGGATAGAGCAGTTGGTAAAGGAGATTAAAAGCAGCGAAATTTACGACGAACTAAAGATCCTTTCCTATCCCTCCGATGAGTATAAGGGGTATTCATACATAAAGATCTATAACAAGAATGCATCTGTAAAAAATATGACGGATTATCTGATGGAACTGTCGGGAGCGCATGATACACTAACCTTTGGTGACAACAGTAGAAACAGTACGGATTACTGCTATCCACAGTGTGACCGTTTAGTGAGAAAACTGCATCATCTGTTTAATTTCAAAACAAAATAAATATTGACAGCCTTGATTGCTTAGTGCTAAATTATCCTCATCTGATTAGATGAATATCTAATTAAATATTTTTATGAGGTATAAAAAATGGAATCAAGGATAATCAGCAAAATGGTAGATGCAATGCACATCGGAGCAGATGACGTTGTGCTTTTGAATTTGTGGTGTGAGGAGTTAAATCAGGATCTTACGGTATTTGAAAATGTTCTTTCCGAAAAAGGGGTCAAGTACCATTCCATCGTCTTTTCTGACGAAAATCTTTTAAATCTTACAAAGGAAAATAAAGGTGGTCTAAGCAGTGATTGGTTTTCGGAATATGAGGACACCACTCTTGTCATAGATGTAATGGACAAGCCTGCAGGAATGCCTCCTAAGGGGATGGATAGAGCGGATTATCCCGTTTTTGGAGCTATTCTTCAGAACTTGTTTGGCTTCATGAGTAGGTTCGAGAAACTGATCCAGATCACTATGCCTTCAAGGATCAACGCCGATCTTGCAGGTGAAGAATTTGAAGTGTATGAAAAAAATATAATCAAAGCCTTGGACGTAGATTATGATAAGCTTTATAAGGAGTGCAAAGAAAAAGTAGAATCTATAAAGTCTGATAAGCTTACGATCAAAACCGGCGAATCCTGTGAACTGAGCATGGATCTTACCGGAAGAGAGTGGAATATTGATGCGGGAGAGGGTGCATTCCCCTGCGGTGAAGTCTATATAGCTCCTTTAGAGGACAAAACAAACGGAAATATTTATTTCAAGAAGTTTGTTCTTGAAGGAGTAGGTGTATTTGATGATATAATCATAACAGTGAAGGATGGTAAGGTTACCGGATCAAATTGCGAGGAATTCAACGGATTCCTGGCAGAGCAGGAAGAAGGGGCAAATGTTGTAGCCGAACTTGGAATCGGCATGAATCCTTCTGTTACATTCACCGCTTCGGGAGCTTCTCTTGATGAGGATGCGATCGGAACATTCCACATAGGACTTGGAATGAATGTAATGTTCGGCGGAACCAATAACTGCAGGTTTCACATGGATTTTGTTACAGAAGGAGAAATCTTAGGAAGTAATTAATGGACAGCAAGATAAAAGAATTAAAAGAGTACATGGAGCAGAGCCGCTCATGCGTACAGGACAAGATAGATGAACTTGTAAATGACGGCAGATCGGATGAAGCAAGGGCTTATAGAGCAAGCTTTAATATTTTTGAAGTGTTTACAGCGCTTATCGACACCTCGGCAAAGATATCGGGGGGTGATGTAGACAGATTCAAGACCGAGTTTCATAAATTGGCTGAGAAGATCCCTTCAGGATGGAGAAGATCTCTCGAAGAGGCGAAGCAGCATGATGATCCGGAAAAAGTCATGATCGAAGAGGCCAAGCTTAAGACTGCGGATGAAATCATCAGCAAGTTCGACGAGTTGTTTTAGGGAGGAGCGCCATGACAGATCAGGAAGCAATTTCCTTTTTTAAGTGTCTTTCAGATAAATCAAGGCTTGCTATCCTAAAGTCGCTTATGGAAGAGGATATGTATGGGGAAAGGCTTGCGGAAAGACTTGGCATAACTTCAGCTACAGTATCTTTCCACCTAAAAAAGCTGGAGGATGCCGGAGCCGTCTATTCTTACAAGGACCAATACTACACCATGTATTCCATAAACAAGGATATCTTTGAAGTAAGCATACTTGAAATCCTTAAAGAGAAGACCTCAGAGAGCGAGCTTCAAAAGGAAAGGGACGAAGCCTACAGAAATAAGGTTATCGGTGCTTTCTTTGAATATGGGAAACTTAAATCAATTCCTACTCAGCTTAAGAAGGAACGAATAGTTCTTGAAGAAATAGCAAAGTCCTTTGAGGCCGGAAAAAAGTACAGTGAAAAAGAAGTAAATGAAATAATCAAGGGTTTTCACGAGGATTTCTGCACCATAAGAAAAGATATGGTGCAGGAAGGGCTTTTGCTGAGAGAGAAGTCGGTTTACAGAAAGAATCAGGGGCTATAAAATGAACAAGAACAACGATGAAGAGAAGATAAATGATCTTGTAAATATGATCGATCACAAGATGGACTCCGGTATAAGTCGTCTTGGAGTAGCCTTTTCCGATAAGCAGGAAGAAGGAATAGTCAAGGAATCCCATTACCACGGCAAGAAGGATTCCTGGAATCCCGGTGTGTGGGGAGAACGCCACGGGGAGAGGTAAAATAGAGCACTCTGCATGCAGGGTGCTTTTATTCAATGATGACAACTTTTGGAAGAAAGCGAGGTAGCGTTATGGCAAAGAATACTAGCAAGAAACTTAGAAATATGCTGATATACCAGATCTTTGTTCGCAACTACAGCGAAGAAGGAACTTTTGCAGGCGTAAAGCGTGATCTGGACAGGATAAAGAATCTTGGAGTGGATATCATATATTTGCTGCCCATTCATCCTATTGGTGTAAAGAACAGGAAGGGAAAGTTGGGCTCGCCCTATGCGATCAGTGATTACAGAGCTGTAAATCCGGAGTATGGTACTTTGGAAGACTTTAAAAGCCTGGTAGATGCTATACACGAAAAGGGCATGAAGTGTATGATAGACGTGGTCTATAATCATACTTCTCCTGACTCGGTTTTGTCTACTACGCATCCGGAGTGGTTTTATCATAAACAGGACGGATCCTTTGGAAACCGTGTGGGAGAGTGGACGGATATCATAGATTTGGATTACTCAAATAAGGAACTTTGGGATTACCAGATTGAGACATTAAAATACTGGGCGGAAATAGTTGATGGTTTCCGCTGTGATGTTGCGCCCATCGTTCCCGTTGAGTTTTGGGAGAGAGCCAGGAAAGAGGTTGAAGAAGTAAGACCGGGATGTATCTGGCTTTCAGAGTCGATAGAGCCTGAGTTTCTCATTCATTTGAGAAGCCGCGGCATCACAGCCCATAGTGACGGTGAGATTTACAGTGCATTTGATATCAGCTACGATTACGACATTTATCAGGCATTTACAGATTACATTACGAAGAAAGGTGATCTTGGCAGTTATGCAGAGGCGATAAATAGGCAGGAGTACACCTATCCGGAGAATTATATTAAACTGCGTTTCCTTGAGAATCACGATCAGACAAGAGCTTCATTTTTGATCCCCGATAGGCGGGCACTTCGTAATTTTACTGCCTTTTCCTTCTTCCAAAAGGGTATCGCTTTTATCTATGCGGGCCAGGAATTTGGAGCAAGCCATCTACCCAGCCTTTTCGATAAGGACACGGTAAACATGCAGCCCGAGAATGGAACGGACTTGAGTGAACTTATTCGCAAGCTTTCAAAGATAAAGAAAGAGGATATATTCACTGATAGTGTTTATCAGGTTTCAGCTGAGCCGGAGGAGACAATTGTGGCAACACACAAAAAAGATGAGCGTAGTATTGTCGGCATATTCTCCCTCAAAGGAAAGACAGCTCACGTTCAAGTTCCGCTCCCCGACGGTATTTATGAGAACCTTTTGACAGGTGAATCCGTGGAAGTGTTCCGAGGTATGATGAATTGCTGTGGTGAGCCGGTTATTGTGCGTAGTCTCTATTCGGAATAACAAGAAGAATCTAAGAAATATAAAATATGAAGTATAAAAACATAATTAAAGCCGTTTTTGAATCCCGCCCAAACCGTTTTATTGCGAAGGTTTTGATAGATGGACATGAGGAAACGGTGCATGTGAAAAACACCGGAAGGTGCAAAGAACTGTTGATACCGGGATGCGAAGTCTGGCTGACTGAGCCGGGTACGCCGGAGCGGAAAACAAGGTATGATCTTGTGGCAGTGCGGAAAAGCACGGGGGTACTGTTTAACATCGACAGCCAGGCTCCGAATAAGGTCGTTAAAGAGTGGCTGGAAACAAAAGAGTACGACCGCATAGTACCTGAATATACATACGGTAATTCACGCATCGATTTTTATATGGAGAAGGAAAATGTAAAATTCCTTATGGAAGTCAAGGGGTGCACGCTTGAGGTAGACGGCATAGGTTATTTTCCCGATGCACCCACAGAGCGGGGCGTAAAGCACTTGAGGGAGCTCATAAAGGCAAAGGAAGAGGGATACCATGCGATGCTTGCCTTTGTAATACAGATGGAGGGGGTATATGAGGTAAGACCAAATATAGCAACCCACCCTGAATTTGCAGTAGTTTTTGAAGAAGCGAAAAAAGCGGGGGTTGAAATCCTGTTTCTTCCCTGCAAGGTTACGCCGGATGAACTGAAAATCTAAATGACACAGGAGGACGGGGTTGGGGGTTCATTTTCAGATAAAACACAGAAGTAAGGCATTAACCAATTTGGCGATTGAAAAAACAGCGAGTATGAGAAGAATTACGATTCCGCTGTAAAATAGTCGGGTTAAATGCCTTTCGGGCGGCGGAAAAAACAATTTCTCAAATCTCACTGCTATTTGCCGGACAGGAAAGAGAATTAAAGGCTGAGAAAGAAGGAAAGGTCGGGAAAGAAGGACAGGTCAGCGAAGAAAAGTGCAGGAAAAAGGACCGGTCGGGAAAGAAAAAGTACAGGAAAAAAGTACAGTAAAGTTAAGGGTTACAAGGGATGATTAGAGTGCTAATGGTATGCTGGGGCACGCCATACTAAGGGTTAGTTAAAATCGCGCAAACCCGCTGCAAACTGGCGCAAATCTTGCCCACTTTACATTTTCTTACTACCAAAATTCTACGTTTCATGATAGATAAAACTTAATGAGAATGGCATCAGCGAGAAGTAATAGGGGGATGAATATAGCTAAAGAAAATGAAATTGTATTATTTGAAACTGAGGATAAGGCAATTACCCTTAACGTAAAAGTCAATCAGGATACTGTATGGCTGAACAGGAACCAGATGGCAGATCTGTTTGGCAGAGATGTTAAGACAATTGGCAAGCATATCAATAATGCGGTTCGTGAGGAATTGAGTGATCAGGTGGTAGTCGCAAAATTTGCGACTACCACTCAGCATGGTGCAATCGAGGGAAAGACTCAAACGCATATGACGGAATATTATAATCTCGATGTCATCATTTCCGTCGGCTACCGCGTCAAATCTCAGAGAGGTATCGAGTTCAGGCGCTGGGCTAATAACGACTACGGAGGATGAGATAATATGAGTAATATTGAGAGATACGATATAAGTGAAGAGTGGGCACATTCCGGAATAATCAAAGCTGGGGATTTTTGCTATTTAAGTTATTGTGTCGGAAATATAGGTGGAACTATTGAGGAACAGATTAACGGTGCGTTTGATCAGATGGAACAGAGACTTGCACTTGTGGGATTGACGTTTTATGAAAACTTAAAAAAGTATATTGACTCTCACATTATGTGAGGGATTATCGTTGTAGTGAGCTCAAGAAAATACATCCATGGAGGTAGAAAAAATGCTTAAAATAGGCGAGTTTTCAAAATTATCCAGAGTAAGCATCAGGATGTTACGACACTACGATGATATCGGACTTTTGAAACCGGCTGAAATCGATGATTTTACCGGGTACCGCTATTATCGCGAGGAACAGCTTTTTGCCATTGGAAGAATTACATCACTCAAGGATATGGGCTTTGCCCTTGCAGATATTATCAAGATCCTTGACAGCTATGATGATAAAGAAAAGATGGATGCCTTTCTGTCAGAGAGGCAGATGGAACTATCAAAGCTTTCCAAAGAAACGGAGTACAAACTGATGCTTCTGGAAACAGCCAGAAAGAGGCTGAGGAAGGAGCAGAATATGAGTTTTGATGTAACTGTAAAAACAATACCTGAGAGATATGCTGCCACGGTTCAGATGGTG